>Ga0153971_1000129_pt1 | contig 12724 bp, 11 predicted proteins | sample TSGA055MetaG_FD_104686 | JGI IMG/M metagenome (GOLD analysis project Ga0153971, IMG submission 104686) | Attine ant fungus gardens microbial communities from Georgia, USA - TSGA055 MetaG | ecosystem: Host-associated > Fungi > Mycelium > Unclassified | place: USA: Georgia, George L Smith State... | reverse complement strand
TAGTGGAACTCCCCCTCTTTTCTGGACACGATGTAGTGATGACAGTGGTAGATTCAGTGTCAAAACGAGCGCACTTCATTCCGATGCACACAACCGTGACAGCGGAGGGAGCAGCCAGGCTATTCCTACACCAAGTCTGGAAGCTCCATGGCCTTCTGAAATGTGTAGTCTCGGACCATGGACCTCAATTCATAGCTCGTTTTACCAGAGAGCTTTACCACTTGCTAGGAATCAAACTAGTGTCCTCCACAGCCTCCATTCCTACTCGACACCAGACGACTTCCTCGCATGGGCTTCGAACCCTGACAAAACCCTTCCGGTCTGGAGACAGTCAACGAGTTCATGGAGAGGATGAGAATGGTGAGCGAAGAAGCGAAGTCCACAATCCGCAAGGCACAAGACGACATGAAAAGGTACTACAACTGACGCAAAACTCTGGCTCCAGTATTCAACCCTGGCAACAAAGTCTTCCTCAATGCATTGGATATCCAGACTATGCGTCCTTCACAGAAACTCTCACATCGACAGCTTGGCCCCTTTGTAGTGGAGTACAGGATTGGACCTATGGCCTACCACCTAAAGCTGCCACACAGGATAAAGCAACTCCATCCAGTGTTTAATGTAGTAAAGCTCACTCTGGCTCCGGACAACCCGATTCCAGGACGAAAAATGGAAGACCACCCATTACCCATAGTCATCGATGGAGAAGTGGAGTGGGAAGTAGAGGAGATACTCAACAGTCGCTGGTACCAGAGAAGGTTCCAGTACCTCATTAAATAGAAGGGATACAGCCATGAACATAATTCCTGGGAGTCCGCCTCCGAAGTTTCCGCACCAGCTCTCATAGCAGAGTTCCATCGCAAACACCCTGGAGCTCCGAGACACATCCAACACATGGAGTTTGACAATATTTTTCATCTGAAGTTCATTACTCTGAGATGTAGCAATCTTGAAGGGGGGGTGAATGTAAGGGGACGCCTCCATTTCTACCCCTGAATGGCATGACAACACTCTGGAGCTACCTTAGCTTGCTTACTAGTTGTACTTAAACACACTAGTTTAGCTCCAATCCTGCTAACCCTGACACTAAGGGATGTATATAATGTAGAGTATCCCTCCAGGAGCCTCATCCTAATCTCTGAGGATTCTCCTGGAGGTGAGTTGTATCATAATTACAAACTGTAATATAACTGAGAATTCTCCTGGAGTCTTGCGCCCCAGTCGCCCTTACACAAACTCTGCTGTTCCTAACCAGTCTAACCACTGTTCTTGCCTATGGTCAATAAACATTCTTAAGTACTGTTCTAGCTCTTGGTTGACCCTTTCTGTTTGCCTATCTGTAAGAAAGCTAAACTCCAAGCCGGAATAAAGCCAACTGCTCTTTGTTCAGCAATTGACAAAGAGAACTCAATAAAGTTCCCATTAGATTTTCTATACTACTTATACAACTACTACATGGTCTGTACACTATCTTCCTATGTCTATCATGTGACATCATGTGATGTGACATCATGACTCCCGTCATGTGACTGTGACTGTGTGACATTTTGTGACATGACACTTTCCTACACTCCCTTCTATGTAGTAAGTCCAAGATAAAGTAAAAGGAAAAGAAAAAAAATATAAATAATGACTTAGCTATTTTGCCAAGTCATGATAGATGTCATGTGGAAGAGAATAGAGGACAGGGAGTAATTTCCAGAAAGTAGTTAGAGGGACTAAAGTGATGTGAATGTTGAAAGAAAAGAGAAGGGAAGGTAGTATACCCTATAGAGGGAAATGTATAGCAAAGTGGTATATGGGCAGAAGTCCTGGAAAGTACAACCAAAGAGGAGATAGCCAAAGGGAGGTCAAGAGAACCTTCAAAATGCTAAGAGAAGTGTGGCTGAATATCAAAACAGAAAAGATAGATACTTATGAGGATATTATAGTAAAAGTATTCTTGGACAGTGGCACTGATAGGGATCAAAAGGTTTGGTCATGAAACAAAGGTGATAGTGAGGTCAAAGAGGCAAAATCTCCAAGCTACTTCACAATTGTGCACTAACAAGTAGGCACTAGGGAGATAAATCAAAGAATAAAGAGCTTACAAAGGTAAAAGTTGAAGGAATATTTAAATAGAAATCTAAAAAAGAAAAATTGTTTTTAGTATTCACTTGAGAGAACTCTCACCATAATAGGATCCCTAAGGCATATATTGTTACACTGAACAGCTATTTAGGCAATAAAAGTGATATTTTTCACCATAATAACAAGAATAACCAGCTTAAGAGATGAGTTCAGCTCCCTAGAGATAATTATTAGATGTCCAGTCATAGACTTGAGCATACCACTTGAGTAGTAGAGTAGTGGCTGTGACTACCACTACAGAGACCTCATAAGAATTATCTAGAGAATTTCATAACAGATCTATAATAGAACTCCCCTCTAGAGTACTCTCAAGAGCAGAAAGGACCTTAGAAGATGTTTTCTATAAGGATGATGTCATATCTTGGTGGCAGTGACTTATTTATAACATCTAGGTTACTAGCAGAGTAGGGCCATTATTGCTGATGGCTAATTATAGCAAGAACTAACAAGACGAGTCCTCTCAAGGACTGTATTACAAACCTAACAGAAGGAGACTAAGGCTTGAAGATGTGATGAGGTATAGAGAAGTAGTAGAAGGACTAGAGAGATTATGAAGAGAGGTCAGATAGAGAGATAAAAGAAGAGGTGTTTGATGAAGATAATATGCTCGAGAGCAAGACGACTCAAGATCGCCATCTCTCTCTACAGCCTAGCAAAAGGCTCGAGAGCCATCTATTGTTTAGAGAAGAACCCTAGGAGTAGGATTAAAGGAGTGGGGAGTAGTAGCCAAGTGATTGGGAGAGGTGTTGTCTTATCATTTTACTCTTACTATCTTTGGGAATTTGGAAGTTTTCTTTGTATCTTTAATTTGTAATCCTAATAAAATAACCTAGGACACAGAAGAGACAAGAATACTTTCTCTCCATTATCTTTCTCTCTGTTACTCTAGAGCTGAAAGGCTATTTGAGTGATTTGAGGTTTTTTTTTGTCTGCTTTATGAAAACTCTATAAAACTTCCCTTGAAGGGATACTTCAGCTTTAACAGACTCAGGCATTTGCTTATGCTAGGAGCTAATCACTCACTACATGTTTTTGGAGTAGGCTTCCAGTTGTATGGTTAGCTAAAGTAGAGCTTGCATGACAGCACGAGAGTATTATAACTTGGCAAAATGGCTAAGTCAATATTTATTTTTCTTTTCTTTTCTTTTAGATTATTACTAAGGTGGAGCATGGGAAATATCACATGACAGTCACAGAGTCACAAAAGATGTGACATTGGTCATATGACAGTCACAGCATGTGATGAGGTAGTTATATAATGGAAGTAACAGAAGGACTATGAAAGGATGTTACATAGCTACCAAAGTAAAATGTATAAGTAGTGTAGAGAATAAAATGGGAACTTTATTGAGTTCTCCTTGTCAACTCAGACTTGGAGTAGATTTAAGTCGTCTTGGCTAAAGTTTTACACTAGAACTCGATACTACTTCAAGCACTATCTACCTTGGACCTTGCTCACACTTACTCTCATTTAAATCAACCCTTAGCCAGTATTCCTCATGATTACTAGCCACCTTTATATATAGCCAGGCCCTTGGCTTAAGGGAACTTGTCAATCAGTTAGGGATTGACAGTGGAAAAGTAGTACCAAACTTGGGTATCATTTCTAAGACCTGACCTTATAAATGAGTGGTTAGTAGCGTACTTGTTCTTTTCTTGGTATAAACCTCATACTGTACTCTATTGTGAGTTGGTACACATAGAGGAGTGACGGTTACTTCTAGAAGGCTATCTAGATTAGGGATCCTTCCTGTGAGGTGATAGTCTAACTATAGTATTAGGACAGTAGCCAGTAAGGTAGTAGGTATCTGGTTAGGTAAAGATCTTATGCCTCAACAGATGTAATTTTAGTGAGATCAAACATTAATTCTGTACTATTGAGACATCTTGTTGATGTTTCAGACCTAATATGATTTGTTGATAAGCAACTTGCTCAAAGAGAAGCATGCCCTCACTAAATTAAGGGCAGAATTGGAAGAAAGATGGGAAAAGATGTGTTTTGAATACAAGAAGTTCAGGCACCTGGCCCATAACTACAGGAATAAAAGAGAAGGAGAAAAGAGAACATTGGTTCTTCAAAATAGATTTGAGACATTGTCGAGTAGGGTGATGAGATGTAGGATAGAAATCAGAAGACAGAAAGAGAATAGAAAAGAAAGAATAGTGTAGACAGCGGCACCACTAAAGGTGCAGTGCACTCCATAAGAGAAAATGCACAGGAGAATAAGATAAGGTGTTTTGAGTATGAAGAGGTAGGACATTGATGTAAAGATTGTCCAAATAGGAGATTAGAAAGGGAGAAAGTGGCGCATGTGGTAATCTCACAAAAGATGTAGCAGGAGGCATGAAGAAGGAGTCCAGAAAATGCTCTATGACAAAGAGCATTTGAGCATTATGAAAAGAGAGTACCAGAAGAAGCAGATTTGTTTGAGTTGGGATAAAGTAATGGAGAAGTAATAGTCTTATATTTGACATGTGAAGATTGTGGAAAGAAAGGCCATCGTGTAGCGGAAGATAAAGGGCAAGGAGTAATCAAAGGAAAAGAGTAAGAAGAATTGAAGAGATATAGAGAATGTCTGAGGAAAGGAAAAGGGAAGACAGCGTGCCCCACTAAGAGAAAAGCACAGCAATGTGGTGCATGGGCAAGAGACCTAGAAGGCACAGCCAGAGAGGGGGGTAGTCAAAGGGAAGTTCAAAGAACTTTTAAAATGCTAAAAGAAGTGTGGTTGGATACTGGAATTGAAAGAATGGACACACATAAAGGGGTCATGATAAAGGTGCTCTTAGATAGTGGTGTAATGGGGATTTTTATGGACAAGAAGACAACAGCCAAACATGGATTTAGGCTACAAAAGTTAGAGAGACCAGTAAGAGTCAAGAATGTTGATGGGACATACAATAGTGGAGGGGCTATTACACATCAAATAGAAGTAAATGTGTACTATAAGAGCCATGTTAAAAGAATGAGGATAAATGTATGTGACTTAGGAAGAACAGAAGTAATTCTGGGAATGCCATGGTTAGTGGCACATAATCCAGAGATCAATTAGAAAACAGAAGAAGTAAAAATGATGAGGTGCCTGCCTTTGTGTGGTAGAGTAAAAACAAAGAGAGAGAAAAAGAAAAGAAGAGAAAGGAGGGTAGTGACTATAAAAGAAGAGAAAATTGTCAGATGGGCAATAGATGATAAAGAAGATTGGGAAGGGAAGAAGAGATCGAAGAGGACTATAGAAAAATTAAGGAAATGGTCCCAGAAAAATTCTTAAAGTGAAGGAAAGTATTTAGGAAGGTAGAATCAGAGAGAATGCCAATAAGAAAAATCTGGGATCATACTATAGATCTCAAGGATACATTTGTATCACGAAAAGAAAGGATTTACCTGCTGTCCAAAGATGAAAGGGAAGAGGTCTAGAATTTTGTAGAAGACTAGTTAAGAAAGAGGTATATTAGGCCAACAAAATCCCCTCAAACATTATTAGTATTTTTTGTAGGCAAAAAGGATAGAAAAAAGAGGATGGTTATGGACTATCGCAATTTGAATAGCCAGACAGTGAAGAACAATTATCTACTATCATTAATCACAGAGTTAATCGACAATATGGGTAGCAAGAAAGTATTCACTAAAATGGATCTCAGGTGGGGGTTCAATAATATGAGGATCAAAGAGGGCAATGAGTGGAAGAGAGCATTTATAACACATGTGAGCTTCTTTGAGCCAACTGTTATGTTCTTTAGAATGACAAATTCACCAGTAACATTCTAGGTGATGATGAATGAAATACTAAGGGACTTAATAAATGAAGGAAAAGTCACAGTGTTTGTAGATGACATACTAGTAGGAACAGAAACAGAGAAAGGGCATGATGAAATAGTAAAAGAAATATTGAGGAGACTAAAAGAAAATGACTTGTATGTCAAGCCAGAAAAATGTGTGTGGAAAGTAAGGAAGATAGGATTCCTCAGAGTCATCATAGGACCTGATGGAATAGAAATGGAGAAAGAAAAGGTAGATGGAGTGTTAAGTTGGCCAGAGCTAAAGAATGTGAAAGACATTAGGAAATTTTTGGACCTCACAAATTATTACAGGAGGTTTATTAAGAACTTTGCATAAATAACCAGGCCAATGAACATATTGATGAGAAAAGATGTAAAGTGGCAGTGGGAGCAGGAGCAGTAATAGGCCTTTGACGAGCTCAAAAGGATTTTCATGACAAGACCTATATTAGCATCCCCAAACTTAGACAAAGAGTTTAGGGTAGAGGCAGATGCCTCAAATTATGTGACAGGGGGAGTACTCTCAATGAAGTGTTCCAATGAGTTATGGAGACCAGTAGCTTTTATTTCTAAATCATTGAGTGATACAGAGAGAAACTATGAGATACACAATAAGAAAATGTTAGCAGTAGTCAAATGCTTAGAGGTATAGAGGCACTTCCTAGAAGAAACAGTAGTTAAATTCAAGATCTGGACAGACCATAAAAATCTTGAATACTTTATAAAAGCACAGAAATTAAATCAAAGACAAGCAAGATAGACACTATATCTATCTAGATTTGATTTTATGCTGAAGCATGTTCCAGGGAGTAGAATGGGAAAGGCAGATAGTCTGAGTAGAAAGCCAGATTAGGAGGTTGGAGTAAAGAAAGATAACAAGAATGAGACATTGGTAAAACCAGAATGGCTAGAAATAAGAAGGGCAGAAATTGTAGAAATTGTAGTTGAAGGAGTAGACCTATTAGAGAAAGTAAAGCAATTGAAAGTAAAAGATAACAAAGTTGTCAGAGTAGTAGAAGAGATGAAACAAGCTGGAGTCAAAATGTTAAGAGATGAAGAATGGAGAGAAGTTAACGGCATAATATATAAGGAAGGGAAGGTCTATGTACCTAAGAATGATTAGCTTAGAATGGAAATCATCAGGCTACATCACAATACACCAGTAGAAGGTCATGGAGGACAGTAGAAGACAGTAGAGCTGGTTACCAGAAACTTCTGGTGGCCAGGAATTACGAAGGAGATGGAACGATATATAAAAGGATATGATGTCTACCAGAGAAACAAAAATTGCACAGAGTAACTGGTAGAAAAACTAATGCCAAATTCAATTCCAGAAAAGCCTTAGACATATATATTGGCAGATTTTATCACCAAGCTGCCTTTGGCTCAGGGATATGATTCAATCTTAGTAGTAGTTGATAAATTAACGAAAATGGTACACTTTATTCCTACTACAGAAAGAACATTAGCAGAAGGGTTAGTATGGTTGTTTAGAGACAATATGTGAAAGTTGCATGGGTTACCTGAAAGTATCATTTCAGATTAGGACCCCAATTTGTGGCAGGAATTATACAAGAGTTAAACAAGATTGTCATAAACTTCATTTAGTCATATCTCTACCAATTCTTCAATGATTTTCACGGTCTTGAAACCAGCTTAAAGCCCTTAAGAAGACCTTTTGATTGATACTAGTCATGTCTCAAGGCAATCAATAATGGCTGAGATATTAAGCAGATCAACTGGTAACTACCATGTTACCATTTATTAAATTGCTAATATCTCTGAAACTGCTTTGATCAATGCTTCAGTTCTAGGCTCAGCAGAAGCCTTCTTCATAACACTCAGAATGAGCCTAGAACAATTTCAAGGCAATTAATATTAGTGGAGATATGAAGGCCTCAATGTTTGCACATGGACTTTATTAATTACCTATAGATAGTCATCTGTCCTTTTCTTAGAACAAAGGACAGCCTTCATATGGTTAAGTTATCACTATTTCTAGTACAAAGGCACTACCATATGTAGAACAATAGGTAGTAATCAGGTGATGATCTATACTAGTGCACAGACCATCACAATTATGTATATAAGGACTTATAGTCTGAGGATTAGACCTCAGACTTAACAACATCTTTTGTCACTTGTCTAACTTTTCATTTTTGAACTCTTTAAAGTATCAAAGCATCCATCACAAATAATAAGTGACTATTTGTGATAAAGATATTGGGAATTGAAAGTAAATTGTTGACAGTGTTCTATCCTCAAACAGATGAACAGACAGAAAGGGTGAATCAGGAGTTAGAACAATACTTGAGAATGTTTATCGATTATAGGCAGGAACAATGGCCAGAATAGTTGGGGATAGCAGAGTTTATATACAACAATAAAGCACACTCAAGTACTTGGATGTCACTGTTATGCCATTAGAGAATTTTCTATGGAAAAGTAGTATGGGATAAAAGTTATAACCCTAGGTTTCACTATTGGAATCTACTCTAGAGACTTCCTACAAGCCCCAGACATAATCTAGACCCAAAATTGGGTCCTTCTCTTAGGTAGTGACCAAGCTGCCATATGCTAGAATAGCATGTACCTCAGGAGGCAAAACTGATGAGCTAGCATCAGGTTTCTCAGATACAGACTATCAATATTGAAACTCTAGAAATCAGAGGCTTAGAAATATCTTTAGAATGTGAGATAATTTTGATCTAGAGTAGACTTAGACTAATATGACATCAAGATAGTAGATCAAAAGTTTATTAGTGACTAGTAATCCCATCACTACTGGACTCAGTAAAGAAATAGATACACTGCCAGATGATGATCATATCGCTGACGCTTGGATATACTGTCATGTGTTTCTAGACCATATTTGGAGTAGAAGGAAGCCAGTTTGGGGTTTGGGGAACAATGGGCAGGAGTGAAGTATGGAGGTAGAGTAAGATCACATGGTCATATCCGGGAGGTATGGAGGACAGGAAGGTGATGGCTGTCATAGCCGCATGATAGTGTCATAGAGGAGAGACGTGAGAGAGAGTAGTAGAATGGAGAGTTTCCTTTTCTATTTCTTTTTAATTGAGTCTCTAACATTTGTAAGATTATAATATATTTCTCAGAGTAGAGATTAATAGAGAGAGCCTCCTTGGCCCTTGCCTTCATCTCAGAAGCTCTTGAGGTTATAAATGTGATTCTCTTGAGTGTATAAGGGGTGATCTTGATGAGAGGTTGAGTTAGTAAATGTATTCTACTATATACCCTACTCTTTCATGAAACAAGACGCAGCAGTCACTCAGACAACCTTCTATGGAGTAGCAGGCCTGAAAAGCCTAGCTAATCATTGACTCAGATTGTATCACACCCATAAGGTTTGGTGTGAGGGTGCAGATAAGGGCTTGATTGAGTATGGTAAGGCCCATGAGTGGTTTACTGACTATTCTACTAGTGAGCTTGTTACGGTGTGTAAAGGTGGACACCTTAGGAACATCATGTAGATAGGATCTAGATTAAGCTCCTATCATTCCTTCTATATTTAGATTCCAAATAAGCTGTGTATTTACTTTTTAATTTCTTTTTGATACCCCTACTTCCTACTTCTCCCCACAAATCCTTTAGCATACAATTGAGAGCTGTCACCGCCTTTTCTACTTGCTTGTCACAGTAAACATCTTTTTTGCCCCTTTCATCACCTTTCAAGGCAAATTACAAATAGGATCCAAGAATAGGATTTGAGGAAAGAAAGAAGGGAAAATATGCAAGAGTAGAAAGGTTTGTAGAGAAAATAAAAGAAATACAAGAGGAGGCAAAAACAGCACTGGGAAAGGTGTAAAAAGACATAAAGAAATATGCAGATAGAAGGAGATTAGAAGTTGATGAATATAAAGTAGGAGACTTGGTAATGCTTAGTATTAAGGATCTGAAATATCAGATGGTTGAAAGGAGGACAGAGAAGTTGACAGAGAGGTTTGTAGGCCCTTACAAAGTACAAAAGATAGTGTCGTCGAACACAGTAAAATTAGAACTACCCAGTACAGTAAAAATTCATCCAGTAGTAAATATTAGTAGAATACAATATTATTTACAACAGAAGCAAACACTTGGGAAAGAAGAGAAAATTTAGGAAATACCAAGGAGGCAATTGAGGAATTTGAGAAAGAATACAGACAGGATATGGAGGATGTAAGGAAACAGAAAAGAAAAGAAGGAACATTTAGAAGAGGAGAATTGCTAGGAAGATTCACAGCAAAGAAATTATTTTAATAGATGGATAAGAGATATAACCAGGAATATTAGGGAAGGTTAGAAAGAAATTGGAATAGATAGAAAGAAAGTCAATAGAAAAAGAGTCGACTAGATAAAAGAAGAACTACACTGGAAATGATTGAGGAAGAAAAAGAAATTGAGCAAGGAAATTCAGGGATAAGAGAGTGGACAGATGAAGATGATGAGATAGATAACATGGTTAACCTATACTGTCAGCAACCAAACTCTGATGACTAGAATTAAGCCAACTGTCTCTTTGTTCAGTATTTGACAAAGAAAACTCAATAGAGTTTCCATTGGATTTTCTACACTACTTATACAAATGGCTAACCCTAACCCTGTACTAAAGTCCTGTGCTTCCTTATGAGTCACTTTTATCTCACACATCCATTGATAGGAAAAATAAAAGAAAAGAAAATAGAAAAGAAAATAAATATTGACTTAGCCATTTTGCTAAGTCATGATACTACCCCCCTCTTAAGTTTCCTCATCCTGAGGAATTTTTCCTACAACTTGTAATATGGGTCACCATGTTGCCCATCTCATTGTTGTCTTCTTCTGTTCTTCTGTCTACTCTCTAACTCTAGATTTTTCTTTCTCAGTTTCTTTTACAATCATTTTCATTCTTTTCTCTCCTACTCATTTCCCTTTTCACTGTTTCCAATTCCTCTCTAGTCTACCTCAGTATTCTTGATTGTACCTTTTGTCCAACTATTCAAATAATTTCTTTGCCATAAATCTTTCCAGCAACTTTTCTCTTTTGAACGTTTCTTCTTTGCATTCTTGTCTTGCCACATTTTTCATATCCCATTGATATTCCTTCTCAAATTCTTTGATTGCTTCTTTCACGTTTTCCAAATTCTCTCTTCCTTTTCAAGTATCTGACTCTACCATGAATCCCTTTTAGCATACCAAGTATTTGTCCTTTTCTTTCACTCATCGCTTGTTCAAGATTCTCTCTATTTCCTATTCTTCTTCCCCCTCAATTATTACTGGAGCTGGTTGCTCCTTTTTCTGCCCCTCTACTTGCCCTATATATCTATGTATTCTACTAGCGTTGACTACTGGATGTATTTTGATTGTGCTAGGTAGTTCTAATTCAACCATATTTGATGATATAATCTTCTTAATCTTATAAGGGCCTACAAATCTCTCTATCAACTTCTCCATCCTCCTCCTGACCATCTGGTACTTTAGATCCTTAGTACTCAACATCACTAAGTCCCCTACTTTATAGTCGTCTACTTCTCCTCTCTTCCTATCTGTATATTTCTTTATTTCTTCTTGTGCTCTCCCTAGCACTGTTATGCCACTAGAGAATTTTTTGTAGAAATGTAGCATGGGATACAAATTATAACCCTGGGTTTCACTATTGCAACCTACTCTAGAGAACTTTTACAAGCCCCAGACATAATCTAGATCCAAGATTGGGTCCTTTTATCAGGTAGTGGCCAAGCTGTCACATGCCAGAAAAGCATATACCTCGGGAGGCAAGACTAATGAGCTAGCATCAGGTTTCTCAGAGACAGACTATCAATGTTGATACTTTAGAACTCAAATGTTAAAGAATACCTCTGGAATGCAATAGAATTTCAATCTAGAGCAGACTTAGACTAATATGACACCAAGACAACAGATCAAAATTCTATCAGTGACTAGTGATCCCATCACTACTGGACTCAGTCAAGAAGCAGACATGCCATAGAGCAACAGAAATATTGATTACCTTCATATATACTTGTACATGTTTCTAGATCATATTTGGAGTAGAAGGAAGCCAGTTTAGAGATTAGAGAATGTCAGGTAGGAGTAAAGTATGGAGATGGAGTAGGAGCATATGGCTATGGCTGGTAGGCATGAAGGATAGGGAGGTGACATCTGTCATATCCATATGGCAATGTTATGGAGGAGAGAAGTGAGAGAAGCTAGAAAAAGAAAGAGTTTCCTTTTTTATTTTTAATTGAGTCTCATCAGTTTGTACTTTGAATATAACACTCAGAGAGCCCAAGAGAAAGGCAATGGAATCTTGATACCTGCCGCTATCTCAAGGGCTCGAGAGTCATCTTATGGCACTTTTCTGAGTTCTAAGTAAAGTGGTTGGGTTGTTGAGGAGACTAGACCCTATACCCTACTTGGTCAAGAGACAAGACACAGCGGTTACTCAGATAACCTTCTACAGAGTAGCAGGCCTGAAAAGCCTAGCTAATCATCGACTCAGATCATATTATACCTATAAGGTTTGGTATGAGGGTGCAAATAAGAGCTTGATTGAGTGTGGTAAGGCCCAGGAGTGGTTTACTGACTACTTTGATAGTGAGCTTGTTATGGTGTGTAAAGGTGGATACCTTAGGGACACCATGCAAGGAGGATCTAGATTGAGCTTATAATCCTTTCAAACATTTTTATCTTAATTATCATGCTAAGTTTCTATACTCTCTTTTTAATACCTTCATTCTTGATTCATCCCCACAAACTCTTTAGCATGCAATTGGGACCTGGTACTGCATCTTTAGCTTGTGCCAGGCTAATAGTTCCTTTTTCCCCCTTCAGCGCTGCTTTT
>Ga0153971_1000125_pt1 | contig 12817 bp, 6 predicted proteins | sample TSGA055MetaG_FD_104686 | JGI IMG/M metagenome (GOLD analysis project Ga0153971, IMG submission 104686) | Attine ant fungus gardens microbial communities from Georgia, USA - TSGA055 MetaG | ecosystem: Host-associated > Fungi > Mycelium > Unclassified | place: USA: Georgia, George L Smith State... | reverse complement strand
TTGATGGTATCTAGTGGAGAACAAATTTGGAACAAATTTGGATCTCCATGTGAAGGGCCAATCTTCGTGGTGGTCCTCTTTGAACATGATCACCACGAAAAGGGGAGACTCTTAGCCACAAATGGGCTGCATCTCTACGGAGATCAAAAAAAAATTCTTTAATTATTATTATTATTATTATTCTTTAAAAAACTCAATTTTAATTTAATTTAATTTTATTTTATTTTATTTAATATTATTTAATTTTAGTAATTATTATATCTGTTTTAATGATTAACAATAAATTAGTTAGATTAAAAAAGTCGAACAACTTCCAACAAAAAACATATCAAAAAGGCGTATCTTCCCGTTTAAGAAAGCCTAAAACAAGAAACAAGAAAAAACAAGAAACAAGAAAAACAAGAAAAAAAACAAAAAAACAAAAAAACAAAAAAAAACAAAAAAACAAAAAAACAAAACAAAAACAAAAAAACAAAAAAAAGAAAAAAAAAGAAAAAAACAAAAAAAGTTAAATATTAACTAATTATTTAAAAATAAATGTAAAAAATCTTTAATAAGTTTGTATATATAATGATATAATCTTAATATTTTAATTTTAATAAAATTGATATATGGTATATTATCAATATATTTATCAAGTATAATTTTTATATTATCTATATTATTTATATTTTGATGTGAGGTATTATATGGTGGTGGAATATATGTGATTATTGATTTAAAGTTAATATCGTAATGATCATTTATATCTATTAATTTAGTGTTTAACCCTTGTAGAATAATTGATCTATTTACAATGTTTATATCTAAATCTTTTCATTTTACCTGGAAAGATAAAGCCTCACATTTAACAGAATTACCGCGTAATAAATCTTTAAAATTGTCATAATTTAACGAAGAAGGTTTCACCCCACTAGATTTAATGAAAATATTGTTAATATTGGTTTTTAAAGCGTATAATTTCTTTCTAATAAAAATACCTTCCTCAATTTGATGTTCTAATTTCATTTGACCCAATTCTTTACCAATAAAAATATTATTAAGTGGTTTCGTTAAAACGACACTATCGGTATCAGAGTAAATACAAGGGTTTGCCGGAATGTTTTTAAACTTATTAATAGAAATTCTGGCGTAGGCGGAAATAGCCGCAGAGATTTGCACCGCCGAAGGGACCCCTCTAGATTTAGTTAAACTATTAATGGTTATAGATTGAGGATTAGAATCGAAGTTTTTAAGTAATTTTCTTAAAGATTCATCAATTATACTAGAATATTTAATTAAAACTTTACCATTATCTAAATCTGAAAATAAAGAATAGTTATAATTGTTAGTAATCTTTTTAGCTTCATTTTTAGACATAATTTTCATAGATGATGTAATATCTTTCATCCCGAATTTCCCATATAAAGAATTTAGTAACAGTTTACTTAAAGCTCTTTCAATCGGATCCTTAGTATTTTTTTTAATGTCATACATAGTCTCTACATAGTTTTTGAACAAGTTTTTCCCTCTTTCAAATTTATAGCCATATTTTAGGTTGAAAGTATAACCATCCTTCAAAGCTTCTTTAATTTCTTCACTAAAAATCATTCTACTAAAAGTCCCTCTAGGACAATCAACAATATCAGATTTCTCATCTCTTAATTGTATATAAGGTACTCTTAAGGTATTATAATCTGGAGCAGTAATTTCCCCGTATACAAAGCCAAAATAGTTGTTTAAGTCTTTATCCGTACTTAACGTCGGGTTCCCAATAGGCATATCATTAAGCATAGCGTAAGGATATTGAGAGTTCATATCATAGTAAAAACCTTTATTCATTTTATTAACACAAACGGTAACATTACCACCGAAATAGGCAGATCTAATTTCTTTCTCCACATTCCCTCTAATCATTTTAATTTTTAAATCATTATTATAGAATTTTGAAGTGTAAATAGCTACAGCTAATTTCGGGGCAGTTACAAAATTCGTAATATTTAAAGAGTGTAAATTAAAAATTTTATCATTAAATTTAATCATAACGTCTAATAATCCCATAACATCTTTTTCTAAATAAATTAAAGCTTCATCTTTCAAATTCCAGTTATTAGATTTCATTGTGTTATAAATTTTAATAGGCATATTTTTAAAGTAAACAAAATCAGGTGTAACTCCGGAATAGAATAGTGTATCTTTATTCACAAAATTATGAGGGAATATACCTTTTTTATAATTTATCTCAAAAGATTTAAAAATAGAATCTAAACTACCGTTAATCATTTGTATCGAATCTAATAATTTAAATTTAATTTTATTTTTTTTATTAGAAATAGTAATTGAGATAATCTTATTATCTTTCCATTTTGGTTTAATATCAATATCCTCCATTAACAAACAAGCTTTAATTAAAAAGACAGAGTCAAATCTCCCTAAGTTATGAGCATAAAAAGTATATCCATTAATATCTTTATTATTAGCTAAATCTGTAATAATGTTTTTCACAAGATCTAAACTATTACTATCTTTATTAATATAATAAAATTTATTAGTTTTAATAGAATCATTAATAGCTCAGCCACCAGCATAAACATTTTGAATACCGATTCCTTCATTTCCGTAAGTTTCAAAATCGATACTTCCTATTTTAGTATCTTGTATATTTATTTTTTTATCTTCAGGATAATCTAAGAAGTTATAAGATGCTTCAATTTTAAATATATAACCATTATTATTGAAGAAGTAATTAATACCATCCCTATTTCTAATAAATCCAAAGTCTGTTTTTTTATCAGATCAATTTCAAATAATGTTTGAAGGGTCTGAGTCGACAATGTTTAAATTTTTAATAGTAATATAATTAGTGTCATTATCACCTTTTTTAACATATATAGCTTGATTATCATCTAATTTATAAGCTGTAATTAAACCATTATTAAAAATAGGAACACCATAATTATCCATAAGAATATTATTATATTTAAGGTTATCAAAATTAGATAATCTTTTCATAATTAAATCATCAATATTAACATTAGATTTCTTTTTAGCTAAATAATCATCAATAGTTTTAGTAATAATACTAATTTCATCCTCTTTAACATTAAAATCTGTGATATCTAACCAAACTCTATTCATTAAGACAAGTTCAATATTATTATTACCCATATCATACTTAGATAAAGCAATGTGGATAAAGTAAACTAACTTATCAGATAAATTATTAATATTAACGAATTTAGTTATTTTCATAGAATCAGAAATTGTCACAGATTGTGAAAGACCAGTATCGTTATCAATTCATCTAAATACTGGTAATAATGTATAAGTTTTTTTATCCTCTAAATTAGCTAAATATTTCTCTATATTATTTAACAATAAAGGGGTATTCTCCAATAACTCAATTAAATTACCTAAGCTAACAATATTTTTATATGAGGTGAAACCACCACCAATAATTTTATATAAGTCATTATTCAATTTATTTTTAGATATGTCAGAATTATACAAATTAGGGTAATTAATCGAAAAATTTCTGTTCAATTTCACATAATAATTTGATAAGTAAGAAGATGATAAATATGACATAAATGTCTTCGGAATAACAGGAAATAATAAAGCAAAGTTAATTTTACATAAATCGGAAGATACCCAGTTAAACACATCCAACCCAAAATAGTTAATAGGATTAATCATAAGATTTTCCCAAAAATATTCGTGAGAGACATGTACTAAATATTCCATATAAAACAATAAAAGTAAGAAATGTAAAAGCAATGAAATACAAATAAATCAATTAAAAGTCAATTTAACAAATCTATCTATATATGAACAGTAGATTAACACAATATATGTATAATTCCCTGATCCAATTGACTGAATATAAAAATTAAAAAATAATTCGGGAAAGTAAACTATAAGTGAAAATCTTAAAATCTCTCTGTGAGAGTAAAAAAAGATGATTAAAGGTAGGGCCATAGCCACTAAAAAAATTAGAATATAAAAATTTTTCATATCTTCTTTTAACAGAAAAAACAATAAAAATATAAAGGTTATAAATTACGTAAATAAGGTCAATATCAAAAATCAATAAAATGAAGTAAAATCAATAGAGTTAATTGCAAAATAAGAAAAGTTTTTAGTTAAAAATTATAAAGTCAAAAAATAATAAAAAAAAATCAGTAAATTTTAAAACTCATTATCTCAATCAAATTTTATTAAGTAAAAGCAAAAGGGGCGTAAATTCAAGCATAAGTATATAAAAAAATATTATAAACTAAATTAAATAGTTTTAAATACGGAATTTATATAAGGGCTAGTTAATCTTTTTTGTTTTTGTTATTAAGTTAGTGTTTAGTTGGAGAATAAGGATAAGCGGGAAATCTAATAATTTATATTATCTTTTTATTTTATATTTAAATCTTTTTTATATTAAATTTACTTAGAATATTTCAAGTATGTAATTTTACACAAAAAGCCTTACAAATAAAAGGTTATAAAATAAGTCGTACAATAGACAGGGAAAATTTATGAGATGCAGATATTAGGGATTTAAAAAGTCATGACTGATTGTTAACAAACGTTCCTATCCCTCATAAATATATATATATTCTAAAGGGATGATTAAAAGCCGGATTAATTGAATTTAACGAAAGCAAAGTATCAGCTATAATTGAATAGAAGCCAAAGGAGGAAGAATTAACCAATTACTTATTAATTTTAGTATTAACGGACAGGGTAATAAGCAGGAATAAGCAAAGATAGAGTATACAAAGTTTACAAATCGTGCAGTTATCATAATCAACTAAATAGATGGTTTCATACTATCCGTTAAAGCTGTTTCAATAAATCCTAAGGATAAAAAATTAAAATAACTAAATATAAGTATCGCTTGCATTAATGTTAAATTTGGTAACGATTTTTAATTATCTCGGGTTATGCCATACTATTAAATATAATCCCTCAAATAAGATAAATATTAAAAGTGATATGTCTGGAAATACAACCAGATAAAAGCAGAATAATAGAATTTGGTGTTAACACTCCATTCAAGTTTCTAGGATACACCTTTAACTATCTTAGAAGAACTAATCAAATCAGGAATAAATACATACACCATATGAAACACGAGTGAAGAGTAGAAGGAAGAGGTAACTTATACGTTTATCCCTCACCCGATAATTACAAAGGTTAAAATCCCTAATCGAGCTATTTATAAAGAATTTAAATACTACATGAATTAATAGGTGCAGTTAATCCTAAGGTCACAGGATGGGTTAATTATTTCTCTTTAAATAATTCTGCAGGAACGCTATCTTCAATCAATAAGTTCCTATACGACATAATCAAAATTTGAATGCGGAATAAACATCCCAAAGGTTATACTATTTTACTAAATAATCAATATATGTTATTAGGTAATATAAAGCGACAGCACAATCTTGATTCCAATGCTGATGAGGGAAATCGAGTTAAAAATTTTAAGCACGAAAGTTAAAATGCAAAAGCTAGTTCAAGTGCCATAACAAATATTGTAATTTTTGTTTTTTTCGGATTATCATTTAAAGACTCATAACAAACATATATCAGGTACCTAAGTTGAACATACTAAAATGGGTCACAAATATCAATAAAGTTGCTTTTTCTGTGATTTCTCCTTCTAGAGCAGTTTTTAAATACAATGTATAAGATAATAAAGAGCAGTGAGTTAAGGAATCCTTAAAACTGACATCATTGCACCAAAACAAAATTTACTTTATGATCGAGGTAATATGGGAAAGGGATTAGTACAATATTATTTATGTAAAGACTACTACAATCTAGATGAAGACCAAAATAAAATAGTTTGCCATCATAAAGAGGGATTTAAAATAAGCAAAAATAAACAAAAAAACAAAAAAATAGACAATTTAACTCTCTGCCATGAAAGTTGTAACATAGACTTAAATAATTCAATATCCTCTTTAACTAAACCCAATACAAATTAAAAATTAGTAGTAATAGTTCAACACTAAAATTTAGCAAGAATAGAAGATAATTATAAACAAATAAAAAAAAAAGTATAGCGAAAAGTAAGCGTTAACATTAAAAAGGATATAGTAATATTTTATTAATACTTTTTCTGTACCTATTAATAATTATTATAAATCGTGGAGTAGAGGTCAATGGTTGAAAGGGACAGGATTAGATCACATGGGGGTGTTGTAGGCGAGTACAATTTCTATCCAAGCGGAGTTTAGCGTGGTTTTAAGGGAATATGTGTAGAAAGTGTATCTTTTGATAGATGGTAAAAATCCGAACAATAATAAGGGTCGAAATATCCATTAATTTTTCCAGTTTAGGATAATCCTCCTTGTCGGACGAATATATTTCATCAGGTTAAGCAAAAATCGAAAATAGTCTAAATTTAATTATCCTTTCTAATTTAGTAAAAAAAAGGTTTGTATATTTATTTATATAGATTATTTATTAGTAGTTTAACTTAAAAATTTCCTCCCTTTGATACGTATATTGAATCGTAATTGAATCTTTATTTCTTAATTAGGAATTAGGAAGTTAAAAAAAATATAATAAACTCTTTTTATTATCCCAAATCTCAAATTTGTTCTATTTTCATTCCAGCCTCAATAAGTATGACAGGGAGCTAAATTTAATATTTTAATAAGTACTAGTACTTCTATTCTTTTTTAGTTTTCCTTCTCTTTTTTCATAATAAAACCCAAGAATTATTCCTTTATTTTACTTGCAAGTCCAAGTCCAAGTCCAAGTCCAAGTCCAAGTCCAACACCAACACCAACTCCATCACCAAATCAAATTATAAATCTAAATAATTTAGATAATACTTCATATTCAAAAGGACATGGTAATATAGTTATATTACTAGCTAATTGATACAATAAATTTGTATGTATAATAGTTAAATAAGGTTATCTAAAATACATAGAACTAAATAAAGGTGTTAAATTATTTTTAATTAAAATCATATTGTTGAGGTTGTAGCATAGAAATCAGGATTAATCTAAATAGGTATACTATAAATTAAAGCTAGTCATTTTTTAAAACCAATTTTTTAATAATGATGAGTATGAGTAATACTATTAAAGCTTGTATAACAACTCGTTTATGATTAAATAGGATTTAAATTAATAAATTAACCCTTTAAAAATCTATATATTATTATCCATATAAATTATACTGTCTAATTTTACCTTTTTCTAATTTAATACCTATTTATTAAAAAAGTAAATAAGTCATATGTAAGTTCCTGAATACAAGAAGCATCTAATAAAATAATAAAATTAAGGGGTCAATTAAAGCTGTAACTCTTACATCAATATCTGATTTATTTATTATATTAATTTGTAGTCCAATACCCCCTTTTTTCTTGTGGTATAATATTACTACCCTCTGTCCCCCGACTCTTTCGAATAAGATAATAAATAAGATACTATTACAACACCAACCCACCGAATTACGATTTCTAAAATTTACCTAGATGGAATAGTCTACACCTAGATCCGTTAACTCCCTAAACTCTATTAACTTTACCAAATTCGAGTGGAATATGAATCAACTAGTCGAAAAGCAAATGGATAAGACATGACGGCGAGTGGCTTACCGACTTTAAATTCTTAGGGATAAAGTATAAAGGTTATAGAATATAAGCCGAATTACGAGATCCATATAGAAATGAGGAAAGTCAATTGTTCAAGGCGAGTCGAAACATGTAACAAATACAAAATATTAAATTAATAAAAATTAATTATAAAAATAAATAAAAATAATAATTAAATTTAACAATTCGCAACTGTCTCAGTTAAAAAATACAAAGTTTAAATAACTAAAAAGTTCTAAAAAGATTACAAATGTAAAAATAAGAATTAAAAAGTTTACTAATATAATAAATAATAATTAAAAATATTAACTCTCAAACCCATTCTTTAATTAATGCAAACTTAAATTCAAAATCTTGAAGTTCCACTTAAAAAGATAAATTTTCAACAAATGAAGCCATTCAGAGAGATAATTAATCCTAATAAAAAAATCATCCACGTAACGTACGAAGATAAGTGTTTATAAAACAAAATTAAAGCTAGAACTAAACATAGACAAATTTAATGTAACTAATCTGAAAAAAGGTTACAAATTTCTGGGTGCAAATTTAATACATAGAGAAAATATTCTGAAAAAATAAAAAAGCCATAATTCTGCTGATTTAGGTATAAGAATAAACATTATAAGAGTATCGAGAATGGGTCCTATTACTAGAGTAATTGATAAAATTATTTCTATGTGATTTGGATTAGCTAGAAGGTTTAATTTTACAAAGCCCACCAGATATAAGAACTTGACTAATAAGACAAATAATTTTTAAGATTATGATACTTCTATAACAAATACTAATACAAAGAGTCAGAGATACACTCCTGATACTTAAAGTTTAAGTATAAAACCTTATCTATAAATCAAAGAACTGCCATCTATTTACAAAACCGTATAATCTAATTAAAAAGAAACTGATACTCTTAATCAGTATAATTATTCAGCTTATATTTCTATTTTTAGTTTATCCTTATTTAAGCAAATTAATATGATAAAATTGATGACTAATTATCTTAATGTGCAAATGCAAATGCCTTTAACTAAAAGACTTATTCTATATTTTGATACATATCTTTATAATTTTATATGAGCAAAAGAAATATGGAAGTTTAAGAATAATCTAAAAGCAACCAGAGTTGACATATGAAATCCTTACGACAAATAAAATCTTAAAAAATTCTAGCTATATTATAAATAAATAAATAACAGGGTTAATAAATATGACTACGAGTCCTAATCCTTTTTTAGTAAATAATACTAATCCAAATATGCTAACATCACACAAGAACTCTACGTTACTACCTCTTGTAATTAATCCTAAATTAATATCCTTAACAAATGATAAACAGAAAAACATTATTAACAAATGATAAACAGAATATTATTTCCGAAAAGATCAGTTAATCTTATTGAAAGAGATGTATCAATTTACACATCTTTAGGGTGAAAAAGGACCAGCCAAAGGCAAAGGGGAAAAGGTAGTATTATTATTATAATATTTCTTAAATACTAGATTAATTGATTTAAATTAAAATACTCCTATATTTATAGGCAATTAGGAAAATAAGTTATTTAAGTCATAAGATTTTATTAGAGTTCTAGTCGAATTAGAGTTATAGAACTATAGTTTGTATTAGACTTATCTCTTAGAATTAGTTAAGGGTCCGTCTAATTTACTTTGTAGAGAGCCGAATTAGATAGCTATAGCCGAATTAGATAGTTATAATTTAATACATAACTAATTTAACGGGTTTAGTAGTATGAAAATTTTAATCCCATAGTATATATTTATTTATATATTAATATTTATTACGTAAAAAAAACCAAAAAAAGTAAGTCTTAAGTCTTTTACCTTAAGTTAGTTTTAGTATTTTAACTTATTTAAGTCTTAGTATCTTTTACTTAAGTAATTAGTTGTCTTCATAAAATTATATGGGAAAATAAGTAGTTATTTGAAAAATGGTTTTTAATACATAGGATTTTTTGGTCTATTTCTATCTCTTAAGTAGTCTTTGGTAGAAGCGTACATACTATCTAGTTATGAGTTAGGAATTTATTGGACTTTATCTTTAATAGAATTAATAACATAATCAGTATCTGGTAAATACTTACTTAAGTTTAAAATAATAAATTAAGTAACATTTTTTTGTTCATGTTCAGCTTCATGTTTATGTTTTCTTATTGTTAGTACTTTTCCTGTTCATATTACTTAATATACTTAAATAAATCTATTTTTAATTAATATTTGAACTTTATATAAAATATAGGAGCTAAAACAATCAGGAATTGCCATAAATTCAACCAATAAATGTAAACTAGACGACAGTCAAGATCATTCTTTTTATTAGTTTTAAATGATTCATGGATTAGGTAATTACTATTAATTAAATTAGTATTAATTGTTCCAATGTCAATAATATTAGTAATAGAAGGGTATTTAAGAGTGATATTTTCATTTTTAATTTTATTGTTAGTTTACCTTTTTAATCTTTTTTTATATTTCGCATATTTAGCCTACAATTTTATCCTTGTATATTTAAAATTATCATAAAATTTTATTAAGTATTTACTCTCAGTATAAATTATACAATAAGCAGATCTTAATATTCCAATTAAATATAATAAATATATTACAAGGAACAGCCAAAAGAATAGAAATTAATATTATCAATTAGTTTAAAATAATTAACAATAACTAAACATAAACTAGCAGCATCCAGAGAAAGAGAGTGTACAAGATTAGGCGCAAATTTTGTGATTATTTTTATTATTTTGCTTTTTTAACGGAGATACTTTACATATTTTAATTTATTATTTAACTTAAAGGATTTTTGTCATAATATTGTTGGTTAATCTCTAATCCTGTTGTAGATTCCAAGGATTAAGTATAATTAATTTATACGATATTTTTGCAATATCCTTTATTTTTATTCCGCTAAAGCAGTAATTTTAGTATAATCAAACAATATAACAAATTTAAAGTTTTAATTAGGTTTTAAAATCAATTTCTTTATATTTAACTTTATTTATCAAATTTCGATACATAATTGTAATAATCATTGTTTGTTTCCTTATCCGTGTAACTATACTAACTAAAGTTAGGATTTTTTGATAAAGTTTGTTTAAGTGAACTTCTTGACAATTCTCTTCAATGGGTTCAAGTCTCAACTCTCTTTCAACTCTTTTGAGATAAGCTTTATATTTGGTGAAAACTTGTTTTTAGTTCTGTTGATGGGGGGTTACCAAGCCAAACCGTCATTAGCATTGGTTATAAGTTTTTTACTTTCGCTAAGTTTTAATTTAAGCTCATCTTTGATAAAATTATTTAACCTTTGTTAGTAAATCAACACAATCTTTATAAGATCCTCTATAATTCAATCATCAGCGTATCTGGTATATACCAATTTGATCTATTGAAGTTGGGATATAAATTATCTTTATTGGGTACTGACATCATTAGCTTGTGTCACTTTTTCGAAAATATTATTCGTTCTTTGCTTTTGTTGTTATAACTTATTAACTTTGGTTTTACCTAGGGTTTAGGGGTTTGGGTAAGGTATTTTTAATTTATCAATAAATTGTAAAAATCGTATAAATTATATGTAACATAAAACGGGAATGTTAATTGATCCTTGTGGAGTACCCGTTAAAGAATTTTTATAAACATTAAGATAAAATTATCCAGGTTTAATGGGATTTATAATGAGTATCACAAATCTTTCATTTTTTATTCTTTTCCTGATTAGTTCTATCAATAGATCGTGATCAAAGGAATCAAAGCAATTTGAAATGTCACCTACAATGTATAAAGAGGCTACTTCAAACGTAGTGAATATTTGTCTTAAAGCTGTAGGACAAGATTTAAAAGGTATAAAACCGTGGGTTTTAGGTCATAAATTTACTTAAATTATTACTTATAGTATCATTCTCATAACTTCTTGTACTATATTATATAGATCTCTAGGTGGGGAGGGGGGGGGGTACAGTTAAGGGCCTTTATCCACCGGATGAAATAGGAATCATTACCTTTTACCAGGGCTAAAATTAAATGAATCTATTTTTATCTTACCAATGTTATCATTTATAACTTCGATGGAAAAACTGTATAAAGTAGTAGGTTTAATAACTTGAGTCATATTACCTGGTTTGCTTTTAAATTTAGTTATGCGATCTCATTTAAAGTCTTATTTTACATCAATGTATAAATGTCATACGCTTCGTAGTTAATATTATCTCTACATTTATTTTCCAATCATTGTAATCTTCTAATAGCTAATATTTAAGTGTACTAGTATACCTTATACTTTGTCCAGGGTTCCTTCCCTGTGCTATTATGTGTTTAAACATATTATTGTTCATAATGCCAAAGGTACCATATTCCTCTGTTACCATAGCCAATTGTGGCCTTAGGTAATTCCGTAGTTCTTTTATTTATCTCTAAACTTTCCTTAAATTAGATTGTCATTTCTCTGAATTGTAAGTATTGGTTATAGCTTGCTTATTTGACAGGTGGTTTATTCCACGATTTGTATATTTGTATATTTGTATAAAAATTTTTATTACGTGTCCTATACCGGGTAGGGAAATCATAAGCCTTTAATCTATACTTAAAGCAAATAACCCTTAAACCTAGAAGGGTTACTAATTTACTTAGTTGGAATCGTCTAATAAACCATTTTTACAAAGATGCTAAATTCAATGTTGTGGTTTTCTTCCTTCTAAGATTGATACAGTCGTGAGCAGTTTATATATTTTATAATTACGTTTTTTAAATAAAGCGCAACGGCGCACATATGTACTAATAACTAAAGATATAAATAGAGTAAAATAAAACCCGCAGTTGTAACCTTATAAATTAATATTTATTATTCTTAAAAATTATATTAAGTGTTACATGATATTACGTGTTTAATAGATTATATTTTAAAAATCTAATTTAATTAGCTAAACATTCTTTAAGACTATATATAGTCATATTTGATTGCTTTGTGTATTTAAACAAATAAGTAGAGTAAGCCGTAAAAAAATCAAGTTTATGATTATTATTTTAATAAAGTGTTACCTAACAAATATTGGTAATTATATATAAATTATATTTTTATTAATTAATTTGAAAAAAAAACTAACCCCGCAGGCTCTAATATATTTAGTTTTAGTAAGGTTAGAAAAAAAAGAATAACTTTTTATTTTTTTGTTTTGTTTGTTTTTTGTTTGTTTGTTCTATTATTAGGTTATT
>Ga0153971_1000124_pt1 | contig 12826 bp, 15 predicted proteins | sample TSGA055MetaG_FD_104686 | JGI IMG/M metagenome (GOLD analysis project Ga0153971, IMG submission 104686) | Attine ant fungus gardens microbial communities from Georgia, USA - TSGA055 MetaG | ecosystem: Host-associated > Fungi > Mycelium > Unclassified | place: USA: Georgia, George L Smith State... | reverse complement strand
TTACCCATAGATAGTCATCTGTCCTTTTCTTAGAACAAAGGACAGCCTCCATATGGTTAAGTTATCACTATTTTAAGTACAAAGGCACTACCATATGTAGAACAATAGGTAGTAGCATGTAATAATCTGTCCTAGTGCACAGACCATTACTTTTCTGTATATAAGGACCCATAGTCTGAGGATTAGACCTTAGACTTAACAACATCTTTTGTCACTTGTCTAACTTCGCATTTTTGAACTATTTAAAGTATCAAAGCACCCATCACAAATAGTAAGTGACCATTTGTGATAGCTCCAGTCTCTGGTTGTGAGGTTGGTCGCGTATTTCGGAGTAGTGGAAGTCATTAAGACAGAGGTCCTAAGCGGGCAAGTTGAGGAGTTGGAGAGAATGAGATATGATTAGAACTAATTGATGTTAATTTACAGACTGAGGAATTACACTGTAACTACTCAGTACTTATAGGAAGTCTGGAATAGGAGGAGAGTAGTCTACTATGCTATCCTACTATTATTAATTTTAGGAAAATTATTAGGAGAAATAAATTATATAATTATCATATTTCCAGAATATGACAGTACTTCCCCCTTTAAGGCTGAGCCCTCAAAGCTTCTATGCATAAGCAATTCAAATATCACCTGACTCCTTTTAAAAAATTTTTCATTGTGGACTTTTAATCCTGAAGATCTACCACTATGTCCTTCAATTCCACCTCGATCGCTAACCTCTCTGACTCCGATGATAAGTCTTATGAGGCTGAGTTGGTGAGAAGACGTGCTAAGGCAGAAACCCTACTTTGACAGCAGGAAGAAAAGAAACACTTTGAGCGCCAAGCCTACAAAGAGGCGAAAATGGCGGAGCGAAAAAGATTAGAGGAAGAGGCACAAAAAAAACAGGAAGAGAAAAAGACACGGCAGAGAGAAGAAGATCGCCAGAGAGATTTGGCCAAATGTTTAGAGGTGGACCGCGTCGCTGCCACAGAACAACAACGGCACAAGAATTGGATAAAGACCTTTCTGCCGTCCTTATCTCCTTCTTCCGACAAGGAGATGAATTTAATTGACCTTCCACCTCTGACCAAGAGGCAACGTGTTCGATACCTGCCACAAGAAACTCCGGAGGCTCGCCAACGACATGAAGAGTTGGCAAGAGAAATAGGGATGTCAGTCGTTGGTGAGGGAAGTCTGTGTGAGAGGTGTATGGACTTCGGAATCTTGTGTATTTCCCAAACCTTACTGTAAGTATCGTTCGAATTGTTTTCTTTTCCGCTAATTTCTTTTTGTAGCCACGCAACTTCCTGCACTCCCTGCACCAAGGCCAAGGCTGCCTGTAAGTCTTTCGACGCAGACAGGACACAAGCGAAAGCCAAGGTGGAAACGGCCAGGAGGTCCAATGCGAGGAAAACAAAACAACAGACAGACGTGGAGTGGAAGGCAGAGATTTTGAGGAAGTTAAATGGCCTGAGTGAATTGAGCGGCATAAGGAAGGATATCTGGAGGATTGTGGTGGCGTTAGAGAAACTTGCTAGCATAGAGGGCAAAGACTCTGACGAGGAACGAATTTCGTGGCCGGAGTCCAAGGGAGAATTGACGGAGGTACAGGGAAGTAAAGAAAAGGGAAAACAGAAGGAGGAGAGAGTAGACAGAGCAGAAGAGAAGGAAGAAACTAAAGGACAGGAAGAGGAAAATGGGATGGAGGGTGTGGAAGAAGATGGTGGTAACTTTTCTCTAGTTGCATACTCTGTCGGAACTGAAAATTTGTAATCTCTTTTGTTTGATAAATGTTATTCTCCCTGTGGCAGAAAATAGATGTGAGTGATGATAAATGATGAAGCAAGAATACAAGTAATCAACGACTGCAAGGGAAACTGCAGAGAAATACAAGTACCCAAGTTTTTTCAACAGAGATTACTTTTGAATAAAAGTATCAGATTGCAATGGAAACTACAGAGCGGAATACAAGTAAGCAAGTCAGTGCAAAGGAAACTGCACTCCAGAATGTATACAAATACTCAAGGATAATAATAATAATAATAATAATAATAATAATTTTTTTTTTTGAAGCGGAATAAATGTGGAGGAATGAAGTCAAGGAAATAGAATAGAGGTAATTCAGGGTCGTAATGGTCCCGGTTTAGACAGATACTTGAGATGAAAATCATTCAGTAACTCTTTGGCGTGTTCCAGTTCCATCGCTGGTAACCATTCAGAGTTGTTGTCAGTATCTTCGTATCCTAGCCATATAACCTTATATAGCAGTTTGCATGCCCTCTGGCAGTCAATCTTGGAGTTGACTATCTTGGAGATCTCATATTCTGGTTCTCCGTTGATGATTACCAGTGCTGGCGGAGGTTCAGAACGCTGCTAGAAGGTGTTGGATGCGGCTGGTTCAAGCATAGAGACATAGAATACAGGATGGACAGCCCTCATGGTGTCCAGAAGGTGGAGTGTGAAGGATTGCGGACTGGGCTGGACAATTATCACATATGGTCTGAGGTACTTTTTGGAGAATTTCTTCGATAGGCGAGTCGTCCAGAAATACTGTGATCTGACAAATACTGATTATCTGACTTGGAAGTCCGGTGGTTGTTGTCGACATAAGTCGGTAGAGGGTTGATATTGTCTTCGGGCTTTGGTGATTTCCTCTTTGAGCATGTCTTGTAATTCGTCAAGATTAAATACGAAGTTACAGGCACAGAAAGAGGCTATATCTCGCTCTGGGTACACACTGAGATTAGGATGATATCCTTTGTTGGCGAAAAAAGGGGAGACACTAGTGGTAGCACTAGGAGCATTGTTGTAAGCAAATTCCACCAGGAGTAATAGTTCAGACCAGTTGTTCTGTTGATAATTGCAATATATGTGGAGATACTGTTCCAATGTCTGATTAGTCTATTCCGCTTGACCGTTTGCCTCTGAATGGTATCCACTGGTAAAGTGAAGTCTCATATCTAGGGCGGTACCTAGAGAGTGGAAGAAGTGAGAGACAAATTCTGAGCCGTGGTCGGATATAACATGAGATGGAACTCTGTACTTTGAAAAGACATGAATAATGAAAAGGCGTGCCAGTTCCACTGAAGTGATGGTGTCATGAGTGGGGATGAATATGGCTTGTTTTGACAGGCGGTCCACTATAACAAGGATGGTGTCGAAACCAAAGGAGGAAGAGAGTTTCTCTATGAAGTCTATAGAAATTGAATTCCATGGGCATTCCAGGATGGGGAGTTGTTAAAGGGATCTGTATGGTCTGTGACACTGTGGTTTGGATCTCATACAGGTAATGCAAGACTTACAGAACTTCTGTATGTCGTTGTGGATGTTTGGCCAGGTATAATGTCTCCGTATGAGTTCTAGTATTTTGTTTTGGCCCAGGTGTCCTGCTAGAACATGGTCGTGATGATACTGGAGAACTCAGAGGTATAAGTTGGCGTTATCCAGAACATACATTCTGTTGTCGAGTCTGAGAAACCCTGTGCTGTCTTTCGACCAACGTTCTTCCGGATGGAGTAAATGGTTGGAGATAGAAGAGTCAAAGGGGAGTATTACTAGGATATCAGAGTAGAGTTGGTTTTGATCCAATATTGTGGCTGTGCAAAGTATCAGAGTGGTAAGAATAGTTGCTCGGAGAGATGCTGAGATTTGTTCATGAGTAAAAACTGGACGGAAGTTATGAGGGTTCACTAAAGCATAGCCATTATCTCCCCCCTTTGGGTAGATATCCCATCGTCTAGTGAGTATGTCCAGTTTGGTGCCAAGACATCTGAGGCAGAAGCGAATTACGAGGTTGAATTGAGAGAGGTACTCTGACCATCTTGCTTGTTGGTGCATGAGAATCTTGGTTGTCGAGAAATATTCCAAGTTCTTGTGGTCCGTTACAACGTCGATTGGTAAAGCAGACCCCTCTAAATAGTGTTGCCAGATTTTGAAGGCTTCGAATATTGCAAGTAATTCTTTGTTGTGGACGTTGTAGTTGTCCTGGAGTGGAAGGCTACGGGGTGGATCTCATTATCTTTAGTCATAATAAAGAGAATAGCAGCAAGAGCGTAGTCTGAGGCATCGGTTTTCATGACGAGTTGTGCGTCTGGAACCCAATGTGTAAGGATATGAATGCTATCCTATAATTGTCATCAAAGTTCTATGGAGTGTTCTTTCTAGTGAGACGAGTGAGCGGAATGACTATGTCTGAATAATTGAAAATGAAATGTCTGTAGAAGTTGGCGAAACCTAAGAAGGACTGGATATCCTTTACTTTCTTTGGTTCTGGCCACTCCTAAATGGTTTTCACTTTAGCGTTGGACATGGTCAAACCAGATGGAGATAGAACATAGTCTAGGTATTCAACAGAATCTAAATAGAACTCGCATTTTTTTACTTTCACATACAATCCCGCTTTTCGGAGTCGTTTCAACACTTCTTTGATGTGGCTCTAGTGCTGTGTGATGTCATCAGAGTAGATTAGAATGTCGTCCAAGTAGACCACTATGCACACATCTGTAAGAGGATACCTCTATTTCCACCTCTGAACGACTTGATAACACTCCGGAGCTACCTTAACCTGTTTACTAGTGATACTTAAACACACTAGTTTAGCTCCAATCCTGCTAACTCTGACACTAAGAGATATATATAATGTAAAGGATCCCTTCAGGAGCCTCATCCTAATCTCTGAGGATTCTCCTGGAGGTGAGTTGTATCATAACCACAATCTGTAATATTACTGAGGATTATCCTGGAGTCTTGTGCCCCAGTCACTCTTACAGCAGATTAGGATCCTTAAAACAGAGCCTTGGACCATCCTAGTAGACAGCTACCCAATAGGTTGCCCTTCCCTGTCATATCCAGCCCTCCGAGAATTCCGTTCCCTAGATGTCGTTGCCTCCAAACATCCCCCAAGGTATAGCAGATGCCTTAGAATACCTGCAACACTATCTCCACGAGCTAACGGAGAGACCAAATGTCTCTGAAAACAATATCAACACTACCCTGGCAGCCCTGACCATGCAGCTATAGCAGCTTACACAGCTAGTAGCTAATCCCCTCCCTCTGCCCATACTAAACACACCTCCGCCTGTACCATCTCCTCTGGTGTCTCCACCTTCTACTCTGATAGCGAGACAAACACGTTCCAAGCTCTCTTGTCCCCTAGACTTCAGTGGGGAATGTCACAACGGTCGCACATTTTTGAACTCTTGCTTCCTCTACATCTACCTGGCCCCAGAGCAGTTCTATAACGAAGAAGAAAGGATTCTCTGGGCTCTTACGTTCTTCAAAGGAGGTTGTGCTGTCAAGTGGTCCGAAAATGTATTTCGTCAGGAAGCAGACACTGGCATTTTCCCTATCCAAACCTGGAGAGATTTTGAGCAACAATTCCAGCTTCACTTCTTCCCTGTTAATGCGGAAGTGGACACAATCAATGTGCTGGAAGGCACCTCCTACCACCAAGGAGGTTGGATGGTGAACGACTATCTGGACAACTTCCAGGCCTTAGTCTCTGACGCAGGTTATATGGATCCCCAGACACTAGTGGTGAAGTTTTGATGAGGTCTCCGGTTAGGCATCCAGAACCAGATCGCCACCATGCCCTATGGACGACCAGCCGATAACGATCCCGACGCGTGGTACAGAGCAGCACGGAGGATCGACCAGACGCGTCTCACCAATAAGGTCTTTTAGTCCATGTCACGCTCCGCCCCCTCCGCACCGACCAAAACTGCCTCTGTCCGACCCCCACCTTTGTCTGTAGCAAGACTGTCCCCCATTCTGTCCCTTCTGGTCACCCTGAAACCTCTGCCGCCCGCTCCGTCTATGAGAGTCCCTATAGACGTCGACGTGACTCGGAAAGCAAGGCCCCTGTCTCTGTGAGGATGTTACCGATGTGAAGACGCAAACTATCTAGTCCAAGACTGCCCCCACCACATAGACGTCTGTCAACTCATCTCAGAACAGCGGAAGGAGCTAATTGAAGATTTGTTGGCATTGAAAGATATAGTTCTGATTGAAGAATCTTGTCCCCCGGAAGAGGAAGAGGATTTTGTGTAGCGTGGCCGGCGATATATGTGCCCCGGTCGCCAGTAAATAAGTTTACTATATTGACTATAAAGGACCCCAATACAATTGACAGTGAACTAGTAGACGCACCACCTCTCCTCCCCCTGCATTTTGCTCCGCTCCATGAGCCCAAGTGGGAGAGGAGGCTGCCCAAGCTTGTAAGGGGGCACTCAGAGGCGTCCTAGAACACATTCGAATATAATATAGGAGGTGTCTTAAGTTAGATCGTTGAATAGCCCAGGAGATCAAACTATTGTTGAGGTAAGGTATTCTACCGTACATCACTAGCTATATATACTAGACTAGCCTGGTCCGTGTGCCAGTCGCTATGGACACTTACATCAGGACAATAATAATACTACCAGATATAGCTATGTAGTACTGTGATGGAGACCTGAACTAGAGGATATGAGAACTAGGTACCGCAGACTCCAAGGATCTGTGGGAATGCTAGCTGATGCGAACCCTACCAGGTTGCCTAAGCAATACTAGTGCTGTCCCCTTACAAAGCTCCTCTCTATCAGCACCTTGGACGCATGAGAGACTTTGTCACAAACTTCATTTGGCCATATCTCTACCAATTCTTCAACAATTCTCACAATCTCAATGGATATGGAAAGCCCTTGAAAAGACCTTTCGATAGGTACTAGTCACACCTTGAAGCAATCAGTATTGGCCGAGATATTAGGCAGATCAACTGGTAACTACCATGGTACTGTTTATTAAATCGCCAATATCTCAAAAACTGCCATGATCTAAGCTTCTGTTCTAGGCTCATCAGAAGCCCTCTTCATACCGCTCAGAATGAGCCTAGAACGACCTCAAGACAATCAGTATCCGTGGAGATATGAAGGCCTCAATGTTTGCACATGGACTTCATTAATTACCTATAGATAGTCATCTGTCCTTTTCTTAGAACAAAGGATAGCCTCCATATGGTTAAAGTTATCACTATTCATAGCACAAAGGCACTACCAGATGTAGAACAATAGGTAGTAGCATGTGATGATCCGTCCTAGTGCACAGACCATTACTTTTCTGTATATAAGGACTCATAGTCTAAGGATTAGACCTCAGACTTAACAACATCTCTTATCGCTTGTCTAACTCTGCCCATAAGCACTTTTGAATCTATATTTCAACCAATCACAAAACAAGTAAGTGACCTTTTGTAATAGACTTCCTTACTCCTGCCAGTGGAAATCGGAACTATGGACACAAGCAAACTTCACTCCATCAAAGCCCTCTTGGACAGCAGAGTAACTGGAAGCTTCATCGACAGGGACTTCATTCGTTCAAAAAGAATAAACACTCAGACTCTCTCACGTAACATCCCAGTCTTCAATGTCGACGGTTTCCCTAATGAGGCCGGACAGATTTCCGAAGTCGTAGACGTACTTCTCTGTTACAAGACTCACTCTGAGAGGATGCTCTTAGCCGTCTCTGGACTTGGAAAACAGAGTTTGATCTTAGGCTACAACTGGCTTAAGGACCACAACCCCAAGATCAACTGGGAAAAAGAGGAAGTCGAAATGACCTATTGTTCACTCCAGTGTGAAGGAGAACATGCCCTACGGAAGGAGCAGACCCGCCAGAAAAGAATTGAACTCCAGGCCCTCCGATCGTGTCGTGACGGACCTACACCTCTGTTCTAAGAAGAGCTAGACCTTGAAGAGACACCTTCGCAAACATATAGCCCCGATTGGGAGCCCAGAAACTGACTGTTTCTTACATACCTCTTCCTGGAGCTTACCCAAGTCGACCTCTGGGCTGCGGCTATAACCTCCCAATGTCTTGCGAAAGGAGCCAGGCATAGTAAGGAGACACTCGCCGCTGCCACTCTACTGCCCGCTTACGTTGCAGAGTTCCAATCAGTGTTCACTAAGAAGGACTTTGACATACTGCCTGAGCACCGCAAGTGGGATCACACTATTGAACTGATCCCTAGAGTGGAGCCTAAGTCGTCGAAGGTCTACCCCCTGTTGTCAGCAGCTAAAGTCTGATGACCAGAATTAAGCCAACTGTCTCTTTGTTCAGCGTTTGACAAAGAGAACTCGATAGAGTCCTCGCTTGATTCTGTACACTATTTATACAACAGGAGTAACCCTAACCCTGTACTAAGTCCCGTGCTTCCCTATGAGTCAACTTGCTCTCACGTGTCCGTCGATATTACAAAAGAAAAGGAAAAGAAAAGAAAAACAATATTCAAAATAAAAGAAAAGAAAAAGAAAAAGAAATAGAAATAGAAATAGAAAAAGAAATAATGACTTAGCCGATTTGCCAAGTCATGACACCACCCCCCTCTTAAGTTTCCTTGTCCCGAGGAATTTTCCTACATCTCGTAATATGGGTCGACCATGTTGCCCATCTCGTCGTCGTCTTCTTTTGTCCATTCTCTAACCCCTGATTTTTCTTCCTCGATTTCTTCTTCTTCCGGGATCGTTTTCATCGTCCCTCTTTTCGCGGGTGTCTTGCCTTTCCATCGTCTCCAATTTCTTTCCAATCTACCCCAATATTCTTGGTCGTACCGTTTATCCAACTATCCGTATAACGTTCTTGCCGTGAATCTTCCTGGCAACTCTCCTCGCTTGAACGTTGTTTCCTCGCTTTCTTGTCGCACCACATCCTCCATGTCCCTCCAATATTCCTTCTTAAATTCTTCGATTGCCTCTTTTGCGTTCTTTAAATTCTCTCTACCTTCCCAAGTATTGGACTCTGCCGTAAATCCTTTCCAGCATACCAAGTATTTGTCCTTTCCTCTTACTCATCACTTGTTCAAGATTCTCTCTATCTCCCATTCTTCTTCCCCCTCGATTATTACTGGAGCTGGTTGCTTCTTTTTCTGCCCCTCTACTTGTCCTACATATCATTGTATTCTACTAACGTTGACTACCAGATGTATCCTTATTGTGCTAGGTAGTTCTAATTTAACCGCGTTCGATGATATTATTTCCTTAATTTTGTAAGGACCGACAAATCTTTCTGTCAACTTCTCTGTCCTCCTTCCGACCATCTGATATTTCAAGTCTTTGGTACTGAGCATGACCAAATCCCCTACTTTATATTCTTCTATGTCCGATCTCTTTCTGTTGGCGTATTTCCTCATATCTTCTTGCGCTTTTCCTAGCACCGCTTTTGCCTCTTCCTGTATTTCCTTCATCTTTTCGACGAATTTCTCTGCTCCTGCATACTTCCCCTTCTTCCTCCCTTCGAATCCCATCCTGGGATCTTGCCTGTAATTTGCCTTAAAAGGCGATGTTCTGGTACTCGAGTGTACTTTGTTGTTGTATGTGAACTCTGCTGTTCCTAACCATTCTGGCCATTGCTCTTGCCTATGATCGATGAACATCCTTAAGTACTGTTCCAATTCTTGGTTGACCCTCTCTGTTTGCCCGTCTGTCTGAGGGTGGAACGCCATTGACAATTTACTTTTAATTCCCAGCATTTCGTTCAACTCCTTCATCATTCCTACCATGAACTGTGGTCCCCGATCCGATATGATACTTTTGGGTAGTCTATGCAACTTCCACACATTGTCTCTGAACAACCTTGCTAGCCTCTCTGCCAACGTTTTCTCTGTAGTAGGTATGAAGTGTACCATTTTTGTCAATCTATCAACTACTACCAAAATTGAGTCGTATCCCTGAGCTAAAGGCAGCTTTGTGATGAAGTCTGCCGATATATGCGTCCATGGTCTTTCCGGGATAGAGTTGGGCATTAATTTGCCTGCTGGCTGCTCTGTGCGGTTTTTGTTCCGTTGGCAGGCGTCACACCCTTCCACATATCTTTTTACCTCCTTTGTTATACCGGGCCACCAAAAGTTGCGAGTGACCAACTCCACCGTCTTCCATTGCCCCCCATGTCCTCCTATTGGCGTATCGTGATGTAGCCTAATGATTTCCGCTCTCAACTTTTCATCTTTTGGCACATACACTTTTCCTTCTTTGTACATTACGCCATTTTCTTCTCTCCATTCTTTGTCCCTCAGTACTTTCACCTCTGCTTTCTTCATTTCTTCCACAGCTTTGACGACTTCATCATCTTTCACTTTCGACTTCTTTACTTCCTCTAGTAGATCTACCCCGTCTATTATAATTTCTACTGTCTCCGCTCTTCTCGCTTCCATCCACTCTGGTTTTATTAGCGTCTCATCCTCGTTGTCTTTTTCAATTCCAACTTCCCAGTCCGGTCTCCTGCTCAGGCTGTTCACCTTTCCCATCTTACTTCCTGGGACGTGCTTTAACGTGAAATCAAATCTAAATAGGTATAAAGCCCATCTTGCTTGTCTTCGATTTAACTTCTGAGCTTTCATAAAGTATTCGAGATTTTTGTGATCAGTCCAGATCTCAAACTTAACTGCTGCTCCTTCCAGGAAATGTCTTCACACCTCTAAGCATCTGACGACCACTAATATTTCTTTGTCATGTATCTCGTAGTTTCGTTCTGTATCACTAAGAAATTTTGAAATAAAAGCCACCGGTCTCCACTTTTCGTCTGAGCACTTCATCGAGAGCACTCCTCTGGTAGCATAATTCAAGGCGTCTGCCTCTACTCTAAACTCCTTATCTAAGTCTGGAGCTGCTAATACTGGTTTTGTCGTGAATACCTGTTTTAGCTCATTGAATGCCTTCTGCTGAGGTTCTTCCCATCGCCACTTCTCATCTTTTCACGTAAGCACATTCATTGGCCTAGCGACTCGAGCGAAATCTTTTATGAACCTTCTATAATAATTGGCAAGGCCCAAGAATTTCCTCACATCCCTTACTGTCTTTGGTTGTGGCCAGCTGAGCACGCCGTCCACTTTCTCCTTTTCCATCTCTATTCCATTGGGTCCTATGACTACCCCTAGGAACCCTATCTTCCTCGCCTTCCATACACACTTTTCCAGCTTAATATATAAGTTGTTCTCTTCTAGCCTCCTCAATATTTCTTCCACAATTTCATCGTATCCTTCCTCTGTTTCTATCCCCACCAATACATCATCTACAAACACGGCGACTTTCCCTTCATTGATTAAGTCTCTTAGGATTTCATTCATCATCGCCTGAAATGTAGCTGGCGAGTTCGTCATCCCGAAGAATATTACTGTTGGTTCGAAGGAACCGATGTGCGTTGTAAACGCTTCTTTCCACTCGTTCCCCTCCTTTATCCTCACATTATTGAACCCTCACCTGAGATCCATCTTAGTGAATACTTTCTTACTACCCATGTTGTCTATTAACTCCGTGATTAAGGGTAATGGATAGTTGTTCTTCACCGTCTGGCTATTCAAGTTGCGGTAGTCCATCACCATCCGCTTACTTCTATCCTTTTTGCCGACGAAAAATACCAGCGACGTTTGAGGTGATTTCAAGGGTCTGATGTACCCTTTTCTTAACTGGTCCTCCACAAAGTTCTGGACTTCCTCCCTCTCGTTCTTGGATAGAGGGTAAATCTTTCCCTTTCGTGGTTTAAACGTCTCTTTGAGATCTATGGCATGATCCCAAATTTTCCTGGTCGGCATTCTTTCTGACTCCACCTTTCCAAACACTTTTCTCTACTTTAAGAATTTCTTTAGGACCATCTCGTCAATTTTCCTGTGGTCCTCTTCTATTTCTTCCTCTCTTCCCCAGTCTTCTTTGTCGTCTATCGCCCAATGGACGATTTTCTCCTCTTCTTCTGTGGCTGTCATTCTGACCTTTCTTTTCTTTTGACCTTTTTTGCCACACAAGGGCGGGCATCTCGTCATCTTGATTTCTCCCATTTCCCAATTTATCTCTGGGTTGTGCGCCGCTAGCCATGGCATACCCAGTATCACTTCTGTTTTTCCTAAATCGCAGACATCTATCTGCATTCTTTCTACGTATCCTTTATAGAACACGTTGCACTCTACTTGGTGCGTTATGGCTCCTCTACTATTCACAGTTCCATCCACATTTTTGACCATTAGTGGTCTTTCCAATTTCTGCAGCTTAAACCCATGTCTAGCCGCCGTCTGTTTGTTCATAAACATTCCCGTTACGCCACTGTCTAAGAGCGCTTTTATCATTACGCCTTCATGTGTATCTATTTTCTCCACTCTAATATTCAGCCACACTTCTCTCAACATTTTGAAGGTTCTCCTGACCTCCTTTCGACTACCCCCCTTTCTTGCTGCATCTTCCAGTTCTCCTGACCGTGCGCCGCCTTCTCTTCCTTTGCTGCGCTTTTCCTCTCCGTGGGCGTGCCGTTTTCCACTTTCTTCCCTTTACATCCACACCAACTTAATTCTTTCCACTTCCAAAAGAGGATCACTCCTTGCTCCCAGTTGTCTTCTACATAAGATCCCTTCTCTCTGCACTTGCAAGTCAAGTACGACACTATCACCTCTTCTGTCATCCACCCCAATTCCAATAATTGCGTCCCTCTTGGGACGCCTTTTCCACAATGTTCCTCTGCCTTCTTTCTCAGCTCTTCTATTGAGCTCCTCCTCTACTCTTGCTGCGCTTCTCCCTTTATAGGGCACGCCGTCTTTTCTTTCTCCACCTTCCTCAGTCTTCTTTCCTTTGGGTGCGCTGTTACGCCGTACAAACGTTTAGGCAAAATAAGTGACATTTTACACCTTAATAACAAGAATAACCAGCTCGAGAGACAAGTTCGGCCTCCCAAAGATATCCATTAGATGCCCAGTCGTGGACTTGAGCATATGACTTGAGTAGCAGAGTAGTGGCTGTGACCACCACTACAGAAATCTCATAGAGATTGTCCAGAGAATTTCATAACAGATTTATAACAGAACTCCCCTCTAGAGTGCTCTTGAGAG
>Ga0153971_1000116_pt1 | contig 13088 bp, 9 predicted proteins | sample TSGA055MetaG_FD_104686 | JGI IMG/M metagenome (GOLD analysis project Ga0153971, IMG submission 104686) | Attine ant fungus gardens microbial communities from Georgia, USA - TSGA055 MetaG | ecosystem: Host-associated > Fungi > Mycelium > Unclassified | place: USA: Georgia, George L Smith State... | reverse complement strand
GAAACTTCTTATCTGGATAGGAATCAAGAAAATTCGAAGTTAGAAATACTTAAAGAAGATGAAGATAATAAAAACAAAAAATGGTTTGAAAAACCCCTTGTGACTCTTCTTTTCGACTATAAACGATGGAATCGTCCATTGCGATATATAAAGGCTCGATTTCAAATTAAAAAAGCTGTAAGAAATGAAATGTCACAATATTTTTTTTATACATGCCTCAGTGATGGAAAACAAAGAATATCTTTTACATATCCCCCCAGTTTGTCAATTTTTTTGGAAATGATACAAAGAAAGATGTCTTTGTCCACAACAGAAAGACTCTCCTATGAAGAACTATATAATCATTGGATTTATACCAATGAACAAAAAGAAAACACACTAAGAAAGGAGTTTATAACTAGAATCGAGGCTCTAGACAATGGATCGCTTACTCTGGATGTACTGGAAAAAAGAACTAGATTGTGTAATGATGCAACTAAAAAAGAATACTTGCCTAAAATATATGATCCTTTCTTGAGCGGACCATATCGTGGAACAATCAAAAAAATGTTTTCACCTTCAATCATAAATGAAACTTCCAGAGAAAATTCCATAGAGAAGTTTCGCATAAATAAGATTTACGGTATCCTTTTTGCTATTGATTATCGAGAATTTGAACATACATTTGATAGAAAATCATTATCAACAAAAATTGGTTATTTTTTGAACTTAATCAATCAATTTACTATAGAATCACCATCAAATTTAAATTTGAAAAGACTTTCGTTATTTCCAGAACAAGGAAAAGTTGATTCAGATTCAGAAGATCAAGCAAAATTTTTAAATTTTTTTTTCGATAGAGTTATAACTGACCCCAAGGATCAAACAATTAGAAAAAAATCTATTGGAATAAAAGAAATCAGTAAAAAAGTCCCCCGATGGTCATACAAATTAATGAAGAATGAGGAGGAAGGAGAAACTTTAGTGGTGTACCAGGAGATTCGTTCAAGAAAATCCAAACATGTAGTGATTTTTACTGATAATCAACAAAATGCCGATACTTATACTGCTAACGCTAACAAGGATATTGATAATTCTGAGCAAACAAACGAAGTTGCTTTGATCCGTTATTCACAACAATCGGATTTTCGTCGAGATATAATCAAAGGCTCCATGCGCGCTCAAAGACGTAAAATAGTTATTCGGGAACTCTTTCAAGCAAATGTACATTCCCCCCTTTTTTTGGACAGAATATACAAACCCATCTTTTTTTCTTTTGATATTTCTGGATTGATAAAACTCATTTTTGAAAATTGGAAGGAGAAAAACAAAAAATTAAAAATTGCGAATTATGCAGAGGAAAAGACAAGGGAGAAAAGACAGAAGGCCAAAAGAGAGGAAAAAGCACGGATAAAAATAGCCGAAGTCTGGGATACCGTCCTATTTGCTCAAGTAATAAGAGGTTCCTTGTTATTAACCCAATCAATTTTTCGAAAATATATTATATTACCTTCATTGATAATAGCTAAAAACATCGGTCGTATGTTATTATTTCAATCTCCCGAGTGGTCCGAAGATTTAAAGGATTGGAATCGAGAAATGCATGTTAAATGCACCTATAATGGTGTTCAATTATCAGAAACAGAATTTCCGCAAAACTGGTTAAGAGACGGTATTCAAATAAAGATCCTATTTCCTTTCTGTCTGAAACCTTGGCACAAACCTCAAGAAAGGTCCCTTGATAAAGATTCAATGAAAGATAAAGTCAAAAAATTTTGTTTTTTAACAGTTTGGGGAATGGAAACTGATCTGCCTTTTGGTTCTCCCCGAAAACGACCTTCCTTTTTTAAACCCATTTTGAAAGAACTTGAAAAACGAATTAGAAAATTTAAAAACAAGTGTTTTCTAGTTCTAACAGTTTTAAAAGAACGAACAAAATTGTTTATATTTTTAAGGGTCTCAAAAGAAACAAAAAAATGGGTTATCAAAAGTGTTCTATTTATAAATATAAAAAAAATAATAAAAGAACTCTTAAAAATAAATCCAACTCTATTATTTGGATTGAGAGAAGTATATGAATCTAGTGAAACTCAAAAACAAAAGGATTCGATAATCAATAATCAGATGATTCACAAATCGTCTATTCAAATTCGATCTATGAATTGGACAAATTATTCACTGACAGAAAAAAAAGTGAAAGATCTGACTGATAGAACAAGCACAATCAGAAAAAAAATAGAAAAAATTATAAAAGACAAGAAAAAACTCTTTCTAACTCCAGAGATAAATATTAGCCCTAACAAAGCTAGTTATAATGCTAAAAGATTAGAATCACAAAAAAGTATTTGGCAAATATTAAAAAGAAAGAATTCTCGATTAATTCGCAAATTACATTATTTTATAAAATTTTTCATTGAAAGGATATACATAGATATTCTTCTATGTCTCATTAATATTCCCAGAACCAATGCACAATTTTTTATTGAATCAACAAAAAAAATTATTGATAAATACATTTACAATAATAAAAGAAATCAAAAAAGAATTGGTAAACCAAATCAAAAGAAAATTCACTTTATTTCGATTATAAAAAGGTCAGTTTCTAATATTAGTAATAAGAGTTCACAGATTTTTTGTGACTTATCCTCCTTGTCACAAGCATATGTATTTTACAAATTATCACAAACCCAAGTTATTAACTTGTATAAGTTAAGATCTGTCCTTCAATATAACGGAACATCTCTTTTTCTTAAGAACGAAAGAAAAGATTATTTTGGTTTTAGAGCACACGAAATATTTCATTACGAATTAAGACATAAGAAACTTCGTAATTCTGGAATGAATCAATGGAAAAACTGGTTAAGAGGTCATTATCAATATAAATATTTATCTCCGATTATATGGTCTAGATTAGTACCACAAAAGTGGCGAAATAGAGTAAATCAACATTGTGTGGCTCAAAATCAAAATAAAGATTTAAGCAAATGGGATTTATCTCAAAAAGATCAATTAATTCATTACAACAAACAAAATGATTATGAAGCAGACTCATTAACGAATCAAAAAGAAAATTTTAAAAAACACTATAGATATGACCTTTTATCATATAAATATATTAATTATGAAGATAAGAATGACTCATATATTTATGGATCACCATTACAAGTAAATAATAACCAAGATATTTCTTATAATTACAACACACATAAACGCAAATTTTTTGATATGCTGGAAGGTATCCCTATCAATAATTACCTAGGCGAAGATGATATTATGTATATAGAGTATATAAAGAAAAACCCGGATAGAAAATATTTTGATTGGAAAATTCTCCATTTTTGCTTTAGAAAGAAGGTCGATATTGAGGTCTGGATCAATACCAGTATCGACAGTAATAAAAATACCAAGACCGGGTCGAATAATTATCAAATAATTGATAAGAAAGGTCTTTTTTATCTCACACAAGATCAAGAAATCAAACCATCCAATCAAAAAGGTCTTTTTGATTGGATGGGGATGAATGAAGAAATACTAAATCGTTCCATATCGAATCTGGAACCTTGGTTCTTCCCAGAATTTGTGCTACTTTATAATACATATAAAATGAAACCCTGGGTTATACCAATCAAATTACTTCTTTTAAATTTTAATGGAAATAAAAATTATAGTAAAAATAGAAATAGCAATAGAAAGCAAAAAGGGAATCTTTTTATATCATCCAATGAAAAAAAACTTTTTAAATTAGAGAATCGAAATCAAGAAGAAAAAGAATCCGCAGGACAAGTAGATCTTGGATCAGATGTACAAAACCAAGGAAATCTTGAATCAGTCCTCTCAAACCACGAAAAAGATATTGAAGAAGATTATGCAGGATCAGACTCAGACATGCAAAAACGTACAAAGAAAAAGCAATTCAAGAATCACACGGAAGCAGAACTCGATTTATTCCTAAAAAGATATTTGCTTTTTCAATTGAGATGGGATGATTCTTTAAATCAAAAAATGATCAATAATATCAAGGTATATTGTCTCCTGCTTAGACTGATAAATCCAAGAGAAATTTGTATATCTGCTATTCAAAGGGGAGAAATGAGTCTGGATCTAATACCGGTTCATAAAGATTTAACTCTTACAGAATTGATGAAAATGAAAAGAGGTATATTTATTATCGAACCAATTCGTCTGTCTGTAAAAAATGATGGACAATTTATTATGTATCAAACTATAGGTATTTCATTGGTTCATAAGAGTAAGTACCAAACTAATCAAAGATACCGAGAAGAAAGATATGTTGATAATAAGAATTTTGATAAATTCAGTGCAAGATTTCAAAAGATGATTGGAAATAAAGACAAAAATCATTATGATTTGCTTGTTCCTGAAAATATTTTATCGCCTAGACGTCGTAGAAAATTTAGAATTCTAATTTGTTTCAATTTGAGGAATAGGAGTGGTGTGGCTAGAAATCCAGTATTTTGCAATGGGAACAGCTGTAATAAATTTTTGGATGAAAACAAACATCTTGATAGAGATAAAAATCAATTAATTAAATTCAAAAAATTAAAGTTCTTTCTCTGGCCCAATTATCGATTAGAAGATTTAGCTTGTATGAATCGCTATTGGTTTGATACCAATAATGGTAGTTGTTTTAGTATGATAAGGATACATATGTATCCACGATTGAAAATTCGTTGATGTCACATTTTTTATATATCCTTACTAGATCTAGTATATGAAAGTAAACAAATGCACACATGCGATGTCTTACATTACATTCTGATGCATGATACTAATACGTATCAATTAGATTTTTTATTGATATTGATTAATTTTATTTGATAAACGAGGTATCCATAACGAAATTAAGATTATTCCGTATACTAGATTAAAATGACCGGCATAATAATATTATTATTATAATTCTAATATTATTACTGATGGGTAAAATTCAAATTTTTAAAAAAGAAAAAAAGGGAGGGAAGAGAAGATTTCGTTTTATGGTAAAAAACTTATTCATCTCAGTTATTTCTCAAAAAGAAGCAAATAGGGGATCTGTTGAATTTCAAGTATTCAGTTTCACCAATAAGATCCGAAGACTTACTTCACATTTGGAATTGCACAGAAAAGACTATTTATCTCAGAGAGGTCTACGGAAAATTCTAGGAAAACGTCAACGGTTGCTGTCTTATTTGGCAAAGAAAAATAGAGTACGTTATAAAGAATTAATTGGTCAGTTGGGTATTCGGGAGACAAAAATTCGTTAATTTGAAGAGTCCTTTTGAATTATTTGATTTAGTAGATCTTGAATTTTGATGAACTTCTTTTCGTTTTCAGTAATTCATGGAAGAATGAATCAGGGGAAAACCTATGAATGTACCAGCTACAAGAGAAGACCTCATGATAGTCAATATGGGTCCTCATCACCCATCAATGCACGGTGTTCTTCGACTCATCGTTACTTTAGATGGTGAAGATGTTATTGACTGTGAACCAATACTAGGTTATTTGCACAGAGGGATGGAAAAAATTGCAGAAAACCGAACAATTATACAATATTTGCCTTATGTAACACGTTGGGATTATTTAGCTACTATGTTCACAGAAGCAATAACCGTAAATGCACCAGAGCAGTTGGGAAATATTCAAGTACCTAAAAGAGCCAGCTATATTAGAGTGATTATGTTGGAGTTGAGTCGTATAGCTTCTCATTTATTATGGCTTGGCCCTTTTATGGCAGATATTGGTGCACAGACTCCTTTCTTCTATATTTTCAGAGAAAGAGAGTTAGTCTATGATCTATTCGAAGCTGCCACCGGTATGAGAATGATGCATAATTATTTTCGTATAGGAGGAGTAGCTGCTGATCTACCGCATGGATGGATAGATAAATGTTTGGATTTCTGCGATTATTTTTTAACAGGGGTTGCTGAATATCAAAAACTTATTACGCGTAATCCTATTTTTTTAGAACGAGTTGAGGGAGTAGGCATTATTGGTGTAGAAGAAGCAATAAATTGGGGTTTGTCAGGACCAATGCTACGAGCTTCCGGAATACAATGGGATCTTCGTAAAGTTGATCATTATGAGTGTTATGACGAATTTGATTGGGAAGTCCAATGGCAAAAAGAAGGAGATTCATTATCTCGTTATTTAGTACGAATTGGTGAAATGATGGCATCTATAAAAATTATTCAACAGGCTCTGGAAGGAATTCCGGGAGGGCCGTATGAGAATTTAGAAATCCGATGCTTTGATAGAGCGAGGGATCCCGAATTGAATGATTTTGAATATCGATTTATTAGTAAAAAGCCTTCTCCCACTTTTGAATTGTCGAAACAAGAACTTTATGTGAGAGTCGAAGCCCCAAAGGGAGAGTTGGGAATTTTTCTGATAGGAGATCAGAATGTTTTTCCTTGGAGATGGAAAATTCGACCGCCGGGTTTTATCAATTTGCAAATTCTTCCTCAGTTAGTTAAAAGAATGAAATTGGCTGATATTATGACGATACTAGGTAGCATAGATATAATTATGGGAGAAGTTGATCGTTGAAATGATAATTGATACACCAGAAGTACAAGATATCAATTCTTTTTCCCGATTGGAATACTTAAAAGAGGTTTATGGGATCATATGGATGCTTGTACCTATTTTTACTCCTGTATTGGGAATCACAATAGGTGTACTAGCAATTGTGTGGTTAGAAAGAGAAATATCCGCAGGGATACAACAACGTATTGGACCTGAATATGCCGGTCCTTTGGGAATTCTTCAAGCTCTAGCAGATGGCACAAAACTACTTTTCAAAGAGAATCTTCTTCCATCTAGAGGAGATACTCGTTTATTCAGTATCGGACCATCCATAGCAGTCATATCAATTCTACTAAGTTATTTAATAATTCCTTTTGGCTCTAACCTTGTTCTATCCGATCTCAATATCGGTGTTTTTTTATGGATCGCCATTTCAAGTATTGCTCCCATTGGACTTCTTATGTCAGGATATGGATCAAATAATAAATATTCCTTTTTAGGTGGTCTACGAGCTGCTGCTCAATCAATTAGTTATGAAATACCATTAACTCTATGCGTGTTATCAATATCTCTACGTGCGATTCGTTGAGACATAAACCTTTCTCTATTCCCTTTCTTTTCCTTCTTTTTTTCTAGGAAAGAAGTTGAATGAATTGAATAAATATCGTCATTTTTTATTCATCATTCGGGTTGATAAACTAAATCAGATAGTTATATGAGTGAAATAAAACAGCTTATAAATTCGCAGTAAAAGGATTGAGTCTCATTTCCTATGTACAAGAGTTAAGCGGAAATAAACATAAGCAAGCAGTAGAGACTGTTTATCCCAAGATTGATTGATTAGGCATCAATCACGACTTGAAGCGGGTTCAAAAGACCAACTGTATGGAGTTTTGTTTTCACTATCTTTTCTATGTATTAACATATATGTAGTACCATAACGGGGGGATTGAGCAAAAATAAGTGGATGGCTAGGAACACCAAGGTACATAAAGGATTAGTAATGGAGATTATGTAAGTTATCCAAGGGACATTTCTGCATAAAAGGAATACTAATTGGGGCTTTAAATTAGTAGAAATGATCAGGCAGTACTCCCCATGATTCCGATCCAGAGTATGCTCCTATCCACTAATTAAAGAAATAGCTATCAGGAACGAAATAATCCTTTACTTTCTTTTAAAGCCCCCTTCACTTTTTTTTAGAAAGAAGACTAGGAACGAAAAAAAAAAAGAAAGAATGTAATTACTTACAATAGAAAAAATCTTTTCTTATTCTTTCTTTCTTATATCCATATTCATAGAGATAGAATTCTTGTCAGGATTCATGGACTAATATAATGTCTAATTCTTTTTCGTAATGGAAAAGGCGGGGTTGAAATATCTATTGATATTTCTGCAAGGAGTATTTTATTGAAGGATTAAGTTATTACTCAACAAAGAAAATATTAAAGGATGAGAGAAATTCAGAAGTACCTTTTTTATTTATTATTATTATAGATTATAGCAGACAGAATTCCATTGGCCTAATTCCGGGACCTTCCGGTAGATTTTGATTCTATCTATCCTACAAATATATCAAGATAAATAAATAATACCGACCCGGTCCCTAGATTAATTTGTGGCCCTCGAGGAGCCGTATGAAGTGAAAATCTCATGTACGGTTCTGTAATAGCGATGGGAGCAGTGATGTTATCACCGACTATGATTATCTAACAGTTCAAGTACAGTTGATATAGTTGAGGCGCAGTCAAAATATGGTTTTTGGGGGTGGAATTTGTGGCGTCAACCTATAGGGTTTATCGTTTTTCTAATTTCTTCCCTAGCCGAATGCGAAAGATTGCCTTTTGATTTACCAGAAGCAGAAGAAGAATTAGTAGCAGGTTATCAAACCGAATATTCGGGTATCAAATTTGGTTTATTTTACGTTGCTTCTTATCTAAATCTACTAGTTTCTTCATTATTTGTAACAGTTCTTTACTTGGGAGGTTGGGATCTCTCTATTCCGTACATATTTGTTCCTGAGTTTTTTGAAATAAATAAAGCGGGTGAAGTCTTTGGAACGACAATTGGTATCTTTATTACATTAGCCAAAACTTATTTGTTCTTGTTCATTCCTATCACAACAAGATGGACTTTACCTAGGCTGAGAATGGACCAACTATTAAATCTTGGATGGAAATTTCTTTTACCTATTTCTCTAGGTAATCTATTATTAACAACTTCTTCCCAACTCCTTTCACTGTAAAAGAATACGATATTCACAACTTGTCTCAAACAAGAGAAAGAAACAAACAATAAATTATTCATTAGATATTCACGATATGTTCCCTATGGTAACTGGGTTCATGAATTATGGTCAACAAACAGTACGAGCTGCAAGGTATATTGGTCAAAGTTTCATGATTACCTTGTCCCACGCAAATCGTTTACCTGTAACTATTCAATATCCTTATGAAAAATTGATCACATCGGAGCGTTTCCGCGGTCGAATCCACTTTGAATTTGATAAATGCATTGCTTGTGAAGTATGTGTTCGTGTATGTCCTATAGATCTACCTGTTGTTGATTGGAAATTGGAAACTGATATTCGAAAGAAACAATTGCTTAATTACAGTATTGATTTCGGAATCTGTATATTTTGTGGTAATTGCGTTGAGTATTGTCCAACAAATTGTTTATCAATGACTGAAGAATATGAACTTTCCACTTATGATCGTCACGAATTGAATTATAATCAAATTGCTTTGGGTCGTTTACCAATGTCAGTAATTGACGATTACACAATTCGAACAATTTTGAATTCACCTCAAATAACAAGTGAATAAACGCATTGATTCAAGAACAATTATCAATTATTAAGACTCAGTTTTGATCTAAAGTAATAATAAAGTAATAAAGTAATGAGGTTTCTTTCTTTTTGCTTGGTCAATAACTACAAATCCCAACTATTTATTTGTTGGTGAGAATCATGGCTTAATTTGGATTGAAAATCTATTTATATATCCGGAATTATTTCGAAATATATAGGTTTTGAACTACTCTTTCGGATAAAGAATGAAATTAGTCCAATAACTGTATCTACATCAATCCACATCTATTAGTATTTAATTCAATTAGGCGGTTTCATAAAAAAATAGGGTAGGGTAACTTTTTCCTGGTCAGGTCAATAAGGTCATGAAACATTTCGATTTTTTATCTTTTATTTTTAATGGATTTACCTGGACCAATACATGATTTTCTTTTAGTCTTTCTGGGATCAGGTCTTATATTAGGAGGTCTAGGAGTGGTATTACTTACCAATCCGATCTATTCTGCCTTTTCATTGGGATTGGTTTTTGTTTGTATATCCTTATTCTATATTCCATCAAACTCCCATTTTGTAGCTGCTGCACAGCTCCTTATTTACGTGGGAGCTATAAATGTTTTAATCATATTTGCTGTGATGTTCATGAATGGTTCAGAATATTACAAAGATTTTAATCTTTGGACCGTTGGAGATGGGGTTACTTCGGTAGTTTGTACAAGTATTTTTGCTTCACTAATTACTACTATTCTAGATACGTCATGGTACGGGATTATTTGGACTACAAGATCAAACCAAATTATAGAGCAAGATTTGATAAGTAATAGTCAACAAATTGGAATTCATTTATCAACAGATTTTTTTCTTCCATTTGAACTAATTTCGATAATTCTTTTAGTTGCTTTGATAGGTGCAATTGCTGTGGCCCGTCAGTAATAAATCTTTAAGCAATCCAAATCAAAACTTTTTCTATCTTATCACATTTATTTCCCTTCAATTATATTTGAAGATTCTTCATGTATAAAATAGAAATGCTTTTAGTTCGATCTATTACTAATATATTTTTTTGTTCCGTACTTGTTATATTTGTTATATTCTAGTCAATCCAACCGGTTGAATTGTTGTTCATATTTAAATGAAATGAATCGAGATTGATAAGGAGTTGATCAATGATGCTCGAACATGTACTTGTTTTGAGTGCCTATTTATTTTCTATCGGTATCTATGGATTGATCACGAGTCGAAATATGGTTAGAGCTCTTATGTGTCTTGAACTTATACTGAATGCAGTTAATATAAATTTCGTAACATTTTCTGATTTTTTTGATAATCGACAATTAAAAGGAGACATTTTCTCAATTTTTGTTATAGCTATTGCAGCCGCTGAAGCTGCTATTGGACCAGCTATTGTTTCGTCAATTTATCGTAATAGAAAATCAACTCGTATCAATCAATCGAATTTGTTGAATAAGTAGTATTAATATAGAAATTAGAATATTCATCAATTCAAATTAGCATGTATAATACGTAACGTATGATTATGTTTGCGAAAACGTAAGAAATCAATCAAAGTATCTTGGCCCTCTCTCATGAGTCGATCCAGAAGTAAATTGATTAGAAAAATTCTGGTAAGTCATTGATTCATCTAGTGTTTAGATATATGATTCATTTACAAATTTACTAGATCGAAAATTTATGACGTTTAAAAATTTATAGATCCAATGTCACATTCAGTAAAGATTTATGATACATGTATAGGGTGTACTCAATGTGTCCGTGCCTGCCCCACAGATGTATTAGAAATGATACCTTGGGATGGATGTAAAGCTAAGCAAATTGCTTCTGCTCCAAGGACAGAAGACTGCGTCGGTTGTAAGAGATGTGAATCTGCCTGTCCAACAGATTTCTTGAGTGTTCGAGTTTATTTATGGCATGAAACAACTCGCAGCATGGGTCTAGCTTATTGATACGTTCCAGAAAACTCTACTTGAATACATTTTTATTTTTTTTTTACCGACAAAAACCCGTTCTCGAAAATAATATATTTTTATTTTTTTTTTCGAGAACCGGTTTTTCTGGTTCAAGTATATCTTGTCTTTACTACGAATTATTTTCCTTGGTTAACACTAATTGTAGTTTTGCCGATATCCGCAGGTTCCTTAATTTTTTTTCTCCCTCATAGAGGAAATAAGGTAATTAGATGGTATACTATATTTATATGTATGTTAGAACTACTTCTAACAACCTATGTATTCTGTTATCATTTCCAATTAGATGATCCATTAATCCAACTGGTGGAGGATTATAAATGGATCAATTTTTTTGATTTTGACTGGAGATTAGGAATAGATGGACTGTCTATAGGACCCATTTTACTGACGGGATTTATCACCACTTTAGCTACTTTAGCGGCTTGGCCAGTTACTCGAGATTCCCGATTATTCCATTTCCTGATGTTAGCAATGTACAGCGGTCAAATAGGATCATTTTCTTCTCGGGACCTTTTACTTTTTTTCATCATGTGGGAGTTAGAATTAATTCCGGTTTATCTACTTCTATCTATGTGGGGGGGAAAGAAACGTCTGTACTCAGCTACAAAGTTTATTTTGTACACTGCAGGAGGTTCCATTTTTCTCTTACTGGGGGTTCTGGGTATCGGCTTATATGGCTCCAACGAACCAACATTAAATTTTGAAACATCAGCTAATCAATCGTATCCTGTGGCATTGGAAATAATATTCTATATTGGATTTTTTATTGCTTTTGCTGTCAAATCACCGATTATCCCACTACATACATGGTTACCAGACACCCATGGAGAAGCACATTATAGTACTTGTATGCTTCTAGCTGGAATCTTATTAAAAATGGGAGCGTATGGTTTGGTTCGGATCAATATGGAATTATTACCCCACGCTCATTCTATATTTTCTCCCTGGTTGGTAGTAGTAGGTACAATGCAAATAATCTATGCAGCTTCAACATCTTCTGGTCAACGTAATTTAAAAAAAAGAATAGCCTATTCCTCTGTATCTCATATGGGTTTCATAATTATAGGAATTGGTTCTATAACCGATACGGGACTCAACGGAGCCATTTTACAAATAATCTCTCATGGATTTCTTGGTGCTGCGCTTTTTTTCTTGGCAGGAACCAGTTATGATAGAATACGTCTTGTTTATCTCGACGAGATGGGCGGAATAGCTATCCCAATGCCAAAAATATTCACAATGTTCAGTATCTTATCGATGGCTTCCCTTGCATTACCGGGCATGAGCGGTTTTGTTGCAGAATTGATAGTCTTTTTTGGAATAATTACCAGCCAAAAATTTCTTTTAATGCCGAAAATACTAATTACTTTTGTAATGGCAATTGGAATGATATTAACTCCTATTTATTCATTATCTATGTCACGCCAGATGTTCTATGGATACAAGCTATTTAATGCCCCAAACTCTTATTTTTTTGATTCTGGACCGCGAGAGTTATTTGTTTTAATCTCTATCTTTCTACCCGTAATAGGTATTGGTATTTACCCGGATTTCGTTCTTTCATTATCAGTTGACAAGGTTGAAGCTATTCTATCTAATTTTTTTTATAGATAGTTTTCATGAATAAAACAAAAAATAAAAAATTAACCCTATGGTTTTAAAAATTGTTCGCTGTACAATGAAAATGAAAAAAAAGACTTCTTTTTTTTTTCTCCTCTTGAGTTAAGTAAAAAAAAAAAAAAATAAATTGAATACTTTTGGCTTTTGTGGGACCATTTGAAATAAAG
>Ga0153971_1000114_pt1 | contig 13159 bp, 17 predicted proteins | sample TSGA055MetaG_FD_104686 | JGI IMG/M metagenome (GOLD analysis project Ga0153971, IMG submission 104686) | Attine ant fungus gardens microbial communities from Georgia, USA - TSGA055 MetaG | ecosystem: Host-associated > Fungi > Mycelium > Unclassified | place: USA: Georgia, George L Smith State... | reverse complement strand
ACTTTAATCTATGAACTAAGGAACTAGGATGTAACTACTGGAGTACTTATACTAAGTCTGGAATAGGAGGAGTACAAGTAACTAGTCTACATCGTGATCCTATAGGAGTAGACAATAGGAGTTCAGGAGCAAAAAATTAGTAATAATATAAAATAAAAAGGAAATTATATTATTAAATGGGTATTTTCCATCATATGACACTCTTGACTGGTAGTTATCACAACTACTAGTTACTTCCATATATAGCCAGGCCCTTGGCTTAAGGGGGCTTTGCAGTCAGTTAGGGACTGTAAGTGGAGGCACAGTACCAAGCTTAGACACTGCATCTAAGATATTGAGACAAGAGAAAGAAGAAATCAGAGAATTTGTGGAGGAACAATTGAGGAAAGGGTACATTAGACCCTTGAAGTTACCACAATATCCTTTGTGGGAAAAAAGGATGAAAAGAAAAGGATAGTACAGAATTACAGGTATCTAAACAAGGGAACAATCAAGGATAATTATCTCTTATCTTTGATTTTGGACCTCATCAACACCATGGGGACAAAAAAGGTGTTCACAAAGATGGACTTACACTGGGGGTACAATAATGTATGAATTAAAGAAGGAGATGAGTAGAAGGTGGCCTTTACAACACATTTGGGGGTTTACAAACACATTGTTATGTTTTTTGGTCTTATAAACTTGCCAGCAACTTTTCAGGTGATAATGAACAATATATTAAGGGACATAATCAATACAGGAGACATAGCAGCTTTCATGGACAATGTGTTAGTAGCAACAGATGATGAATAAAGGCACAATGAAATAGTGGAGGAGGTATTGAGGAGAATAGAAGCAAACAATCTTTACATTAAACTAGCAAAATGTATGTGGAAGGTTAAAGAGATTGATTTCCTAGGGCTAGTGATGGGAATAGAAGGGATAAAAATACAGGAGGAAAAGGTAGCAGGAGTCCTGGAGTGGCCAAAGCCAAAAATAATAAAAGATGTACAGAAGTTTCTACTACATGGTCTGTGCACTGTTTTCCCACACCCATCATGTGACCTATCATGTGACTGTGACTGTGTGATGTAACACTTTCCTGCACTCCTTATATAGTAAGTCCAAAAGAAAAAGAAAAAAGAAAAGAAATATAAATAATGACTTAGCCATTTTGCCAAGTCATAACATGAGAAGGGTGTTCACAACATGACTAGTATTAGTAGTACTGGATCTGGATAAAGAGATAAGAGTAAAGACAGATGTGTCAGAGTATATGATAGAAGGAGTATTATTAATGAGATGTAAAAATAATAAATAAAGACCAGTGGCCTTTATTTCACAGTTGTTAAACAAGGCAGAAAGGAATTACAAAATTCACAACAGAGAAATGCTGGTAATAATAAGATGTTTGGAGAAGTGAAGGCACTTACTTAAAGGAGCACAAAATAGGTTCAAAATTTGGAGTGATCATAAGAACCTAGAATGCTTCATGAGTAGTCAAAAGTCAAATTGTAGACAAGCACAATGAGCTCTATACCTATCCAGATTTGACTTTGTACTAAAACATGTGCTAGGAAGCATGTCAGTGACTGACTTAAAAACCTAGGCTAGGGTTTAGTCCAGGTAGCTCTTCAGAGTTAGAAGAGAACTCGATAGAGTCCTTGCTTTATTTTGCTACACTACTTATACATTTCTGCATTGTTTGTCCTTATTTAATCTATAAGTCCCTATTAGTCCAGGGTTCAATTCCAGTCCATGTCATATTCTTTAGTCATGGTCAAGGTGACTCATGACAGTACCTCTCTCTTAAGAATTTTCGTCCTGGAAATTTCCTATAACTTGTCATATATATCTCCCATTTTTCCCATCTTGTCTTCTTCATCCCACTCCTCTATTCTTCCTTCCTCAATTTGTTCTTTTTCTTCTTCGTTGATCCTTTCTAATCTTTATTTTCTTTTTTCTTTCCATTTCCTCCAGTTCCTTTTTAACTGTTCCCAATATTCTTCATCAAACCTTTTGTCATCCCATCTATATAATATTTTTGCCATATGCTTACCCAGCAGTTCTTCTCTCCTGTCTTCTTTGTTGTTCCTCCTTTTTCTTACCCTCTCAATTTTGCTATATTCTTCCTCAAATTCCTTCACTAAGTCTTCCACTGAAAGGGTGCAAAAGGGAATTACATACTGGGACAAACAAAATAATGATGTGCCAGCTCCCAATTACATGCTAAAGGTCTGAGGGGAGATAATCAAAGATGAAGATTTATAAATAATTAGAAAAGTAGAATTATATGCAGCTCTAGTAAAATATATGTTGGCTGTTGTAAAATGAATGTAAAATCTCTCTAGATCGTCATTGCATAGCCTCCCTAAGGTATCAACCTTTACATACCATGACAAAAGCTCCTCTGGAAAATACAGTTAGTTGATCACTCATGGACCCTCTACACTCAGTTGCTCCCTTGTCTGCACCCCCAACACTGAACCTTATGGGTGTGATACAGTCCAAGTGTGCACCTAACCAAGCTTTCCCAGCCTGCTGTCCTCTCTGAAGCCTGTCCAAGTTGCATCTGCTCTTCCTCTCTAGATTGAGTTCTGGGTATATTCTGTGTTCTGTAAGAGGACCCCTCATACATGACCCCAGAGCACCCCCCATTGCCTCCCAACACAATTTCATTGTGCAGCCCTTGGTTACCAAAGAATGGAATGCAAGGACATTTTAGTATATATTGTAGATTATTCCCTCCAGGAGCCTCATCTAATTCTCTGAGGAATCTCCTGGAGCGCTCTACTCCAGTCGCCCTCACATGTTCTGCTCAAGACATCCTACTGACTCTGAACTCTTACACTCAATAGTTTCACATTTCACAATTCCAGAGACAGTGATGATAGAGGTAAGTGCCAAGAGGTTCTTTTCTTTCATCCTGCCCTGGATACTATATTAAAGTTATTACAAAGCCCTGAAACTCAAAGAATAAAATATAAAAAGAGAACTATTACTACTTTTGGATTTTCTTTGACTCCTTTCTGTCCTAAGTCCTCCCAAAATCCCACTGATGATGCAGCCCTCTCCTTTCTTTGTGATGATATGTTCCCTTACCACGTCCTTCCCATCAAATATGACATGTCTTCATCGCCTCTTCCTTCTAGAATATTTGTCCAGCTTCTCCTATCATACTCTTGATGCTGCTTTGTAATTTGGATTTCTTCAAATACCTGTTAAACAGTTAGCAAGTCTCAATAAATATCTAGTATCTCCAAGTCATGTCCTGGAGGTCATTTATCTAAATATAATTGACATGATGCCATCAATGGTTATTTACAAGCACAAAGTCTATCAGTCTAAGTTCTTCATCTGAGTAGTACTGGTTCTAGAATACAAGTTTACCATCTTTCTAAGTTGGTCTATCCAAAAGTAGATCTAGAGCATAGTCCCTCAGTAACTCTCTTAGTAACCCAATGCTAGTTCATCTTAATTGCTTCTCAAGGTCTCAACACAAGTGCTAGATTGATTATCACCTGCTCAATGTACTCATCATATAGTATTATATTCTGAGGATATAAAAAGGGTTCTAGAGCAAATTCTAATTGAGAATCAGTTGGTATAACATGTATCAAAGGTTGCATAAAATTCACTTGCAGCATAATAACAATACTACCTCAGAGATAATGTTATTTGAGGTTCCATCAAATAGGTGCAGTTCCACAGGAGAAGTAGAAGTAGTAGGCAGAGAATGTTCACGAGCAAAAGCAGAGTCCAAGAAACAGTGTGTAGATCCAGAGTCTACCAGCATTCAGATGGGTATAGACTGGAGATGGTCCAAAGCACACACCAGAGGAGAGACAAGGGGTATACAAAGAGAATTAGGATTAGAAAGAGCAGATGTGTTGAGACGTATTGAACTCGTAGTTGCACAAATGAGTTCAACACAACCTCTAGTTTGTGCTGAGTCTTGGGAGCTGCACTCTAGTTTTCTGAGAGTTTCTCAGAGAGTGGAGTCTCTTGTTCCTCCAGAGTAGTCAGTCATGCCCTTATTGGTTGTTTCCTAGGACACCCATCTACCTTGTGGTCCTTTGATCCACAATAAAGACAGAGGTTGTTGTTGATACAGTGTTTGCACTCATTACCATTTAATTTACCGTCTCTGCCTAGTTTGTCAGAGAGGTCAACACATGGAATGGACAGAGATGGCAACTTAGCAATAGAAGATGATGATCTGGGAGGTCTCAGGGAATTCCGAAAGGACATAGTCTGTGGCAAATTTGTGGATGACTAGGGACGAGATGGAGCAGAGCTTTGTGAGGAGGCAGAGTACTGAGCCATTTTTCCCTGTTTTCAGTGGTGGCTGTCTGCTACTTCCTTCTCCATGTTCTAAAGACAATCTCATTCATGGTTTCGTTCCCAGTAGCGATTGTCAAAGGTGATTGCCAGTTGGTACATAGCATGGAAGGAGGTGGGTTTTCCCTGTTCCCTGTTTGCTATCAGATCCTGGAGGCGATTTGCCAATCCCTGGTAGAAACAATGGCATAGGACTGTATTATTCCAGTTCAACTGTGTTGCGTACTGTATGAATTTCACATTGTAGATGGCAATCTTATCTTCTGGATTCATGTGGAGGTTGTTGATGAGATTGGCAGCATCCCTTACTAGGTCTAAGAGTCCAAAATGGACCTGGAGTTCATCCACAAAAAAATGGCAAGTGGAAAGCCAGGGTTATGCATAGCTGAGGTCTTTCTGTTGTAGTGCAACTTCAAACCAATCTTGCACTACACCGGAGAGGTATGTTATTGCGAAGGGTTGGCACTGAAATAGGAAGTGGTTAAGCTTGTGAGGGTCAGAACTGTCGAAGGTGTTTGGAATGTAGGCCTTCGATTGGTGAGGCTTTAGTGCTGATCCTCTATTAAGGTTTTTTGATAATTATTGGAGAGCCTCAGCTAACTGATTGTTAACGGGGTTACAGTCAGCAACTGGAGGTGAAGTTTGAAACATAGGAGTAGGAGTAGGAATAGGAGTGTTGACCCAGTCTGGGTCATTGTCAACATGAGGAATAGTGGCAGGATCTACACTGTGGAATTCCAAAGGTTCTACCAGAGGTGGGGATGAATGGGGGTACATCGGAGTGCGAGGTGTCCCTGATTGGAGGTGTCTCAACCTCCTTGGGAGGCTAGAAGTAAAACAACTGATAGTTTGGTCAGTAAGAGGGATGGAATTACTCCTGGAAGAAAGAGCTGCAGACTGGCGAGACATCAGAACTAAAGCACAACAGCAACTGGTGTGAGTCTGTAAATTCTGTCAAGGATGGAATTACAGTGGATAGAGGAGCAGAGTAATAAATAAAAGTACACTCCAGAATGGAGTAATGTACTATGTCGGAGGAGAATATTACTTAGTGATAGTGTAAAACCCAAAGGAAGACTCCAGCGAAAGGTGAAAGATGTCGGAGCAGAGTACAACTTAATGAATGGCCTTGGCTTCAACTTATGTGTTGTGTCCTGGTCTCTGATTGTGAGGTGGTCGCGTATTTTGGAGTGGAGGGAAGTCATCAGAGCAGAGGTCCTTAAGGAAGTGAACTAGGAATCCAGAGTGGACAGAAAGAGTGTTAGGACCAGATGATGTTAATTTACAGACTGAGGAATTATACTGTAACTACACAGTACTTATAGGAAGTTCAGAATAGGAAGAGAGTAGTCTACTATACTATCCTACTATTATTAATTTAGGAGAATTATTAGGAGAAATAAATTACATAATTATCATATTTCCAGAATATGACAGTGGTACGTAGCACAGTTGAACTGGGATAACTCAGTCCTCTGCCATTGTTTTTATCAGGGGTTGCCAAATCGCCTTCAGGACCTGATAGCAAACTGGAAACAGGGCAAACCCATCTCCTTCTATGCCATGTACCAATTGGCAATTACCTTTGACAATTGCCACTGGGAATGAAACCATGAACAAGATTGTCTCCAGAATACGGAGAGGGAGACAGTAGACAGCTACAACTGAAAACAGAGAAAAATGGCTCAGTACTCTGCCTCCTCACAAAGCTCTGCTCCATCTCGTCCCCAGTCATCCACAAATCCACCATAGACCATGCCCTCTCAGAATTCCCTGAAACCTCACAGACCACTATCTTCCATCACTAAATTGCCATCTCTATCCACTTCATGTGTTGACCTCTCCAACAAACTAGGCAGAGACGGTAAATTGAACAGAAATGAGCATAAGCACCGTATCGACAATAACCTCTGCCTGTATTATGGATTGAAGGACCACAAGGTAGATGGGTGCCCTAGGAAACAACTGATAAGGGCACGACTGACTACTCTGGAGGAACAAGAGACTTCGCCTTCTGAGAACCTCTCAGAAAACTAGAGCATGGCCCCCAAGACTCAGCACAAACTGGGGGTCACATTGAACTTGTTTATACAACTACAAGTCCAATGCATCTCAACATGTCCACTCTTTCTGATCCCAATTCTCTTTGTATATCCCTTGTTTCTCCTCTGGTGTGTGCTCCAGACCATCTCCAGCCTATACCCATCCAAATACTGGTAGACTTTAGATCTACACACTGTTTCTTGGACTCTGCTTTTGCTCGTGGACATTCTCTGCCTACTACTCCTACTCTACCTGTGGAACTACGCCTGTTTGATGGAACCTCAAATAATATTATCTCTGAGGTAGTATTGTTGCCTGTAAAATTCCCCTCTGGTGAATACATGACTTTTGACTTCTATGTCACTTGACTTAATTCTTATTGTTCTCTGGTCTTAGGTCACTCTTGGCTCACCCACTACAATCCATTGATTGATTGGGTTTCTAGGTCAATATCTTTTCAACCACCATCTTTACTTCAAAGTCTGGCTTCCGTTCCTCCTGTTGAAACCTTGGTAAATCCTCTATTTTCTCTAGCAGAAACTTCTCTGTAGTTCACCCTATCTGAGACGTTCCTGTCTAACCCCAAGCAACCTCATACCGCAATTATCAATGTGCCAGCCCTATTCCTCCAATTTTGTCCTATAGTACAGGCCAAATTCACCACTATCTCCAAAAAAAATTGATCTCTCTTCTATTCCAGAGGAATACCATGAGTACACTGATGTTTTTAGCAAGTCCAAAGCAGAAACACTCACTCCCTACTGTCCTTACAACCTTCAGATTGAACTAGAAAAGGATTCCCATCCTCCAGTTGGAACCATCTACTCCTTGTCCAAATTCGAACAGGAAATACTAAAGGAATTCATTGATGAAAATCTTACCAATGGATTTATCTGCTCTATATTGTCTTCTCATGGAGCACCGGTCCTGTTCGTAAAGAAAAAAGATGGATCTTTCCAGCTCTGTGTAGATTTCTGCAGACTCAACAAAATCACGAAAAAAGACTGATACCCACTTCCTCTCATCTTTGACCTTTTAAATTCCCCCTGCAAAGCTCGTATTTACACCAAGATCGACCTCTGACATGCGTACCATTTGGTCCACATTGCCAAAGGGGACAAATGGAAAACCACCTTCTGAACTCGCTATGAAGCCTTCAAATGGTCAGTAATACCATTCAGACTAACTGTAAGGGGACACTCAAAGGCGTCCCAGAACACACCGCAGTATAGTAAAGCAGGCCTCTTAAGTCAGAGCGATGGATAGCCTAGGAGCTCAAACTATTGTTGAGGTAAGGTATTCTACCATACACCACTAGCTATTTATACTAGACTAGCTGGTCTGTGCGCCAGTCACTATGGCCATGTGCATCTGGACAATGATAACTACACTACCAGATATAGTTATGTAGTACCTATGATGGAGACCTGAACTAGAGGGAAGGGAACAAGGCACCGCGGACATCTGAAGATCTATGGGAACGTTAGGTACACGAACCCTACTATGTTATCTAAGCAGTACTATGATGGTCCCCTTACACTAACTAACACTCCAGCTACCTTCCAACACTTCATGAACGATATTTTCTCTGACCTGCTTGATGTGCATGTGGTAGTCTACTTAGATGATATCCTGATCTACTCCAATGATATCACCCAACACTGGAGCCACATCAAAGAGGTATTGAAATGACTCCGCAAATCAGGATTGTACACAAAGGCAGAAAAATGTGAATTCCATTTAGACTCTGTGGAATATCTAGGCTATGTTCTATCACCATCTGGCTTGACTATGTCCAATGCTAAAGTGAAAACTATCCAGGAGTGGCCAGAACCAAAGAAAATAAAGGATATCCAATTCTTCCTAGAATTCACCAACTTCTACAGGTGTTTCATTTTCAACTATTCAGACATAGTCATTCTGCTCACTTGTCTTACTAGAAAGAACACACTGTGGAATTTTGACAACAAATGTAGGATGGCATTTAATACCCTGAAGCAAGCCTTCACCTCCACTCCTATCTTTATGCTGTTATGCTACAAGTGAATTTTCCACAGAAGATAACATTTGATATGCTTTATACCAACAGATTCTTAATTAGAATTTGCTCTAGAACCCTTTTTATAATCCTCAGAACATAATACTATAAGATAAAGACATTGAGCAGGTGATAATCGACCTAGAGCTCTGGTTGAGACCTTGAGAGGCAATTAGGATAAACTAGCATTGAGTTACTAAGAAAGTTACTAAGGGACTACGCTCTAGATCCACTTTTAAATAGACTAACTTAGAAAGATGGCAAACTTGTGCTCTAGAACTAGTACTACTCAGATAACGAACTTAGACTAATAGACTTTGTATTTGTAAATAAGCATTGATGGCATCATATCAATTATATTTAGATAAATGACCTCTAGGACATGACTTGGAGATACTAGATATTTATTGGAACTTGCTAACTGCTTAACAGGTAATTAAAGAAGTCCAAATTACAAAGTAGCATCAAGAGTATGATAGAGGAAGACAAAAGAATATTCTAGAAGGAAGCAGTGATGGAGATGTGTCATCTTTGATGGGAAGGACTTGGTGAGTGAACACATCATCATAAAGACAGGAGAGGGCCACATCATCAGTAGGATTCCGGGAGGACTTAGGACAGAAAGGAGTCAAAGGAAATCCAAAAGTAGCAATAGTTTCCTTTTTATATTTTATTTCTTGAGTTTCAGAGCTTTGTAATATTTTAATATAGTATCCGGAGCATAGTTGGTTTGGAGAAGAACCTCTTGACTTCTACTTCCATCTACACTGCCTCTGGAATTGTAAATGTGAATTTATTGAGAGTAAGAAGACTGGAACTAGTGAGGTGTCTTGAGAAGAACACAAAATATACCCAGAACTCAATCTAGAGAGAAGACACAGATGCAACTTGGGCAGGCTTCAGAGAGGACAGCAGGCTTGGAAAGCTTGGCTAGGTGTACACTTAGATTGCATCACACCTGTAAGGTTCAGTGTTGGGGGTGCAGACAAGGGAGCAACTGAGTGTGGAGGGTCCATGAGTGATCAACTAACTATATTTTCCAGAGGAGCTTTTGTCACGGTGTCACACTGGACAGCCGTTTAGGCAATAAAAGTGATATTTTTCACCATAATAACGAGAATAACCAGCTCAAGAGACAAGTTCGGCCCCCCAGAGATATTTCCTAGATGCCCAGTTGTGGACTCAAGTATACCACTTGAGTAGCAGAGTAGTGGCTGTGACCACCACTACAGAGACCTCATAAAGATTATCTAGAGAATTTCATAACAGATTTATAACAGAACTCCCCTCTAAAGTGCTCTTGAGAGTGGAAAGGACCTTAGGAGATGGTTTTCTAACAGAATGATGTCATATCTCAGCAGCAGTCACTTATTTATAACATTTAGGTTACCATCAGAGCAGGGCTATCATCGCTGATGGCTAATTATAGCAAGAACTAGCAAGATGAGTCCTCTTGAGGACTGCATTGCAAACTTAACAGAAGGAGACTGAGGCTCAAAGATGTGATGAGGTATAGAGAAGTAGTAGAAGGACTAGAGAGGTCAGGTGGAGAGGTCAGATAGAGAGATAGAAGAAGAGGTGTTTGATGAAGACAGTGCGCTTGAAAGCAAGACGACTCAAGATTGCTGCCTCTCTCTATGGCCCAGCAAAAGGCTTGAGAGCCATCTATTGTTTAGAGAAGAACCCCCAGAGTAGGATTAGAGGAGTGGGGAGTGGTAGCCAAGTGATTGGAAGAGGTGCTATCTCATCATTTCCTTCTTACTATCTTTGGGAATTTGGAAGTTTTCTTTGTTTCTTTTCTTTTGTTGTATCATTGCTTTGTAATCTTAATAAAATACTCTAGGGCACAGAGAGGAAAAAGACACTTTTCCCCCATCATCTCTCCCTCTGTTACTCTAGAGCTGAAAGGCTATCTGAGTAATTTAAGGATTTCTTTTGTGTTTGCTTTATGAAAACTCTATAAAACTTCCCTCGAAGAGAGACTCAAGCTCAACGGACTTGGGCATTTGCCTATGCTAGGAGCTAATCACTCACTATGGGTCATTAGAGCCGGCTTCTAGTTGTATGGTCAGCTGAAGAAGAGTCCACATGACAGCATGGGAGTTCTAGGTAGTACTACTGCATCAACGGTGAGCCAGGCTACTAGACTAGGTAAGGGCAGTAGTGTCATGGCGCGAGATGAACACATGCCTTAGGGATCCTATTATGGTGAGAGTTCTCTTGAGTAGATACTAAAAACATTTCTTTTCTTCTTAGGCTTCTATTTAATATGTTTTGGTTATTCTTTGGACTTTTACCTTTAGTAAGCTCTCTATTATTTGATTTATCTCCCCAGTGCTTACTTTTTTAGTGCACAATTATGAAGCAGTTTGGAGATTTCGCCTCTCTGATCCTGCTTTCACCTTTGTTTTGTGATCAAACCTTTTGATCCCCATCAATAGTGTGTAAAGGTTGACACCTTAGGGAGGCTATGTGACAACAATCTAGAGAGATCTTATAATCCTTTTACAACCACCAACTTATATTTTACTAGAGCTGTATATAATTCTTATTTCTCTAATTATTCATAAACCTTCAACTTTGATTATCTCCCCTCGGACCTTTAGCACACAATTGGGAGCTGGCACATCATTATTTTGTTTGTCCCAGTATGCAATTCTCTTTTGCACCCTTTCAATGCATTGGGTCCTGGATGCACAACTTGTTGTGGAAACCAATACCTCAGACCATGCCCTTGCTACTATTCTCTCAAAGATAACAAGATCTATCCTATAGCCTTCCACTCCCAGATGTTCTTCACTCCAGAGCTCAACTATGATGTCTACAACAAAGAATTACTTGCAATATTCAAAGCTTTCAAAATTTGGTGATACTGTTTAGAGGGGTCTGCTTGTCAAGGATGTGCGGAGCAGGAGCAGAGTAACTCGGAATGGAGTGGAAAGGATTTGACAACAAAAGTGGAGGAATAACCTTGGCCTCAGCTCGTGCACTGTGCCTCGATCTGCTGTCGCGTGTGTGGTTGCATATTTCAGAAGGACTGAATTGTTGCCAGGAGTCAGGAGAGGAGTGTTATAGATTGATAGGAGTGAGGATAGACGTAATTGACTTTAATCTATGAACTAAGGAACTAGGATGTAACTACTGGAGTAGTTATACTAAGTCTGGAATAGGAGGAGTACAAGTAACTAGTCTACATCGTGATCCTATAGGAGTAGACAACAGGAGTTTAGGAGTGAAAAATTAGTAATAATATAAAATATAAAAGAAATTATATTATTAAATGGTTATTTTCCATCATATGACACATGGTCAGACATAACATGAGACAGAACTCTGTGTTTTGAAAAGACATGAACAACAAAAAGGTGTGCTAATTCTACTGAAGTGATGGTGTCATGAGTGGAAATGAATATGGCGTGTTTCGATAGATGATCCACTATAACTAGGATGGTATTGAAACCTTCAGAGAAAGGGAGTTTCTCAATGAAATCAAATTCCACGAGCACTCCAGAATAGGAAGTTATTGGAGGGATCCATATGGTCTGTGGCACTGTGGTTTGGATCTCATACAGGTAATATAAGACTTACAAAACTTTTGTATGTCATCTCAGATATTTGGTCAGGTATAGTGTCTCTGTACGAGTTCCGGTGTCTTATTTTGGCCCAGATATCCTACTAGAACATGGTTGTGGTGATACTGGAGAACTCGGAGGTGTAAGTTGGCATTATCCAGAACATACATTCTGTCGTTAAGTCTGAGGAAACCTGTGTCGTCTTTTGACTAATGTCCTTCCGGATGAAGTAAATGTTTAGAGATGGAGGATTTGGAGGGGAGTGCTGCCAGGATATCGGAGTAGAGTTGGTTTTGGTCCAATATTGTGGCTGTGTGAAGTGTCAGAGTAGTGAGAATGGTTGCTTGGAGAGATGCTGCAATTTGTTTGTGAGTAAAGACTGGATAGAAATTGTGAGGGTTCACTGAAGCGTAGCCATTATCTCCCCCTTTTGGGTAGATGTCCCATTGTCTAATGAGTATGTCTGGTTTGGTTTCAAGATATCTGGGCTGGAAGCGAATTACAAGGTTAAATTGGGAGAGGTGTAATGATCGACCTCATTTCATACAGGTGTTCACCATGATGCAACCACATGGACCACTTCTTTGTTTCAGATTACTTCATATATTCAATGGCTCAGTCAGTGCCTCACTGGTGGGGCATATTCTTTACTCAGCAGACTTCATGTCTGCTATATGTATTCCTCATTTACTCCTCATGGTACATAGGTATATATACAGTAGATATTCTTCTGTATTCCTTATGCTTTATGTCACAAACTTCATTTGGCCATATCTCCATCAATTCTTCATCGATTCTCACAGTCTCAATAACTACAGAAAGCCCTTGAAAAGACCTTTTGATAAATACTAGTCACGTCTGGAGGCAATCAATAATGGCCGAGATATTAGGCAGATCAACTGGTAACCACCATGGTACTGTTTATTAAATCACCAATATCTCGGAAACCACCACGATCTATGCTTCGCTTTTAGGCATCAGAGAAGCCCTCTTCATACCGCTCAGAATGAGCCTAAAACCACGCCGAGGTAATTAATATTAGTGGAGATATGAAGGTCTCAATGTTTGCACATGGACTTCATTAATTACTCATAGATAGTCATCTGTCCTTTTCTTAGAACAAAGGACAGCCTCCATAAGGTTAAGTTATCACTATTTCAAGTACAAAGGCACTACCATATGT
>Ga0153971_1000110_pt1 | contig 13232 bp, 19 predicted proteins | sample TSGA055MetaG_FD_104686 | JGI IMG/M metagenome (GOLD analysis project Ga0153971, IMG submission 104686) | Attine ant fungus gardens microbial communities from Georgia, USA - TSGA055 MetaG | ecosystem: Host-associated > Fungi > Mycelium > Unclassified | place: USA: Georgia, George L Smith State... | reverse complement strand
GTGAGACAATTCTTGACCTGTATCACCGATGTAGGCAGATCCATTTGATCCAAACTGGAAACGAAACTTCTATGGAAAGAACTATGGGAAATTACTCAAGATCAAGAATACTTGGGATCCTGATCAGATGTTGTATGGGACTACTGCTGTAGGAGGAGACCGCTGGGTGACGGCGGAAGGTGGACGACTTTGCCCTGTGACTACCTGAGTGTCATTTGTGTATCATGAACGAAATCTACATTTTGGACAATCAGTGTGGACAAGTTATAATGGACAGTTAAGTCTACCTATCAAAGAAGAACTAGATACAATCAGTAAAGACAACATCAAAAACACTAGATAGAACTGAATAGTTGACCTCAGTCCCTGAATGCATATGACTGAGTGAGGTGTACAGCTTACACTACAGAGGAAATGTAACTAAATAAATAGATGAATCAACTTTTTTCTCAAGAGAGTCATGGGTTGTTATGGCTCTAGACAACTGTTAGAAAATCACTGAAGCTATGTAGTAACTTAGCCTAGATGACTTAGAAACCCTCTTAGTCCAAGTTGACAAGGAGAACTCAATGGAATTCTTGTTAGATTTGCTGAACTACTTATACACAATAATAACCCTAACCCTAGCTAGTATCCCATGCATCCTAATATAACTAAAAGAAAAGAAAAGAAAAAGAAAAATGAATATTGACTTTGTTAAGTCATGACAAGCTGCTCTTCTGTCATATTCTGGAAATATGATAATTATGTAATTTATTTCTCCTAATAATTCTCCTCAAATTAATAATAGTAGGATAGCATAGTAGACTACTCTCTTCCTATTCCAAACTTCCCATAAGTACTGTGCAGTTACAATATAATTGTCATAAACTTCATTTGGCCATATCTCCATCAGTTCTTCGACGATTCCCATGGTCTCAACAGCTCCTGAAAGCCCTTGAAAAGACCTTTTGATCGATACCAGTCACGTCTCAAAGCAATTAGTAATGGCTGAGATATTAGGCAGATCAACTGGTAATCACCATGGTACTGTTTATTAAATTGCCAATATCTCGGAAACTGCCATGATTGATGCTTTGCTTTTAGGCATCAGAGAAGCTCTCTTCATACTGCTCAGAATAAGCCTAAAACAGTGCTGAGGCAATTAATATTAGTGGAGATATGAAGGCCTCAATGTTTGCACATGAACTTTATTAATTACCCATAGATAGTCATCTGTTCTTTTCTTAGAAACAAAGAACAGCCTCCATATTGTTAGGTTCCCAAGCCAGCAAAGGTCTATCCACTATCTCTAGCAGAAAGAAACTCTCTCGACACATGAATTGATAAGAAACTTAGAAAAGGATACATCTATCCATCTACTAGCCTGATAGCAGCTCCATTCTTCTTTGTAAAGAAACATGATGGAAGCTTATGATCTATCATAGATTATAGAGCCCTCAATGCAATTACCATCAAAAATTGCTATCTAATCCCTAGAATAGCCAACTTGATTGAATCACTCAGCAAAGCCTCAATCTTTACCAAAATTGACTTGAGGTGGGGATACAATAATGTTTGCATCAAAGAAGAGAATGAATGGAAAACAGCATTTATTACAAGACAAGGCCTCTTTGAGGCAACTGTCATGTATTTTGGGTTCTCCAATGCACCAGCGACTTTCCAAAGTATGATGAACAATATACTTGGAGACTTGATTCGCATTAGACTAGTAATGGTATATTTAGATGACATTCTAATATTTGGGACATGTTTAAAGGAACATAGGTGATTAGTCATGGAAGTGCTGAAAAGGCTCCAATTTAATGACCTCTATGCTAAAGCAGAGAAATGTTTCTTTGAGCAAAGTAGCATCAAATATTTGGGCGTAATAATATTGGAAAATAAAGTACAGATGGATAAGGAAAAACTTTCAGGAGTTTTAGAGTGACTAGTACCAACTAAAGTCAAGCAAGTACAAGCTTTCTTAGGCTTTGCAAATTTTTATTGTAGGTTCATTGAGAACTTTGCCAAGATGTCAAAGCCACTCTCTGACTTGACCAAAAAGAATTGTACCTGGAATTGGGGCATTGAGCAACAAAATGCTTTTGAGGTGCTAAAAAAGACCTTTACCATGGCCCCAGTCCTGAGAATACCAAATGATGAAGATCCCTTTAAGTCATCTACTGACGCTAGCAACTTTGCAACAGGAGTAGTCTTATCGCAAAAAGACATGTAAACTAACTTGTGGCACCCAGTAGCTTTCTTTTCCAAGTCATTAGATGTCCATGAAAGGAATTACGAAATCTATGACAAGGAGCTACTTGCAGTAATTTGGGGACTAGAGAAATACAGACACCATTTAGAGGGATATCCACATAAAATTGAGATCTGGTCAGATCATCAGAACCTCACATTTTTCAGAACAGCTCAAAAGCTGACCAGGAGACAAGCAAGATGAGTATTATTCATGACTCATTTTGACTTTGTACTCTATTATAAACCAGAAAAGACAATGCAGGTGGAAAACCCCTTGTCCAGACAAGCAGATTATGAGATGGGGATAGACCTTGATAATACGAACCAGGTGTTGCTAAAACCTGAGTTCTTTGCTATCAATGTACTAGAGGCTACTCATGAATTGCTAATAAATGATAAGATAATCCTAAAGGAAATCAAAGCTGTACTCTTGTCAGACAAAGTCACCAAAGACTATAAGTCATTACTTAAGTCTGGTCCTAGAGAATTCGAAAAATCCTTGCAAGACTGGAACTATGAGAATGGACTACTCCTGTACAGAGGAAAGATATATATCCCTCATAGTATAGAAGACACTTTGCGACAACAGATCGTTCAGATACACTATGATTTGCCATCTGCCAGACACCCAGGTCGGTGGAAGACCTATGAATTGGTCTCCAGAAATTACTGGTGGCCTAGGATGACCACATTTGTCAAGAAATATGTTATGGGTTGCGATATGTGTCAGCAGATAAAAAATTGCCCACAGCAACCTTTTGGACCACTTGTGCCTAACAAAGTGTCTAATGGGCCTTGGGAAATAATCTCTATGGACTTAATCACTCAATTGCCAGAGTCAAATGGTTACAATGCTATTTGTGTTATTGTCGATAGGCTCACCAAAAGGGCTTACTTTATTCCTATAAATAATCAGTTTTCATCCAAAGATATGGTGCAGTTACTTTATGACAAGGTTTATCCATTGCATAGACTGCCCCTACAAATCATTTCAGATAGAAGAGTACAATACTTAGCCAAGCTATTCCAAGAATAGTACAAAATTTTAGGAATAGAATCTACTATGTCAACAGTATACCATCCACAAACAGATGGGCAAACAGAATATGTAAACCAGGCTCTAGAGCAATATCTTAGGTGCTATGTTGATTACAATCTTAGTAATTGGTCAGATCTGTTACCAAGTGCAGAATTTGCATACAACAATCAAGTATATGAAGGAATCAAAGAAAGTCCATTCTACCTTGAATATGGCAGACATCCAAGAGCAGGTCCAATCCTAGTCAAAGAGTCACCATAAAGGGACTTAAATGACCTAATGTATAAAAGACAAGAAGCCTTGGAGCAGGCAAAAGCAGCTCTTACTCTTGTAGCAGAAAGAATAAAGTGGTACTACGACAAGAAAGTCCAAAGCATTCCATTTAAAGTTGGCAACAAAGTGCTACTCAATTTGAAGGATTACCAGACTATGGAGTGAGCATTATGATCCTGGTACAAAGGACCATTCAAAATAATAGAAAAGTTGTCCTTGGTTACGTTTCGGCTTAGGATGCCACCTCACTACTGAGTACTGCACCCAGTCTTTTACGCAAGCAAGTTAACTCAGTACTCCAAATCCACCATCTGTGGCCAGAAAGCCACTCCCCTACCACCAATCTTGATACAGGGCCAGGAAGAATGGGAGGTAGAAAAAATTCTAGACTTACGACAAAGACATGGGAAGAATAAATACCTTGTTAGATGGAAAGAATACACTCAAGGAGATGACACATGGGAACCTAAAGAGAATTTACTAAATGCAGGCAAAAAGCTGCAGGAATATCTTCAGAGTATACCAAAAACAAGATAACTTCTCAATAGAGCTTGAACTAAGAGAGAAGGTAATGTCACAAACTTCATTCAGCTATATCTCCATCAATTCTTTAACTATTCTCATGGTCTTAATGGCTATGGAAAGCCCTCAAAAAGACCTTTTGATCAATATCAGTCACGTCTTGAAGTGATCAGTAATGGCTGAGATATTAGGCAGATTAACTGGTAACCACTATGGTACTATTTATTAAATTGCCAATATCTCGGAAACCACCACGATCTAAGCTTTGGTTCTAGGCTCAGCAAAAGCCCTCTTCATACCACTTAGAATGAGCCTAGAATGACCTCAAGGCAATCAGTATCAGTAGAGATATGAAGGCCTCAATATTTGCACATAGACTTCATTAATTACCCATAGATAGTCATCTGTCCTTTTCTTAGAACAAAGGACAGCCTCCATATGGTTATGTTATCACTATTCCTAGCACAAAGGCACTACCATATGTAGAACAATAGGTAGTAGCATGTGATGATATGTCCTAGTGCATAAACTATCACTTTCATGTATATAAGGACTCATAGTTTGAGAATTAGACCTCAGACTTAACAACATCTTTTGTCACTTGTCTAACTTTGCATTTTTGAACTATTTAAAGTATCAAAGCACCCATCACAAATAGTAAGTGACCATTTGTGATAGTACTGTCACAGTTGTGCTATGGACCAGTAGTTACATACTATATGGTTTACCACTACACCAAAAGGGCGACATTAGTAAGACTACTTGCTAACAAGGGTCCAGCTATTTATGTAATTCATTTGAACAGGTATTTTGTTATACCTCCATGATACTATTTAGTAGTCACTTTTTGTGACAGCCCCTCTATTTCACTAGATACTGCAGTCATTCACCTCTCCATCGTGAATCCAAAATTTTCTTCACTTCTTGAATTCTTTCCCATCCTGAACTTAGTGTCAAGATTGTGTTTAACTTCTCTGCTTGTTGTTCAAAGGTAGGTCTGAAGTAGGGTTTTAGGGCTGATCTATTGATGACTGGGTATATATTTCTCTAAGTGTTGGGGATCTTCAATTCATATGCCACATCTCCAACCTTTCAGATAATGTTAGGGAACCACTTGGAGGTGATCACCCTTAAGCTAGTAGATAGTTCTGGAAGCTAAGTTGAGATTTAAGTGAAGTACATCTACGACATATTGCTAGTATATATACCTACACTAGACGATCACATGGGCAGTCACATGCACATGGATCAGTAATCACAATAGTCCTTAAATAGATAAGAAGGCACTGCACTATATGATACAGACAGTATTAAGGAACTATTCAGAGGTAATCACCCTTAAGCTAGTAGATAGTTTTGGAAGCTAGTTTGAGATTCAAGTGAGGATATATCTACACATACTTGCTAGTATATATACTACACTAGATAGTCAGGCACACAGCACCATGGAAACTGATCTATAATCACAGAATGTCCTAGAATAACTAATAATAGGCATCGCACTGCATGACATAGACAGGAGAAGTCAGGAACAATGGGAGTGCGATATACAATCTATTACTGGCCATTAATAGAACAGACCCTCAGAACTTACTAAGCACAACCCTTACAGACAGGAGAAGCTAGAAATGATGGGAATGTGATACAAACCAATATAGAACCTCTAGTAGATATGGGCTCATTGGACTTACCAAGCAATACCCTAGATTGTCCTCTTACAGATAATAGGGAAGGATCCCACTCTTTTGAATAATAGTTTCTTTAAAGGGTGTTCATTGTTGTAGTACGATTTATCAACCCATACTAGATCTCCTTTCTGAAAGTCTATTTCAGTCTTCTTTCCAACATTAAACTTCTGCTCTATCACTTCATTGGTCTTTTCTAGTGCCATTTTCACTTCTTTTTTTGTTCTCTCTATGACTTCTAGGAATGTGTCCACTGATGGTGTATTTCCTTCTGATCTTTTGACTTCTCTGCCTGTATTAGGGTGATGACCCAGATTGATGAAAAATGGGGATTTGCCTGTAGCTGAGTGTATCTGATTATTGTAGGCAAATTTGGCCATTGATAGCCATTTGGTCCAGTCATCCTACCAGTAGCTATAGTAGAGCCATAGGTATTGTTCTATTTCTTGATTAACTTTCTCTATCTAACTATTGTTATCGATGGGCTGTGATAGCTCTTAGTGATTACCCTAGGTAAATGTTTAGGAAGAACTTGATGGAGTTCTTTATTGGATTGAGCTACTATTTTATACTACTTTACAAGTGGCTGTACCCTAGAGTCCCACAGTCACGAGTCTTTCCAGAATGTTCTATGGTCACATGATCTGCTTACTTAAGTTCCCATGCTATTTATATCTTGACCCCATTGTGTGTTTTGATGTTGTGGATCAAATATTTAAATGCATAGGAAATTACTTCCTTCTTGGGGCTCTCATAACATGGCCCCCCCTTCAAGTTTCCTCGTTCTGAGGAATTTTTCCATCGACTCCAGTTTTCATCCCATCTTTTCTCTCTTTCTTTTTCATATTTTTTCCTCCTCCATCCATATAATTTTGCTGTGAACTCCCTTGGTAAATCACGACTAAATACCTTCTCTTCTTCTTCCTGTTCCTGTCATCTTAGTTCTTTGGCCTCTTCCCCATACTCCCTCTCATACTCTTCAACCAACTCTTTCATGTTCTCCAGATTTTCCCTATTTTCCCAGGTGTCTTCTTCTGCCATATATCTCTTTCATCTAACCAAAAACTTTTTCTTTTCTCTTACCATCCTTTTATTTAAAATTTTTTCCACCTCAAATTTCTCTTCCCCCTCAATAATGACTAGTTTTGGTGGTATCTTCTTCTGCCCCTCTACTTGTGGTTTATAGAGTTGTACTCTACTCACGTTAACTACAGGGTGTATTCTAATAGACTTAGGCAGTTCTAATTCTATTGTGTTACTAGAGATAATCCCTTTGACTTTGTAGGGTCCCACAAAACATTTGGTCAACTTCTCTGATCTCCTTTCTTTCATTTGCCATTTCAAGTCCTTTGTACTTAGTAGTACTAAGTCCCTTATTCTGTATTCCTCTCCCTCCCTTCATTTTTTATCTATGAACTTCTTCATTTCCTCCTGTGCTTTTCCTAGCACTGCCTTAGCTTCCTCCTGGATCCTCTTCATTCTTTCCACAAATTTTCCTGCCACTTCATATTTCCTCTTTCTCTTCCCTTCAAGTCCCATCCTCAGGTCTTGGCCATAGTTTGCTTTAAATGGTGATATTTTTGTTGCCACATGGATTTTGTTATTATATGCAAATTCTACTATTCCCAACCAATCTGGTCATTGCTCTTGCCTATGGTTGATAAAGACCCTCAGATACTGTTCCAGCTCCTGGTTTATTCTTTCTATCTGCTCATCTGTTTGAGAGTAATAGGCCATCAAGAGTTTTGTTTGGATTTCCAATAAGTGGCTCAGCTCCTTCATCATTTCCACTGCAAACTGCACTTTTCTGTCTGATACAATACTTTCTGGAAGTCCATGCAACTTCCATATGTGATCTTGAAATAATTTCGCGAGGTCTTCTGCCAATATCCTTTCTGTAGTTGCTATAAAGTGTGCCATTTTACTAAATCAATCACACACTACTAAGATAGCATCATATCCCTGAGCTAGTAGTAGCTTAGTAATAAAGTCCACTGTAATATGACTTTATGGCTTCTCTGGGATTGCATTAGGTATTAATTTACCCACTGGTGCTTCACTTCGATTCTTGTATCTTTGACAAGCATTGCATTCATCTACATATTTCCTTACTTCCTTTGTTACTCCTGGCCACCAGTAATTCCTAGTAACCAACTCTGTTGTCTTCCATCTTCCCCCATACCCTTCTACTGGGGTATCATGATGCAACTGTATTACTTTGCTCCTGAGTTCCTCTTCTGGCATATATATTCTTTCTTTCTTTATTATTATCCCATCCTCTATTTCCCATTCTTCATCCCTTAATGTTTTTATTCCAGCTTTCTTTAGTTCTTCTACTACTTTCACTACTTTTTCATCTTCTTCCTGTGCCTTTCTAATTTTATCCTTCAGGTTTCCTTCTTCTACCATTATTTCCACTTCCCTGATCCATTCTGGCTTTACTAACTTTTGATCCTTGTTATCCCTTTCTACTCCTTCCTGCCAATCTGGTCTTCTGCTTAGTCCATCCACCTTCTCCATGCTTTTCTCTGGAACATGCTTTAATCCAAAATTAAATTGTGATAGGTATAGGGCCTATCTTGCTTGTCTACAGTTTAATTTTTGGCTTGTCATAAAATACTAGAGGTTTTTATGGTCTATCCAGATTTCAAATTTGAGTTTTGCCCCCTCCAAGTAGTACCTCTATGCTTCTAAGCACCTAATCACTGCCAGCATCTCTTTGTCGTGAATTTCATAATTCTGCTATATGGCATTCAACGATTTAGAGATAAAGGCCACTGGCCTCCACTTTCTATCCTCACACTTTGTCAACAACACTCCTCCTGTTGCATAGTCCGAGGCATCTGCCTCCACTCTTATCTCTCTATTAATATCTGGGATAGCCAAGACAAGTTCTGTGGTGAATACTACCTTCAGTTTTTCAAACACTTCCTCCTGTTCTTGTTCTCACTTCCATTTCTGCTCTTTTCTGACCAGCACATGTAGCAGTGCTGCGATTCTAGCAAAGTTTTTTATGAATCTTCTATAATAGTTGGCAAGGCCTAGGAATTTCTGCACTTCTTTGATGTTTCTAGGTGTTGGCCAGTTGAGGACTCCTTCCATCTTTTCTTTCTGTATCTCTACTCCCTTTGGACCTATTACTACTCCCAGGAATTCCACTTCTCTCACTTTCCACTTGCACTTCTCTGGCTTTACAAACAGATCATTCTCCTCTAGTCTTTTTAACACCTCCTCTACCAACTCATTGTGCCCTTCCTCTGTATCTGTGGCTACTAGGATATCATCAATGAATGTTGCTGTATCTCCTTGATTTATGAGATCTCGGAACAGATTGTTCATCATTGTTTGGAAAGTAGGTAGCAGAGAAGTTGGTTAACCCAAAATACATGACTGTGAGTTTATATGCTCCAATGTGTGTTGTAAATGCTGTCTTCCATTTGTCTCCTTCCTTGATCCTGACATTATTATATCCCTATCTCAGATCTAGCTTCGTAAACACTTTCCTCTTTCCTACTCCATTCAGTATATCTGCAATGAGGGATAAAGAGTATTCATTCTTTATTGTCCACTGGTTTATATGACAATAGTCTTGTACCATTCTTCATGTTCTATCTTTTTTTGCCATAAAATGTACTGGTAATATCTGGGGCGATTTAGAAGATCGAATATATCCCTTTCTCAACTGATCCTCCACAAATGCTTGCACCTCCTCTCTTTCCTCTCTTGACAACAAGTAGACCTTCCTCTTTTTTGGTACAAATCCCTCCTTTAACTCTATAGCATGATCCCAGGCCTTTTGCACTGGCATCCTTTCTGACTCTTTCTTTCCAAATACTTTCTTCTACCTCCAGAATCTTTTGGGTACTAACTTCCTTAGCACCTTCTCATCTTTGTTCTTTTCTGCTTTCTTTACTTCTTTTCCTTTTCCTTTTTGTTTCTTCTTTTCACATATAGGTAGACACTGCATTATTTTTACTTCTCTCTTTTCCCAGTCTATTTCTGGATTGTGGGCAGCCAACCATAGCATCCCTAGTATGACCTCTGTTTTTCCCAGGTTGCACACATCCATCCTAACTCTTTCTATATATCCTTTAAAGAACATGTTGCACTCTACTTGGTACATTATTGCTCCCCCCACATTTGCTGTTCCATCCATATTTCTAACCAAAAGTAGGTTTTTTAACTTTTCTATCTTGAACCCTTTTTCTTTAGTAAAGGCTATATCCATGAATAAGCCTGTTGCTCCACTATCTAATAATACCTTTACTGCCACCCCCTTATAGTTTTCCAGCTTCTCTAGCCTCACTTTCATCTACACTTCCTGTAGTGGCTGTAGTGTGTGCTGTACATCCCTTACTCTCTCAGTGGTATTAGAAAAATTTAATTTATTGCCCAATTTTTCTGGGTGCAATACACTGTATAGGTTATTGGAGGCTAGCCAAGAGCTTACTGTCCTCCATTGTCTTTTGCTGACTCTTGCGGCATTTCTACTACCCTCCCCTTCTTCCATTTCTCCTAGTAATTTTTGGCCATATGGCCCTACTTTCCGCACACATAGCAAGTTCTGTCTCCTCCTCTTCCTTTGTCTACATCCATTGCATTTGGGTTTCTCCTTGGACCTATTTGGTTTTGACCAGGCACACTTAGTCCCTGGTATCCTCCACTGTTGTTTTCAGTCCTCTACATGATTTGTCTCTCTCTTTCTCCATATAATTCTCCCCCATATCCTCCTCTTGGCTATGCATTTTCCCCTGGGTGTGCTGCATTTCTCCCTAACATTCTCTCCTCTGCCTTACTCTGCCTCTAGTTTCTATCCAATCTTACTACTCTTTCTTGCCACTCTCCAATGGTGGTCAGCAGTTCCTCTGCTTCAGCTAACTTTCTTCTAATGGCCCCATTCAACCCCCTCTTGAATTTCTCTATAAGAGGCCTTTCCATATAGTTGCTCCCCCTGGTGACCTTTTTGAACTCCTGTACATACTTGTTGCAGGTCCTTCCTCCTTGCTCTATTGTCCACAGTTGTTCTATTTTCCTTTTCTCCTCCAATGTTTTTCCAAAATCATCTCTTATTTTGGTAAATAGTTTCTCTATAGTATCTACCTCTGACTCTCCCTTGGCCAGCTCATCCAACAGATTATCCTTCCATGCTTCTGCTACTCCTCCTTGCACATATGATAATACCCAGGCTACCTGGGTTGTTGCCGTCTCGTCTGTCATCTTTATTCTCAGGTATAAGTGAGCTGTATTAATGAACATGCTCACTTTTTTCATCTTTTCCCTAAACACTTGAGGTTTTGCGACCTCTACTCTACTCCCCTGTTTGTAAGGGGACATCTAGGGTGATGCTTAGTAAGTTCTGAGGGTCTGAATCTATTAGTAGCCCATTGACAGATCATGTATTGCATTTTTACTATTCCTTACTTCTCCTGTCTGTATCAATGCCTTCTTGCTATTATTAGGACAATTGTGATTACTGATCCATGTGCATGTGACTGCCCATGTGATCGTCTGGTGTAGTATATATACTAGCAATGTGTTATAGATCTACTTCACTTGAATCTCAAACTAGCTTCTAGGACTATCCATAAGGGTGATCGCCTCTGAGTGGTTCCCTAACACTGTTGGTAGAAGAGCATGGTATTAACCTGCTGCTGCAGGGTGACGATCATGGCGAGGAGTTGCTCCTCTCTGGTGGGTGGTAGTTGTTGGCAAGAGGTAGGCGCTGGAGATGTTTTCCCTTATTGCTGTTGTTATTGTTGAGACATATTGTTGAGACATATTGTATGATAGCAGTGGTGGTGATGGTGATGGGGATGATTTGTATTCAGAGTTTGTAGACGATACTTCTTCTTCTAGGGTGACTACTTAAGGCTATGTCCAACAGGGCACAAAATCTTTACTTGTCTGGAGTCCTACTGCCTTACTGACTACTGCCCTAATCAAAATGTATATGATTTCCCCTAAGAAGAGAACCTTTACTCTAAATAGCTTCTTAATAAATAACCACCACTCTCCTGTGTGTACCACTCACAATGGAGTGCAGCACAGAGTTTATACGGAGAAAAATGTAGCTAACAGGCCCAATTATAAGGTCAGGACTTGAGCAAGATACCTAGGCTTGGTACCCAGTCTCCTTCCTCAGTTCCTAACTAACTGAGAAGTCCCCTTTACAGCTAGGGCCTACTATCCAAGAGGCTTGTGAGCATTGTACCCACTAGTGAGGAAGATAAGAGAATAAGTGGGTAGTGAGACCACGAGGTGCAAGGTCACCATTAGGTATCAAGTTCTTATGTTATCAATGGGCTGTAATAGCTTTTAGTGATCACCTTAGATAGATGTTTAGGAAGAACTTGATGGAGTTTTTCATTGGATTGAGCTACTACTTTATACTACTTTACAAGTGGTTGTATCCCATAGTCACAAGTCTTTCCAGAATGTTCTATGGTCATATGATCTGCTTACTTAAGTTCCCATGCTATTTATATCTTGACCCCATTGTGTATTTTGATGTTGTGGATCAAATGTTCAAATGTGCGGGAAATTACTTCCTTCTTGGGGCTCTCATAACAACTATTAGTTTGGGAATGATAGGCTATTGAAGGGTCTTGTTTGATACCAAGTTATACACATATCCCTTTCATGAAGTTTGACACAAATTGAGGACCTCTATCACTTATGACCTTCTTAGAAAGACCTATATCCTTGAAAACTCATTCCCAAAGTGTTTTGGCAATTTCTTGTGATGAAATTTCCATGTTGATAGGAATATATCTAGCTATCTTCAAGAAATGATCTACTACTACCAGTACTCCATTGGACCCTGTCAAAGGGGTTAACAGTCCCACCAGATCCACACTGACAGTTTCCCAGGGGTGAGAAGAAACTTTGTTAGGGTGAAGTTAAACTTGTTTCTGTTAATGGTTGGATTTTGTAGCCTGGCATTTTTCACATCCTGCAACAAACCTCTTAATGTTGCTCATCATTTGGGACCACCAGTAGTTTCTTGTTACTAATTTGTGAGTCTTGGTGTATCCAGGATATCCTGCCAGTTCTGGTTCATGATGGTAACTGATTATTTCTTCTCTAAGGGTTGATGAGTCTGGTACATATAATTGCTTCTTCCAGATTAATACTCTTTCTTCCTTTGTCCAACCCTCTCTTCCTTCTTTAACAGCTTCCCTCACTTCCTCTTCAATTGCTTCATCTGTTTCAATTTCTTTCCAAAATTTGCCTCCTTCTAGTTTCATTTCTCTAAACCACTCTCCTTTTAGGACTGTTCTTTCTTCATTGTCTCCTTTCCCAAGGTCGTGATCTGTAAGGGGACACATCTCTACCCCTAAACGGCATGACAGCACTCTGGAGCTACCCTAGCCTGTTTACTAGTGATACTTAAACACACTAGTTTAGCTCCGATCACAGAGACCCTGAATGCAGAACCAGTATATAGTGTAGAACATCCCTCCAGGAGCCTCATC
>Ga0153971_1000107_pt1 | contig 13603 bp, 15 predicted proteins | sample TSGA055MetaG_FD_104686 | JGI IMG/M metagenome (GOLD analysis project Ga0153971, IMG submission 104686) | Attine ant fungus gardens microbial communities from Georgia, USA - TSGA055 MetaG | ecosystem: Host-associated > Fungi > Mycelium > Unclassified | place: USA: Georgia, George L Smith State... | reverse complement strand
ATGTAGCAACTTAGCCTGAGATGACTTAATCACCCTCTAAGTCTGAGTTGACAAGGAGAACTCAATAGAGTTCTTGTTATTTTCTGTATACTACTTATACAACTACTATATGGTCTATGCACTACTTTCCCATGCTCATCATGTGATGTCATGTGACTGTGACTATGTGACAGTTATGATGTGACACTTTCCCATGCTCCTTCCTGTGTAGTAAGTCTAAAAGAAAAGTAAAGTAAAGTAAATATAAATAATGACTTAGCTATTTTTGTTAAGACTCTAGATGTTATGAACATCGAGTGGGACTACAGCTATTATCAGCCATGGTCTGATAATGAGTGGTTAGTAGACGAGATGTTGGCAATGATAGACGAGGACATTATTATGCAGTAATGCATCGAATAATGTCTGAGGACTCTAAGAGACAATGGACTCACAGAATAGACAGAACTCTTTGGAGAAATCTCAGACTATCTTCCTTTCTATTCCTGAACCTGTGCCAAATGGGACAACATCGGACTAACCCATTATTAGGACACTGACTCGACTTGTCACCCTTAGCACTTCTGTCACTTAACTAGTCACTCTTAGTTACAAGTAGTGTTACTACATTGTAACGTAGTCACAATACCTAGTTAGGATAAATACAGATCAGAAAGAGAAGAAAACGGCAAGTTCTCTCTTTCTGTATTCCCTCTGTAAAATCCTACTCTGAGGAATCGGTACTCTTACTTGTCTTAGGACAATCTCAAGGGTGCTACTCAAAGTCTCGTTAACATCTCTCCTCTGATATAACTTCACTAAAAACCTTAACTAGACCCTTTGTAAAGAGGTATGAAAATATCAAGTGTTAATATAAGCTTAAGGTTGAAACACATATTCACCTTGTAGTCTAGAGTCTTAACAAACTAAGGAAAGAAACACAGACTGGAATTGAACTAGTGTTACAAACTCCCTTAAACCTGGTGTTTGAGTTAAAAAGGAATTATATAAACTAGGATAAAACTGAACTCCTACTATGCTATCAACTACTATATATACTACGTTCGGCCTCATGTCTTTTTCCTATGTCATTATCTCATATCCTCTTCTCTGCACTACATCACCAGTCCATTATGAAACAAGGTGAATTCATTATATTACCCCCCCTCTAAGATTGCGTCTTTGCAATATCGGTGTATGTTTTCCCAGGTAATCAAATGACAGGAATTCTAGTGGCATCTGGGTGTCTTTGGTAGAATTCCTTGCATGATCTTGGAGCTTCTTTGACTACTTCGACTCTATTTTCCCAAGTTCTCTCTTCTAGTGGTTGACCTTTCCATTTGATGAGGTATTGTAATTTGTCTCCTCTCCATCTAGAGTTGAGTATCTCTTCTACTTCCTATATGCGGGTTTGGTCAATAGGATTAGCGACCCTATTATCAGATCTCTGCAACTGTTGCTTGAATATAGGTGTCACATAAGATGTGAGGTATGACTTATTGACAACCAGATAAATAGATTTCCATGTAGAGGGAATCTTGAGTTTGTAAGCTGACTTGCCAATTTTCTGTATTATAGGAAATGGTCCCAATCATTTAGCTAACAATTTCTTTGAGGGTTGGTTTATGTTGTAATATGCTGCATCTACTTATACTAAGTTGCTGCTTTTTTGTTTGACCTTTGGTTTCTTCTTCGTATCCCACTTTTTCTTCATTACTTCATTTGTTTTCTTTAATACTGTTTCTACTCCACTCCTAATCTCTTTGATTGTTTTGAGAAATTGTTCCATCCCTGGAGAGTCTTCTGTTGATGAATTCATATTCTCTCTGACATTTGGATGACAACCTAGATTAATCATAAAAGGTGATTGTCCTATACTAGAGTGAATTTGGTTGTTGTATGAGAATTCCACAATTGATAGCCATTCTGCCTAGTCATTTTGTCTATAATTACAGTAGAGTTGAAGATATTATTTGAGTTCTTGATTAACTCTTTTTGTTTGGCCATCAGTTTGGGGGTGGTAAGCAATCAAGGGATTTTTTTCTATTCCAAGTTATGAGCATAGTTCTTTCATGAACCTCGACACAAACTGTGGTCCTCAATCACTAATGACCTTTTGGGGAATTCCTACATCCTTGAAGACTCGATCCCATAATACTTTGGCTACTCCTTGAGCAGTGATGTTCATGTTGATTGGCATATAGTGAGCCATTTTAGAGAAGCGATCTACTATTACCAGTATTCTATCATATTCTGCCAACTCTGGTAGTGGTCCTATTAGATCAACACTAATAGTTTCCCAAGAACCTTGCAGAATTTCATTGGGGTAGAGATTATTTGTCTTAGGTTGTCAATTAGGTTTATTTGCCTGACACTTTTTGCATTCCGCAATATATCATTTTATGTCCTTTAGCATTCGAGGCCACTAATAATTTCTTGTGATTAGTTTGTGCATCTTGATATAGCCTAGGTATCCTACTAGTTCAGAGTTGTAGTGCTTAGTAACAATTTCTTCTCTGAGTGTAGCTGAGTCTGGGACACAAATTCTCTCCTTCTATAGTATCATCTTCTCTTCTTGTCTCCAACCTTCTTCTGATCTTTCCATTGCTCCTCGCACTTCCTTTTTCATGAACTTCTCTACTTCCTCTATCTCTTTCCAAAACTCTCCCTCCTGAATTGTGAGATTTCTAAACCACTCTTCCTTTAACACTGTTTGATCTTCGTTGTTATCTTTCTCCTGACTATGGTCTAGCCTTCTAGATAGTACATCTACTTTCTTCTAAGAGTTACCAGGTTTGTGTAAGAAAGCTAAACTCTAAGCTGGAATAAAGCCAACTGCTCTTTGTTCAGTGATTGACAAAGAGAACTTAATAGAGTTCCCATTGGATTTGCTACACTATATATACAATTACTATGTGGCTATGCTCCTTATCTCCTATGGTCTCTATGTTACTCGTCAACTGACTCCTTTGTTACATACTATGACTGTGACTTGTGACTCCATTGTGATGTGACCATTCTATGACCTCTGTTACCTTTGTGACTCTGTGACTTGTCACATGATATCTTCCCATACTCTCTACCTTAGTAATAAAAGAAAAGAAAAGGAAAAGAAATATTAAATAATAACTTAGTCATTTTGCCAAGTCATGACAGTTTGTGTATCAGCTAGAAGTCGTACTCTTGGAGTTCTGTCATCCATTGAGCTTGGCAATGATTAAGCTTTTGTGGTTTCTTAAAATATCCCAAGTTTTTGTGATTGGTCTATATCTCGAACTGATCACTCCTTATAAGATATTGTTGCTATTGTTTGAGTCCTTCCATGATGGCTAACAGTTCTCGGTCATAAATCTCGTAATTCCTCTTGGTTTCGTTCATTGCCTTGGATAGATAAGTGACAGGTCTCTAGGAATTATCTTCTTGTAGTTGTGACAATACTTCTCCTATGGCATATCCTGAGGCATCAGTCTCTAGTCACATCTTTCACTTGGGGTAAGGAATAGCTAGCATTGGAGAATTTGTCATCTTGTTTTTGAGTTTGTTGAAGGCATTCTTTTCTTCCTCTTGCTACTTCCATTCCTTTTTTCCTATTAACTCTGTCAGTGGTTTGGTTATTTGTGCAAACCCAGGGATGAATCTGTGATAGAAATTACAGAATCCCAGGAATTGTCATACTTCTCTCTTATCTCAAGGTTTTGGCCATTGAGCTACTTCTTTAATTTTGGTGGGATCAGCTTCTACACTATCTTGTGACAGGATGACTCCAAGGTATTCAATTTTCATCTGATGGAATTTGCATTTCTTGGGATGAAGCAATAGTTTGTTGTTGGCTAGTATCTGTAGGACTTGTGTTCTTCCATTGTTTGGGTAAAGATGAAAATGTCATCCATATAGATTATGATTTTTCCTGACATTATTAGCTTGCGAAATAACATGTCTATTATGAGTTGAAAAGTTATGGGTGAGTTGCATATGCCAAAGTACATGACTAGAGGCTCAAACAGACCTCTATTGGTTCAGAAGGCTACCTTTCACTCATCTTCCTCCTTTATTCTCATATTGTTATATCCTTATTAAATGTCAAGTTTGGTGAAGTATTTTGCTTCCTGTACTTTTTCGATTAACTCTTAAATCAACAGTAGTGGATACTTGTTTTTTATTGTCGCTTTGTTGAGTCACTGATAATCTTACACTAGTTGAAGAGATCCATCTTTCTTTTTCACAAAGAAGAAGGAGGCCATGCATGGTGACTTAGAGGGTCAGATCCATCCTGACTTCAGATGTTCTTCAAGGAATTTATCAAGTTCTTCTTGTTCCTTGACATTTAGTGGATATATCTTGCAGTCTTTCAGCATTGTGTTCAGTATTAATTCAATGGTGTGGTCCCATTTAGATTAGTCTGGTAGTTTCTTAAAAATGGCTTTGTTAAAGACTCAATTGTTGAAATCTTCATATTCTTTTGGAATATCTTCTTTTTTCTCTTCTATCTTTGTACTTCTAATGTTCAGTTCCTTTCTTCTCTAGGCTTCTTCTTCTAGATTAATGAATAGCACTTTTTTCCTATTTTCTATTGTGTTCTTATCACAAATGGTCACTTACTATTTGTGATGGATGCTTTGATACTTTAAAGAGTTCAAAAATGCAAAGTTAGACAAGTAACAAAAGATGTTGTTAAGTCTGAGGTCTAATCCTCAGACTATGAGTCCTTATATACATAATTGTGATAGTCTGTACACTAGTACAGATCATCACCTGATTACTACTTATTGTTCTACATATGGTAGTGTCTTTGTACTGGAATAATGATAATCTAACCATATGGAGGCTGTCCTTTGTTCTAAGAAAAGGACAAATGACTATCTATGGGTAATTAATGAAGTCCATGTGCAGAAATTGAGGCCTTCATATCTCCACTAATATTAATTGTCTTGAGGTTGTTCTAGGCTCATTCTGAGTGTTATGAAGAAGGCTTCTGCTGAGCCTAGAATCAAAGCATCAATTATGGCGGTTTCCAAGATATTAGTGATTTAATAAAAGGTAACATAGTGGTTACCAGTTGATCTGCTTAATATCTCGACCATTATTGATCGCCTTGAAACGTGACTTGTATCGATCAAAAGGTCTCTTTAAGGGCTTTAAGCTGGCTTTAATACCGTGGGAATCGTCGAAGAATTGGTGGAGATATGACTGAATGAAGTTTGTGACAACCTTATAATTGAGTCGTGTCGAGTAGTATAGCTTTCATAGTATAAACCTTGTGTTGCACTCCATTGTGAGTGGTACATGCAGAGGAGTGATGGTTACTTCTAGAGGGCCATCTAGATTAGAGATTCCATCCATTGGGTGATAGTCTAACCATACTATTAGGGCAGTAGTTAGTAGGGCAGTAGGACTCTGGCTAGGTGAAGATCTTGCATCCTAGCAGACATAGTAACTAGTAAGATCAAAACCATTAAATCCATACCCCAAGATATTATCACAATGTCTCAAGAAAAATACCATTTATTGATGAGCAGCTTGCTCAAAGAGAAACGTGCCCTTACCAAACTAAGAGTAGAACTTGAAGAAAGGAGAGGAAAACTGTGTTGATGTTGCAAAGGGTTTGGATACCTGGCCCGAAACTACAGGAACAAAAGAAGAAGAGAAGAGGGGACAGTTGTTCCCCAAAATAAGTTTGAGGTGTTGAAGAGTAGAGTAATGCAGTGCAGAGTAGAAGAGAGCATGATAAAGAGAGTGAGAGTAGTAGAGGTTAAGTGTTTTAAGTGTGGGGAGAAAGAACATAAATGTAGGGGGTGTCTATTGTGGGTGAGAAAGGAAAGAGCAGTGTGTGTGGCAAGGCCACAAAAGGCACAGCAAGAAGAGAGACTAGTAATGGGAATCAAAAGGTTTGATTATGAAACAAAGATGAAAGCGAGGTCAGAGAGGCAAAATCTCCAAGCTGCTTCACAATTGTGCACTAAACAAATAGGCACTGGGGAGATAAATCAAATAATAGAGAGCTTACTGAAGATAAATTTCCAAAGAATAACCAAAACATATCAAATAGAAACCTAAGAAGAAGAACTGTTTTTAGTATTCACTTGAGAAAACCCTCACCATAATAAGATCCCTAAGGCACACATTCATCTCACACCATGACACTACTGTCCTTACCTAGTCTAGTAGCCTGGCTTGCTATCAATACAGCAGTACTAACTAAAACTCCTATGCCATTGTATGAGCTCTTCTTCAGCTGACCATACAACTGGAAGCTAACTCCAATAACACATTGTCATGCTGTACAAACATTTAGACAAAATAAGTGACAATTTGCACCCTAATAACCAGAATAACCAGCTCAAGAGAAGAGCTCAGCCCCCCAGAGATGTTCCTCTAAATGTCCAGTCGTAGACTCAAGCATCTAGCTTGAGTAGCAGAGTAGTGGCTGTGACTACTGCTACATATACCTCATAGACACTTGCCCAGGTGCTCCATATCAGATTTCCAACAGATTTCCCCTCTAGAAGTAATCTCAAGGATGGAAGCAAACTTAGATGGATTAGCACGACCCGAGCAACATCATACCTCAGCAGTTAGTGATGTTATTCATAGAAGAGTTACAATCAGATCCAAGCCATCATCACTGATGGCTAATTATAGCAAGATCAAGAGAGTCGAGCCACCATGGAGTCACATTGCAATGGCAGTAGAAAGAAATTGGAATCTGGAAGAGCAAGGAGACATAGAGGAGGTAGAAAGAAGGCCAGAGAAGCTAAGAAGAGAGGCAGCAGGAAGGCTAGATGAAGATAACATGCTCAAGAGCAAGACAACTCAAGATTGCCATCTCTGTCTACAGCCCAGCAAGAGGCTTGAGACCCGACTATAGTCTGTGGAAGGATCCCTGGAGTAGGACTAGAAGAGTAGGGAGTAGTCACTCAGTGCTCAGGAGGAGCACCATCTCATCATTGCAGCCTTGCTATGTTTGGAAATTCAGAGGTTTTCTTTGTCTCACTTTCTTTGTTGTCTCTTTGCTTTGTAATCATAATTAAATACTCTAGGGCACAGAGAGGAACTCAAGTATCATACCCTTATCATTATCCTTTTCTGTTGCTCTAGAGCTTAATGGCTATCTTGAATGACTAAATTTCTAATTTTCTAAGTGTTCTACTTTACTTTCTAAAACCCACAAAACCTCTCTCTCAACGGGAATTTGAGCCCCAATGGACTTGGGCATTCACTTATGCTAGGAGTTAATAGCTTGCTATATGTCATTGGAATCGGCTTCTAGTTGTATGATCAGCTAAAGAAGAGCCCACATGATGGTATAAGAGTTCTAGGTAGTTCTGCTATATTGACAGCGAGCTAGACTACTAGACTAGGTAAGGGCAGTAGTGCTACAATGCAAGACGAACGCATGTCTTAGAGATCTTAATATAGTGAGATCTATCTCGAGTGGATTTATATAAATTCTTTATTATCATTTCTTTCAGTTATTTGAGTGTCTCCCTCTATTCTCTCTTTTGCTTAAGCTCTCTTTTATATTTTATCATCTCTCTAGTGCCTACTTGTTTAGTGCACAATTGTGAGATATCTCAGGGACCTTTTGAATTCTCATTTGTTATCACTCTTGTCTCGTGATCAATTCCCTTTGATCCCCCATCAACATAGCGAGTAGTTAGCTCTTAGCATAAGCAAATGCCCAGGTCTGTTGAGGCTTTAGTCTTCCTTCGAGAGAAGTTTTATAGAGTTTTCACAAAGCAGACACAAAAGAAAAACCTCAAATTACTCAGATAGCCTTTTAGCTCTAGAGTAACAGAGGGAGAGATAATAGGGGGAAAAGTGTTTTTGTCTCTTCTGTGCCCTAGAGTATTTTATTAGGATTACAAAGCAATGATACAACAAAAGAAAAGAAACAAAGTAAACTTCCAAATTCCCAAAGATAGTAAGAGGGAAATAATGAGATGGCACCTCTCCCAATCACTTGGCTACCACTCCCCACTCCTCTAATCCTACTCCTAGGGTTCTTCTCTAAACAGTATATAGCTCTCAAGCCTTTTGATGGGCTATAGAGAGAGGCAGCGATCTCGAGTCATCTTGCTCTTAAGCATGTTATCTTCATTAACTACCTCTTTTTCTATCCCTCTATCTGACCTCTCTGCCTGATCTCTCTAGTCCTTCTACTACTCCTCTATATCTTATCACATTTTTGAGTCTCAGTCTTCTTTTGTTAGATTTGTAATGCAGTCCTCAAAAGGACTCGTCTTGCTAGTTCTTGCTATAATTAGCCATCAGCAATGATGGCCCTGCTCTGATAGTAACCTAGACATTATAAATAAGTGACTGCTGCTAAGATATGATATCATTCTGTTAGAGAACATCTTCTAAGGTCCTTTTTGCTCTTGAGAGTACTCTAGAGGAGAGTTCTGTTATAGATCTGTTATGAAATTCTCTGGACAGTCTCTATGAGGTTTCTGTAGTAGTGGTCATAGCCACTACTATGCTACTCAAGTGGTATGCTCGAGTCTATGACTAGGCATCTAATTGTTTCTTTGGGGGGCTGAACTCGTCTCTTGAGCTAGTTATTCTCATTATTATAATAAAAAATGTCACTTTTATTACCTAAATAGCTGTCCGGCATGACACTAGTACACCCTGTAAAGGGAGAAGCACAGGAAAGAAGGTTGAGGAGAACAGAGGAAGAAGAGGCAGCATGCGTGGCCAAGCCACGAGAGGTGTAGCAAGGGTAAAGGAGGAGTTCAGTAGCAGAGTTGAGAAGAAGAGCAGAGGAGCATTGCAGCAAAGGGGTACCAGAAAAAGCACACCTATTAGAGTTAGGATGGTATATGAAAAAAGTAATAGTGACATACATACAGTGTGAAAGGTGTGGAGAGAAGGGGTGTCATATGGAGAAAAATAGGAGGCAAGGGGTAATCAAGGACAGACAGAGATGGTATAGATGTATAGGAAAGGCGGCGCGGCCTAGAGAGGCAAAAGTGCAACAAGGTAGTACATGACCAAGAGAGTCAAAAAGCGCAGCAAAAGAGAGGGGTAGCCAAAAGGAGATCAGGAGAACCTTGAAAATACTGAGAGAGGTGTGGTTAAATATTGGGATAAAGAAAATAAATACACATGAAGGTGTAATGGTAAAAGTACTCTTAGACAGTGGTGTAATAGGAATGTTCATGAATAAAAGAACGATAACAAAACATGGGTTTAGGCTATAAAAACTAGAAAGACCAATAGCTGTCAGAAATATGAATGGAACAAACAATAGTGAAGGGGCTATTATGCACCAAGTAGAGTGCAATGTGTATTACAAAGGCCATGTAGAAAGAATAAGGATGGATGTATGCAACTTAGGAAAGACAGAAGTGATTCTGGGAATGCCGTGGTTGGCAGCATATAACCCAGAGATAAATTGGGAAACTAGGGAAGTCAAAATGATGAGATACCTACCCCTGTGTGGTGGAAGGAGTCCAAAGAAAGAGAAAATCAAAAGGGCAGTAACCCTAAAGGAAGAGAAAGTTGTCAGATGGGCGATAGATAATAAAGAAGATTAGGAAAAGAAAGAAGAGATGGAGGAGGACCATAGAAAAATTGAGGAAATGGTCCCAAAAAGGTTTTTGAAGTGGAAAAAGGTATTCAGGAAGGTAAAGTCAGAGAGGATGCTGACCAGGAAAATTTGGGATCATGTTATAGATCTTAAGGAGATGTTCAAACCACAAAAGAGAAGGATTTACCTATTATCAAAGAATAAAAGAGAAAAAGTCCAGAAGTTCATAGAAGATCAATTGAGAAAGGGATATATCAGACCCTCTAAATCACCTCAAAAATCACCAGTTTTCTTTGTGGGTAAAAAGGATGGAAGTAAGAGGATAGTGATGGACTACTGTAACCTGAATGATCAGATAATAAAGAACAACTATCTGCTCCCATTAATCACTGAGTTAATTGACAACATGGGAAGCAAGAAAGTGTTCACTAAAATGGATCTCAGGTGGGATTTCAACAACATGAGGATAAAAGAGAGAGATGAGTAGAAGGGAGCATTTACAATATACATCAGTTCCTTTGAACCAACAGTCATGTTTTTCGGAATGACAAACTCACCAGCAATGTTCCAAGCAATGATGAATAAAATTCTGAGAGACCTAATAAATGAAGGAAAAGTAGCAGCATTTGTAGACAATATATTGGTGGGGACAGAAACAGAGGATGGTCATGATGAAATTGTGAAAGAAATATTGGAGAGCAAGATGGGCCCTATACCTATCTCGCTTCAATTTCACTTTAAAGCATGTTCCAGGAAGTAAGATGAGAAAAGCGAACAGTCTGAGCAGGAGACTGGACTAGGAAATTGGAATGGAAAAGGACAATGAGGATGAAACATTGGTGAAACCAGAGTGGCTAGAAGTAAGAAGAACAGAGGTAGTAGAAATAATAGTAGACAGGGTAGATCTACTAAAAGAAGTAAGGAAGTCAAAAGTAAAAGACAACAAAGTGGTAAAAGCAGTAGAAGAGATGAAAAGAGTAGGAGTGAAAATGTTAAGAGATGAGGAATGGAGAGAAGTAAATGGTATAATATACAAAGAAGGAAAAGTGTATGTACCAAAAGACAATAAATTGAGAGCAGAAATTATTAGGCTACATCATAACATGCCAATTGGAGGCCATAGAGGACAGTAGAAGATGGTAGAATTGGTTACTAGAAACTTCTGGTGGCCCAGAGTAACCAAAGAAGTGAAGCGGTATATAGATGGATATGATGCTTGCTAGCAAAATAAAAATTGCACAAAGCAACTAGCCGGCAAATTAATGCCTAACTCAATTCTGGAGAAACCTTGGACACATATATCAGCAAACTTTATCACTAAGCTGTCTTTAGCTCAGGAATATGATTCAATCTTAGTAGTAGTTGATAGATTAACAAAAATGGTGCATTTTATATCTACTACAGAGAAAACATCAGCAAAGGGACTAGCATGATTGTTTAGAGATAATATATGGAAACTACATGGTCTGCCTAAGAGTATCATATCAGACAGAGGACTATAATTTGTGACAGGATTAATGTGAGAGCTAAACAAGATGTTAGGGATTTAGAGTAAATTGTCGATGGCGTTCTACTCTCAGATAAATGGACAAACAGAGAGGATAAATCAGAAGTTGGAACAGTACTTAAGGATGTTTATCGATCACAGGCAGAAACAATGGCCAGAATGGTTGGGAATAGTAGAGTTCGCATATAATAATAAAATGCACTCAAGTACTAAAATGTCGTCTTTCAAGGCAAATTATGGACAAAACCCAAGGATGGGATTCAAAGAAAGAAAGAAAGGAAAATATAATGAAGCAAAAAAATTCATGGAGAAAATGAAGGAGATTCAAGAGGAAGCAAAGACAGTACTAGGAAAAGCGTAGGAGGAGATAAAGAAGTATGTAGATAGGAAACGAGCAGAAGTTAATGACTACAAAGTAGGGGACTTAGTGATGCTCAGTACTAAGGACTTGTTAAGGACAGAATTACGGAGAGAACAAAGGAGTGGAGTAATATATAAAGGTACTCTCTGAAACAGAATAATATACTACACTGGAGGGGAATATTACTTAGCGATAGTATAAACTCCAAAGGAAGACTCCAGCAGAAGGTAAAAGACATCAAAGTGAATGTATGACTTAATAAATGGCCTTGACTTTAACTTATGTGTTGCGCCCTGGTCTCTGGTCATGAAGTGGTTGTGTATTTTGGAATAGAAAGAAGTTGTCAAAGAAGAGGTCCTAAGGAAGTGAACTAAGAATCTGGATTGGACAGGGAGGGAGTTAGGACCAGATGACATTAATTTACAGACTGAGGAATTACACTGTAACTACATAGTATTTATAGGAAGTCCAGAATAGGAGAAGAGTAGTCTACTACACTATCTTACTATTATTAATTTTAGGAGAATTATTAGGAGAAATAAATTACATAATTATTATATTTCTGGAATATGATAGGACTTAAAATATTAGATGGTGGGAAGAAGGACAGAGAAGTTGATAAAGAGATTTGTAGGCCCTTACAAGATTAAGAAGATCATATCACTGAACCCAGTAGAATTAGAACTACCTAATACAGTAAAGATACATCCAGTAGTAAACGTTAGTAGGATACATAAATACATAGGACAAGTGGAAGGGCAAAAAAAGAAGCAACCAGCTCTAGTAATAATTGAAGAGAAAGAAGAATGGAAGGTGGAGAGGATTCTGAATAAGTGACACGTTAGAGGGAAGAATAAATACTTGGTGCACTGGAAAGGATTTACAGTAGAGTCAGATATATGGAAAGAAAGAAAGAACTTAAAGAATGCAAGAGAAGCAATTGAGGAGTTTGAAAAAGAATATCGACAAGATATGGAAGATATAGTAAGATAAGAACACAAAGAAGGAATGTTTAGAAGGAAAGAATTTCCAAGAAGATTTATGGCAAGAAAACTGTTCAGATGGTCAAATAAAAGGTATGATCAAGAATATTGGAGAAGGTTAGAAAGGAATTGGAGACAGTGGAAAGGAATTGGAGATGGTGGAAAGAAAGGTGATCAGGGGAAAGAAAAATGAAAACAATTGCAGAGAAAGAAGAAATCAAGAAAGAAAATTCAGGAGTTAGAGAATGGACAAAAAGATAATAACGAAATGGGTAATATGATTGACCCATACTATGAGTTATAGGAAATTCCTTGGGACGAGGAAACTTTAGAGGAGGGGTGGTATCATAACTTGGCAAAATAGCTAAGTCATTATTTATATTTCTTTTCTTTTCTTTTTCTTTTTCTTTTATCTTAGACTTACTATACAGAAGGGAATGTAGGAAAGTATTGCATTACAAGTGTCACATAGTCACAGTCACATGACAGGAGATCACAGCATCACATGATGTCACATGAAAGGTCACATGATAGGCATGGAAAAGTAGTACACAGACCATGTAGTAGTTGTATAAGTAGCATAGAAAATCTAATAGGAACTCTATTGAGTTCTCTTTGTCAAATGCTAATAAAGAGTAGTTGGCTTAATTTCAGCTTGGAGTTGGCTCTCTGACAAAGAACTGCCAAAACTTCCAAATTTCCAAAGATAGTAAGAGTAAAATGATGAGATGGTACCTCTCCTAATCACTTGGCTACTACTTTCCACTTTTCTAATCTTACTTCTGGGTGTCATAAACTTCATTTGGCCATATCTCCATCAATTCTTCAACAATTCTCACAGTCTCAAAGGCTATGGAAAGCCCTCAAAAAGACCTTTCAATTGATGCCAGTTACATCTTGAGCCAATCAATATTGGCTGAGATATTAAGCAGATCAACTGGTAACTACTATGTTACCATTTATTAAATTGCTAATATCTTGAAAACTGCCATGATTGATGCTTTGGTTCTAGGCTCAGCAGAAGTCTTTTTTATAACACTCAGAATGAGCCTAAAACAACCTCAAGGCAATTAATATTAGTGGAGATATGAAGGCCTCAATGTTTGCACATAGACTTCATTAATTACTCATAGATAGTCATCTGTCCTTTTCTTAGAACAAAGGACAGCCTCCATATGGTTAGGTTATCACTATTTCTAGCACAAAGGCACTACCATATATAGAACAATAGGTAGTAGCAT
>Ga0153971_1000106_pt1 | contig 13634 bp, 7 predicted proteins | sample TSGA055MetaG_FD_104686 | JGI IMG/M metagenome (GOLD analysis project Ga0153971, IMG submission 104686) | Attine ant fungus gardens microbial communities from Georgia, USA - TSGA055 MetaG | ecosystem: Host-associated > Fungi > Mycelium > Unclassified | place: USA: Georgia, George L Smith State... | reverse complement strand
TGGGCAAAGGACTTAGGAGCCTGCTTGGGCACCTGGGGTTTGGTGGCCACCTTCGCGGGGGTGGGCTTAGCGGTAGCCGTCTTGGCTGGTGAAGGTGGAGGAGGTGCTCTCAACACCACTGGAGTAGGAGTAGGCACGTTCTGGGAAGGTGTAGAGAGGTTAGTAGAGGGAGAAACTTTGCCCTTGCCCTTACTCTTTTTGTTAGTAACAGTAGTGAAGGGAGCTTCCTCTACTGCTGGTTGATCAACTGCCATCTCATTATCTAGAGATGGCTCCTGGGGTAAGTTAGGACCATAGAGAGTCCTCATAGCCTCTACAAGTGAAGGAGAATTAGGCTGAGGTGAGACCTTAAAATAATCTTACCCTGCTGCAAATACAGTTTAGAACAGGTGCCACATAATGGAACCTGCTTCTAAGATAGGAGGAAACTGTTCAATGGGATGGCTTCCAATAGGATATTTCTGGATGAAGTGTACAATGTGCAATACAGACAACACAAGGACTTTGGCATCATTTTCTAAATAGCCAAAGTAACTAGACAAGAATGTAACATGGTGTTCACCATCCCATAAGTCACAATCATATATGACATCATGTGTGATAATGTCACTTATCACGGGTTGTGACACCTAAGGTAAACTGTCACTGTCACGAATGACTAATGTGTCATAGTCACCTCTCACATCACAGGTGCCTGCCACTGCACTGCTACCCTCCACTTGGAAGGATGACTCAGCTATTCCATGGTTTGGGCCATGAGGCATCAAACTGGTTGACAAAGGGGCCTGGGGAACAGAAGTCACCCCAAAGGCAAGGCCCCTACTCTTCTCAGCAAAAACTTGGTCATCCCAACTCATAGAATGTGTTCTCTCTTTAGGAACAGAGGGAGAGGGAGCAGCAGGGAGCTAGAGAGGGGTAATTTTATGAGAGAGCTTACCTGTAATGATCCTAGAGGCAGTAGGTATTCTGAGACTAGGGCTAACCTCCTCCTCTTCACTTTTCTTTTCCTCAGAGGAAGAAAAGAGCTCAGGAGATGTATTCCTAGAGATCTCAGCAGCTGAGACACTCCTGGAGGAGTGTCTAACAGTGTGATAAGCACAAGAGCATTCTCTGGGATAAATGTGTTTACCAGCCCTAGAGCTGGCACAAGAAATAAGGTTGAGTGAGTCTAGAGACTCACCAATACTAGTAGGAGTAGCCTGGGGGCCAGGGGGACGAGCATTGGTAGCAGATGATTTATTCTGAATATTTGATTTAACCATGGTAGTAGTTAAAGGAAAAGAAGGGATGCAATACACTGTTGGTCTTGTTACACAATTTGGAGCCAATCCTAGTGTGGCTTATTTAGAGGCCACTAAGCACATTCTAAGATACTTAAAGGACACTGCTGACTACTGTTTGGTACTAGGGAGATGAAAAAAAGGTTTCTTTGACTTAGTAGGCTAGTCTGACTCCAACTGGGCTCAAGATACAAGCAATTGCAGGTTAACCAGCAGATTTATATTCGATATTACAGACAGTTCAATTGCCTGGTCCTCCAAGAAACAAAATATGGTAGTGACTTCTTCTGTGGAGACTAAGTATATTGTATCTACGAATGCCACCAAGGAGACTGTATGACTTCACACTCTCTTAACTGAACTCGACTTTCCTCCAACTTAAGCTACAATCATATATGCAGACAACTTAGAATGTATTGTACTTGCAAACAACCTGGTATCTCATTCTTGAGCCAAGCATATTAACATCAAGTATCATTTTATATGCAAGAAAATTAAACGCCAAGAAATCAAACTCAATTATGTGTTTACTAAGAACATACTCATAGATGTTTTTACTAAGGCTCTCTCTAGGAAAGCCTTTGAGAAATTTTGTGCCCAACTGGGTATACTTCCACCAGACTGATGTTATAATGAGTGAGAGTATTAAGGAACCATAGTTGGGAGTGTTATAATATTTGCTATGTCTCCTGAAAATTTTCTTAATCATCTGCTTACTCACTTTTGATCTCTTCTAACTACGAGTACTCCACTGTGTTGGAGTTTTTACATTCTATGATAAATATGTGCATACTTACAATCTGGTATTTAGATAGTTACTTTGTATCCCTGAGATTCAGTCTTTGTCTCTAAATCTCAGGTGTGTATTCTATTTTCTCACTTCCTCAATATACTTAGTTTTTGTCTCTGAATCTCAGCATCTTGAGTAATGCACTGCACAAATATTCAAATATATTCTCCTTCAATGTAAAACTGTAAACAATTACTGATAACTTTTTTAATAATTTTGCCTATAGTATTAAGTAGGACAATGGAATGAAATAATTTGGGGGTATTGTAAAAGTTCTTATTGGATTTGGATATAACAACTAATATGGCTTCCTTGAGGTGGAAGAGCTAGAATTCTAACAAATATATATGTTAGTAATATGAACTATCTTGCTAAGAGTACTTAGTTATAGCATCTTTGAACTCTTGGTTAGTGAACAGTGGCCATTTGATATTGTTAAGTTAAGATAGCTCATCTAGAAATCTAGTATTGATTCTACAATTTTCTACTGAATTGTATGAGCTGTGTAGTGTATTTTATAGAAAGTTGAGTATGTTGTATGATTGGCCCTTAAGCATAATAGTCTCAATAGCAGAGAGGGATTTTTTCTTAACCTAGTTCATGAGATCCCAGGGTCTTTTGTTCAATGAGGTGATTTTGTGTATTTTATGATAGCTACTAAGGTTATTAGTATAATCCTAGTTTCACCACTTCTTAGAGTATTTTGTGATATACCTTAGTTTAACATGTTTTGTCCAAGCTTTATTGAAGATATATGCTAGCTAATTAACATACCCTTGTAGGTTTTCCTAGTTTGTGATAGACAAGGTATCAAGGTGTTTTATATTGCATTTGTGTCATAACTTGGCAAAATGGCTAAGTCATTATTTATATTTCCTTTTTCTTTTCTTTGCTTTTAAACTTACTATACAAGAGAGAGTATAGGAAAGTATCATGTCATAAGTGTCACACAATCACAGTCACATGATAGGAAATCACAATGTCATATCACATTGATGTCACATGATAGGTCATATGATGAATGTGGGAAAGTAGTGCATAGACTATATAGTAGTTGTATAAGTAGTATAGAAAATCCAATAGGAACTCCATTGAGTTCTCCTTGTCAACTTGGACTTGGAGTGGGCTTAAGTTGTCTTAGCTAGAGTCTTATACTAAAACTCAATTCCACTTTGCAAGCACTATTTGCCTTGGATCTTGCTTATCTTTATTCTCATTTTCTATTTACTCTCAGCCAGTGATCATTACAATCATCAGCCATCTCCATATATAGCTAGGCCCTTGGTTTAAGGGGACTTTGCAGTCAATTAGGGACTGCAGGTAAAGATATGGTACTAAACCCAGGCATCATGTTCTAAACCTGACCTTACAACTGGGTGGTGTTATTAGTTACTGTTTTTTAGTATAAACCTTGTGCTATGCTCCATTATGAGTGGTACATGCAGAGGAGTGATGGTTATTTCTAGAAAGTTGTTTAGAGTAGGGATCCTCTCCTTAAGGTGATTGTATAACCCTATTATTAAAGCAATAGTTAGTAGGGCATTAGGCATCTGGCTAGGTGAAGATCTTACACCCCAATAGACATAGAAGTATATAAGCAAGACTCAACATTATCTCCATATCAGCACAATGTCTCAATAACAATATAATAATCTCATGAGCACTATACTCAAAAAAAGCATACCCTTGCTAAATTAAGAGCAGAATTGAAAGGACAAAAGAGAAAAATCTGTTGGTGTTGCAAGAAGTTCAGGCACCTGGCCTGAAACTGCAAGAATCAAAAAGAAGAAGAAAAGAGAAAATCAGTCTCTCAGAATAAATTTGAGGTATTGTCAAGTAGAGTAATGCAATATGGGATAAAAGAAAGGATAGTAAGGAGACGAGAAACAGTGGAAGTAGAGTATTTCAAATGTGGAAAGAAAGAGCACAAGTGCAGGAAGTGTTCTCTTTGGAAGGGAAAAAGGAAGATGCAAGTAGTAGAGGAAACAGCATATGTGACCAGGCCATAAGAAGTATAGCAAAAGAAGTAAAGAAAAAGTCTAGTGTATGTCCTACAATAGAAAGCACAAAAGCACTATGGAGAGGGCATCCCAGATGAGGCATGTCTGTTAGAGCTAGGGTAGTATACAGAGGAGGTAATAGTATTATATGTGAAATGTGAAAGGTGCAAACAGAAAAGATACCATATGAAGGAAAATAGAGAATAGAGGGTGATCTCAAACAGGTAGAAATAGTGTAGATGCCAAAAAAGGAAGGAGAGGAAAGTAGCATACCCCAAAGAGGGAAAAGCATAGTAGAGCAGCACACAGGCAAGAGCTCTGGAAGACACAGCAAAAGAGGGAGATAAGCAAAGGAAGGTCAGGCAAACCTTCAAAATGCTAAGAGAAGTATAATTAAGTATTGGGATAGAAAAGATAAATATCTATGAAGGGATCACAGTGAAAGTGCTCTTGGATAGTAGTGCAACAGGGATGTTTATAGATAAAAGGACAGCAGCAAAATATGGGTTTAGGCTGTAAAAACTAGAGAGGCCAATAATGGTCAGAAATGTCAATAGAACAAACAACACTGGGAGAGCTATTATATATTAAGTAGAGACAAATATATACTATAAAGGCCATGTGGAAAGAATGAAGATAGACATGTGCAATTTGGAAAAAACAAAAGTGATATTGGGAATGCCTTAGTTATAGGCACATAACCCAAAAATCAATTAGGAGACAAGAGAAGTCAAAATAATGAGATATCTACCCTTGTATAGTAGAATAAGCAAGAAAGAAAAGTTGGAAGAGAAAAGAGGATAGTAATTCTAGAGAAAGTGTCATATTCTGGAAAAATGATAATTATGTAATTTATTTCTCCTAATAATTCTCCTAAAAAATAATAATAGTAGGATAACATAGTAGACTACTCTCCTTCTATTCCAGACTTTCTATAAGTACTGTGTAGTTACAGTGTAATTCCTCAGTTTGTAAATTAACATTATCTAGTCCTAACCCTCTTCTTGTCTACTCTGGATTTCTAAGTTCACTTCCTTAGGACCTCTTCTCTGACAAATTCCCTTCACTCTGAAATACATGATCACCTCATGACTGGAGACTGGGATGCAACACATAAGTTAAAGCCAAGGTCATTCATCAAAGTCATACTCTACTCTAACATCTTTTACTTTTCATTGGAGTCTTTCTTTGAAGTTTATACTATTGTTAAGTAGTATTCTTTTCTGATATAGTATATTACTCTGTTTCTGGAGAGTACTTTTATTTATTACTTTGCTTCTCCATCTTCCATAATTCTATCCTTGACAAAGTTAAATAGAATGTGAGGAATTGAAAGTAAATTGTTAACAATATTTTACCCACAGATAGATAGATAGATAGGAAGGGTAAACCAAGAGTTAGAGTAATACTTGAGAATATTCATTGATCATAGGTAGGAGCAATAGCCTAAATAGTTGGGAATAGTGGAATTTGTATATAATAATAAAGTACACTTGAGTACTCAAATAACATTTTTTAAGGCAAATTATGGGCAAGATCCTAGGATGGGATTTGAGGAAATAAAGAAGGGGAAATACAAAGAAGCAAAGAAATTTGTTGAGAAGATAAGAGAAATACAAGAGAAAGTAAAAGTAGTGCTAAAGAAAGCATAAGAGGAAATGAAAAGATATGCAAATAGGAAGAGAGCAGAAGTTAACAATCATAAAGTAGAGGACTTAGTTATGCTTAGTACTAAGGACTTGAAATATCAAATAATCAGAAAGAGAACAAAAAAGTTGACAAAGAGATTTGTTGGTCCTTACAAAGTAAAAAAGATTGTATCATCTAACACAGTTGAATTAGAGCTATCTAATACTATTAAAATACATCCAGTAGTCAATGTTAGTAGAATACAAAGATATGTAAGGCAAGTAGAAGGACAGAAAAGGGAGCAACCAGCTCCAGTAATAATAGAAGGGTAAAAAAGTGAGAAGTAGAAAGGATTCTAAATAAGCTGTGAATAAGAGAAAAAGACAAGTATTTGGTAAGATGGAAAGAATTCACAGCAGAGTCAAATACTTAGGAAAGAAAAGAGAACTTAGAAAATACAAAAGAGATAGTAGAAGAATTTGAAAAGGAATACTGGTAAGATATGGAAGATATAAGAGGGCAAGAAAGAGAAGAGAGAACGTTTAGAAGGAAAGAACTACCAAAAAGGTTTATAGCAAAGAAATTATTTGGGTGATCAGATAAGAGATATAACAAAGAATATTGGAGAAGGTTAGAACAGAATTGGAAGTAATAGAAAGGAGGAAAAAGAAGACAAATCTTAGAGACAATCAAAGAGAAAGAAGAAATCAAGCAAAAGAACTCAGAAATTAAAGAATGGACAGAAGAAGATGAGAAAGAAATAGATAACATAGTTGACCCATATTATAAGTTGTAAAAATCCTTAGGACAAGGAAACTTAAGAGAAGAGTAGTGTTATAACTTGGCAAAATGGCTAAATCATTATTTATATTTCCTTTTTCTTTTCTTTTCTTTTGGACTTACTACACAGGAGAGAGTATAAGAAAGTGTCATGTCATAAGTATCATACAGTCATAGTCACATGAATAGGAAATCACAATGTTACATGATGGGTCACATGATAAGTATAGGAAAGTAGTGCACAAACCATGTAGTAGTTGTATAAGTAGTATAGAAAATCCAATAGAAACTCCATTGAGTTCTCCTTGTTAACTTGGACTTGGAGTGGGCTTAAGTCATCTTGGCTAAAGTTTTACACTAAAACTCGATTCTACTTTGCAAGCACTGTCTGCCTTGAACCTTGCTCATCTTTATTCTCATTTCTTATTGACCTTCTTATTGCTGTTCTTTTTAATAAATTGAATAGTAATATCAATGTTTTTTTCTTTTATATCTATTTCAATGACAAGTAGAACATGATTGAATGATTTTTATAACTTGGAAAAGAGGGTGTATTTGCCAAAACTGAGTTATTAGATGTTATAAAAACCAAATCTAGAATGGAGTTAAAATCATATGAGTTGTTTGCATATCTTTTAGGACCTAGGTTTAAAGAAGTTCAAGTTCTAATCCTAAACTATTAGCAATAGTAAGAAGGTCCTTAGTATGGGGTAAGTAATAGTGAAAGTTTAGGTCCTAATCTCTATTAAAGTAAATGTTGATTATGAAATTGATGTTCTGGCTGTTGTGGAATACAAGAATATTAATATTGCAATGGTTTATAAAATCAGAGCAAAGGGAAAATCTTAAGGATTAAAAGGAGCAAAAGAGAAGTTAATAAGCAAATAGAAAAGGCAGTAACAGTCCTCAATTGCATACTAAAGGGTTTGTGGGGAAAAGAAGAAAATAGAGATATCAAAAAGAAATTAAAATATAAAGTGTAGCTTATTTGTAATATAAAAATAGATAAAATGATTGTAAATTCAATCTAGATCCTCCTCACATAGTGTCCCTACAATATCTACCTTTACACACCATAATAAGCTCACTAGCAAAATAGTCAGTAAACTACTCTTAGGCCTTACCATACTCAATCAAGCCCTCATTTATACTTCCACAACTAATCTTATGGATGTAATACAGTCTGAGTCAATGATTAGCCAGGCTTTTCAAGCCTGCTACTCCATAGAAGGTTATCTGAGCAACTACTGTATCTTGCCTCTTGAAAGAATAGAGATATATAATAAAAACTTTGACTAACTCAACCTCTTACCAAGATTACTCCTTATTCTTACATACTCAAGAGAATCACATTTACAACCTCAAGAGCTTCTAAGATAAAGGTAAGGACCAAGAAGGCTCCTCTATTAATCTCTACTCTGAGAAATATATTAGAATATTACAAATATTGGAAACTCAATTAAAAATGAATAAAAAAAGAAACTTCTTCTAGTTTCTCCTCCATGATGTCACCATGTGGACAGATGTTACCTTCCTGTTCTTTATACTTGTTGGCCATGACTATGTGATCTTGCTCCACCTCTATACTTTACTCCTGCCTAATATCCTCTAATCTTTGAACTGGCTTTCTTTTACTCTAAATACAATCTAGAAATATGTGCCAATATGTACAAACATCATCAATAAGTTTGTTGTTTGATGGTATGTTCATGTTAGTGCAATGTCATGACTTGGCAAAATGGCTAAGTCATTATTTAATATTTCTTTTCATTTTCATTTCTTTTAGTTTCTGATTATTATTTTTCTTTTCTTTTATTTTCTTATTGATGGACACATGAGAGGAAAGTGACTCATAGGGAAGTGTGGGATAAAAGGAAGGGTTAGGGTTACTCTTCATGTATAAATAGTGTAGAGAATCTAATGGGAACTCTGTTGAGTTTTCTTTGTTAATTACTGAACAAAGAGCAGTTGGCTTTATTCTAGCTTGGAGTTTAGCTTTCTTACATGTAAGTCTTGACAACTTAGAACTCCTACAGTAGATATAGATAAGAGAAGAACTCAATGAAGTTCTCTATTGTATTTTATATACTAATACTATTTCCATATGATCTATGCACTAAAGTCTTGTGGTCACATATTCTTCTGTAATATCCTACAATTATATGATCTAGTCATGTGGTATAGTTTACCTAAATTTTCCATGTTATTTATAGTTCAATCCTATTATATGTCTTGAAATTACAAACTAACTATTCAAATGTATAAAAAGTTATTTGCTTTTTGAGCTCCTCATAACAGTTTACTTTTTAACTGAGTCTAGTAGTAATAGGATCACTGGTCACTGATAGACTTTTGATCTATTGTCTTGGTATCATATTAGTCTAAGTTTGCTCTAGATTAAAATTATACCAAAGATATTCTTGAATTTCTAAGTTCTAGAGTATTAACATTAATAGTTTGTTTTATGCTAGCTTATTAGTCTTGTCTTCCAAGGTATATACTATTTTAGTATATAATAGCTCAACAACTATCTAATAGAAGTACCCAATCTTAGGTTTAGATTATGTTTAGAACTTGTAAGAGATCTTTAGAGTAGGTTCTAATAGTGAAATTCAGGGGTATAATTTGTATTTCATACTATATTTACTGGTGGCATAATAGCATAATAGACATTTGTTAATATAGGTAATAACTTGAGAATAGTTTTTCTTAAATAAGTTATTTTGGATAAAAAATGTCTATTCAAAATAATATAAAGTACTATATACTAGGTCATTATTGGGGTTAGTATAGCTCAGAATATAACATAAGAGAAACTTAGGAAATTCTTAAATAAATATTATATCTAAGAGATTTTTCTATATTTCTAGAATAAAATTGGTAAGAATTTTGTTTTTTCTAACATTCTAGGAATATATGTAAAGGTTGTGCTTAGTCATTGGTTATTGTTATCTATAGTTAGGCAAGTTGGATTAGCTTTGATTTTTAAGACTTGAGCTTTTTTTATATGCTATTCACAATTGAAGCAGAACAAACATTTATTATTATTGGCTATGTGATCTCCTTTGCAGGTAATATTTAGTGACTTAGCCTAGATGACTTAATCACCCTTTAAGTCCAAGTTGACAAGGAGAACTTAATAGAGTTCTTATTTATTTCATGTATATTACTTATACAACTACTACATAGTTTGTGCACTATTTTCCCATACTCCTTATATGACTTGGTTATATGACATGACACTGTGACATTCTATTTCATGTGACTGTGACTATGTGACATTTATGATATAACACTTTTCTATACTTTTTATATGTAATAAGTCCAAAAGAAAAGAAATATAAATAATGACTTAGTTGTTTTGCTAAGTTATAACATAATACACTTGAAGGTATAAGGACATGGTTCTCCCTATCTTGTTTCAAGTCTAGGTAGGTTAGTTTTAGGATTAGCTTTACAACACTATACCATGTCTTTATGATATTTGAGTTTATAAGAGCCATTGTATTTCTGGCATTTTGAGCCATGAGCTTTATATAAAAATGTAAAGTAGTTCTATTTTCAATGGTTGTGACATTGTGGGACACTAGGGCTTATATTGGTGTCTCTGATAGTAGTGATATATTGGCCATAGTTGAAGGAGTAGTTAATTAAAAGCTTAGCTTTGGACCCATTCTAAGAATCCCATATATCTAGCTAGATAATAACTATGTTTGATTTGGGGAATACTTTGATAACTCTCAGTTTTGATGCTAAAGAGATGTTCTTGAAAATTTTAGTATACTTGATGAGGTTAATAATCTCTTTGCTCATGATTGCCTTACTACTGGGCTGAATATACAGGATATCTATGATTTTGAGGTAAAATTTGGATTAGAGAAAGTAGGAGGCTGAAATATTGTTGTTATTAATGCCTTCAATTGACTTGAAGTGTTGCTCAATGATAGTGAGATTACTAGGTACTGGGATATTATTGGTAATGATAGAAATACTGCCTGAGAAAGAACAGATATATTCAGTGCATGTAGTTGATTTAATATTTTTTAATAACCCATTCATAAGGCTGATATGAGTACTAGCATCTCTCATAACCATCTCAACATGCTGTTCAAAAAGGAAAATGATAGCCTGTTTTCTAAAGGGGCCTTTAGTAGTAATTTGGATTTTTTACCTTTGTTGGTTAGTTTAGAAAAGGTCATGTTATGAATTTGTATTATTTTTTGTCAGGTAATACTGGGAAGGCTTTCTTAAGCTTGAGGATGTTGGTTGCTAATGTTATGACTTGAGCAAATGGTTTGACTGGGAATGTATTTGTATTACTATTGTTTTTTTCAGTAGAGTAGTTTTGACCCCTATTAAGTTGCTTCTTAGTGGAACATGAGGGAATCAGAAAAGAGACCCTCTTGATAGAGTTAGTATTAGAGTTCTTTGGATGTGGACAAGGAGGTTTGTTTTGGACAAACTGCAATATGATTTTATCTCAGATAAAGGTTTTTTCCACTGTATTGAGCTGATTCCAGTTAGATTCAAAAATAGCAGAGATAAAGGTCCATGCTGATTTGCTAAAGATATCCAGTTAAGAGATGTTATTGCTATTACAACCTTTGAGATTTCTCTTCTTGAGGAAAAAGACCATATATAGGAGCAAGTAAGCTATATTGCAAATATCACTTTGAAGGAATTTGTTGGTGCTGAAATCACTATCCCATAGATTAGGATCAGCTAGAACATTAGTGCTATACAGAATAATAGCTGAGAGAGAGGGTTCTATGGAGATATTATTGTAAGTTGGAGTAGAGTTAAGTGCTCTCTCATTGCTAACATATGCTAGCTGTGATGCTGGGAGTGAGAAGTTGAAAGAAGAACTACTAGTGTCATAGGCTTGGAATAAGTCTATGAGAGAGAAAAAAGAGCTATGAGGCTCTCTTGTACTTACTTATAACATTGGTTAGCTGCATTATATATTGACAATAGTGTTAGCAGGCCTTTTGAGGGTACATTCAAGGTTGCTAGAGTCTATTTTTATGTCTGTATTTATAGTATTGGAATTTGTTATTCTATGCTTAGGTACTACTATTAGTAATGGAAGTAAGAGTGAAAGAAGTATTTGGTTCCCTAGCATAGCCATCCACTAGATAATCATTATTGCTGACATAATCATTCTATGGATCATTATTATGAGATTTTCATCTAGGTCTCTAGCTTAGCTTAATCCCTTTACTTATTCTGTATTATTAAGATTGTGTTCAAGTTAGTTTACTATGCTTTCTTTCTATAACAGTCTGCAAAATAGTAAATAGTGTTATTTATGAAAGGTTACTATGCTCTCTTTCTCCAACAGTCTCCTATTTTGACTTATTTCTCCATCTCTCAAATTATAAGAAAAATCAATCTCAAGTCTATTGTTAAATACATATATAATCTATAATTTAATACTATTGAATACTTCTTTATATACTACATTAAGTGTTTTTCTACTCTCTTGGCTTTGCTCTGAAAAAAGTTAAGAGATGAAGTATATTCTTGAAAAGACCACATAAAGTTGTTCATAGAAAGATACTAATGTTTGCAAATTAACTCCCACATGTTTCACTGACTGTTTTTGAGACTTATTAATAGTCATAGCAAAGGCCAGTCTGACTGGGAATTAAAGTCTCTTGAGTAGCACAGATAATGTTTCTGCATTAGTGTCATGACTTGGCAAATCGACTAAGTTATTATTTATATTTCTTTTCTTTTCTTTTATTTTTCTTATCGATGGATGCATGAGATAAAAGTGACTCATATGGAAGTGCGGGACTTTAGTGTAAGGTTAGGGTCAGACATTTGTATAAGTAGAGTAGAAAATCCAATGGGAACTTTATCGAGTTCTCTTTGTCAAATGCTGAACAAAGAGCAGTTGGCTTAATTCTGGCACGGAGTTTGGCTCTCTGATATTAGAACTCGATTCCACATTGCAAGCACTATCTGTCTTGGACCCTGCTCAATCTTTATCTCACTCTCAATCAACTCTCAGTCGCTGATTATCACGATTAGTAATTACCTCCATACATAGCCGGGCCCTTGGCTTAAGGGGACTTTGCAGTCAGTTAGGGACTGTAGGTGGAAGTGTAGCACCAAGCCTGGGTGTTATCACTGAGACCTGACCTCGTAAACGGGTGGTGTCTAGTAGAATACTTGTCCTTTTCTTGGTATAAACCTCATGCTGCACTCCATTGTGAGTTGGTACACGCAAAGGAGTGACAGTTATCTCTTAAGGAGCTGTCTAGATTAGAGATCCCATCCGTTGGGTGATAGTCTAACCATAGTATTGTGGGGGTAGCCTTTGGGCTACCTGCATAATAGTGTGTGCTTCATCATCTCATTCTATTTCTATTTCATTTATTGGTTTTCTCATTCATAATATTTCTATTTCAATTCTATTATATAATTATGTAATTATCAATAGTAAAAGTGACGCGACACAAAAATAATATAGATTCCTTTACCAAAAACCACTAAACTCTAAGACTACTTTCCCCTTCAGACTCGTTATCCTTCCCACAGTAGGTAGTCAAATCCAATGGAGAACTCCATCGAGTTCTTCCTAAACACTCACCTTGAGTGGTCCCTAAGTTGTCAAAACTCTGTGATAACACTACTATAAAGATAGGTCCTTAACAAAAACCTACTCTGAGCCCTCAGTAAGTCTTCTGTTCTTTTATAGAAACAGAGACACCCTCAATGCCCTAGAACTCTCATCTGGAATGAACACAACTCCCAGGTCCTTTACAGAAACCAGGGGGACAGAAAACAGTAGACTTAACAAACTATTACAAAAGGTCACTTACTAATTTGTGATGGGTAATTTGATACTTGAATAGTTCAAAAAAGTAAAGTTTAGACAATGACAAAATATATTGTTAAGTCTGAGGTCTAATCCTCAGACAAGGAGTCCTTATATACAGGATTGTGATGGTCTGTGTACTAGGACAGATCATCATATGCTATTACCTATTGTTCTACATATGGTAGTGCCTTTGTACTTAAAATAGTGATAACTTAACCATATGGAGGCTGTCCTTTGTTCTAAGAAAAGGACAGATGACTATCTATAGATAATTAATGAAGTCCATGTGCAAACATTGAGGCCTTCATATCTCCACTAATATTAAT
>Ga0153971_1000105_pt1 | contig 13681 bp, 6 predicted proteins | sample TSGA055MetaG_FD_104686 | JGI IMG/M metagenome (GOLD analysis project Ga0153971, IMG submission 104686) | Attine ant fungus gardens microbial communities from Georgia, USA - TSGA055 MetaG | ecosystem: Host-associated > Fungi > Mycelium > Unclassified | place: USA: Georgia, George L Smith State... | reverse complement strand
TATCACAAATGGTCACTTACTTATTTGTGATTATGGATTCTAGAGCTCAAAGGGTCTTAGAAGTGAAGTTTAGATGGTTACAAAAGATGTTGTTAAGTTTGAGGTCTAATCCTCAGACTATGAATTCTTATATACAAAAAAGTAATGGTCTGTGTACTAGGACAGATCATTATATGCTACTACCTATTGTTCTACATATAATAGTGCCTTTGTGCTTAATACAGTAATAACTTAACCTTATGGAGGCTGTTCTTTGTTCTAAGAAAAGAACAGATAGCTATTTATGGGTAGTTTATATACAAATATTAAGGCCTTCATATCTCCACTAATATTAATTGTCTTGAGATTATTCTAGACTCATTCTAAGCATTATGAAAAAGGCTTTTGCTGAGCCTAGAACTGAAGCATTGATTGTGGCAGTTTCTGAGATATTAGCAATTTAATAAATAGTAATATAGTGGTTACCAGTTGATCTGCTTAATATCTCAGCCAATATTAATTGCATTGAGATATGACTGGCAGGAATTGATAGGTCTTTTTAAGGGCTTTCCGTAGCCATTGAGACCATGAAAATTGTCAAAGAATTAATAGAGATATGGCTGAATGAAGTTTGTAACATTCCCATATTTGGTTCTTAATCCCATACACTACAAGTCTCTAATTCTGGACCTTCTCATATCATCACCACTATTGATAATAGTAAGTACTTTCTTACACAGCCCTTAATGGACATGTTATGCTCTATTGGTATTAGCTCTTTATTTACAAACCTTACTATAAATTTGTCTACTAATATTAATCTTTTCTTCTTATCTTCTGTCTTTTTAAGACAAAACAAAGACAAATAGTCTATCTTAAAGCAATAAAAACATTTCCTCAAAGATCTTGGTGGTCTTATTTGTAGCAGTCCCTGTCCATATCTTATTGAAAACCCTTCTACTTCCTTTGTCGACAACACTGGTGTCTGTTCTTGTAAGTATATAAGGGTACACTATCTAGAGCCTCCTATATACTCTTCTCATAATTCTCTTATGATTTTTCTTGTTTCTCATATAATATTTTTAATACATTTATATCTTGCTATAAGGTCTCTATATCTTAATATGCCTCAACTTTTCTAACTGATTTTTCTTTATTATAAAATACCAGTCCTCTAATGTCTGGGTTTACTTTTTCATTCTTACCTAATAATACCAGTATATGTTTCAATACCTATGCTATAGTTTTTCTACTAAGTCTACAGTCTTCTGCACTATATGCTCTAGATTATATAGGTCCTTAATGTGACTTCTTCCTTGTATGTTAACTTTCAGAGTCCCTTATATACTTAATCTAGAGTTAAGCATATCTTGAAAGGTACTATCTAAAGTTTTAACAAAGAGCTCAACAAGCTTTCTATTTCCTGTTACTATTAGTGGTCTAAGATATTTCTAAGCAATATATAAAAACCTCCTCTTGAAGCTCATAAGCTGCTTTTTCTTTGATAAGCTAATTCCAGTATTCTTTCTACCTAATTTTCTCAATTGATCCATACTACCTTGTTCTTCAGTAGTTAATTCTGGGTATTCCATCTTAAGTCTATTTAGAAACTGGTTCTAGGACCCAGCTTTATATTCTTTGAAGCTAGTTTACTAGTCATATATATCAACATCTATATATCCTGTAATCCAATCTAATTTCTTCTGATTATCTATAATTTCTGTGGTCTGGAACAACTATTCTATTATTCTAAGAAAGTTTTTGAGCATCCTAGATTGTCTATCCTACTTAGGGATGCTCTAGCTAAGGGGTAAGGGTATGTTCAATTTAGCAGTCATTTTTTGCTTTGGGTATAGGGTAGTAGCAGTGTGTCAGTGAGCCAACTCCTAAGCCAGAATAAAGCCAACTGCTCTTTATTAGCATTTGACAAAGAGAACTTGATAGAGTTCCTATTAGATTTGCTACATTATATATACAATTACTCTATGGCTATGCTCCTTATCTCCTATGGTCTCTATGTTACTTGTCAACTGACTTCCTTGTCACATACTGTGACTGTGACTCCATGTGTGACCATTTCCATGACATATGTCACACCTTTTGTGACTCTGTGACTATCATATGATACTTTCCCACACTCTACCTTAGTAAGAAAAGAAAAGAAAAGAAATATTAAATAATGACTTAGCTATTTTGCCAAGTCATGACACAATAATGAAAATCAAAGGAAATTGATTACAAAACAAAGATAATAACAAATAAAAAAAGCAGAATCTCTGAGATGTTTTACAATTGTGTACTAAACAAGTAGGTACTAGAAAGATGATCAAATAAACAAAGAGAGCTCGAAAAAGGGGAAATGGAAGAAGAAAACTCAAGTAGCTGAAAGAAATTATAATAATATTTTTAAGAAATCCACTCAAGGTCAATCTTACCATACTTAGATCCCTAAGGCATGCATTTGTCTTGCACCATGATACTACTGTGTTTACCTAGTCTAGTAGTCTGGCTTGCCATTGATATAGCAGATTTACCTAGAACTCCCATGCCATCATATAAACTCTTTTTTAGCTATGTCACAAACTTCATTTAGTCATATCTCCATCAATTCTTTGACAATTCTCACAGTCTCAAAAGCTATGGAAAGCCCTTGAAAAGACCTTTTGACCGATGCTAATTACACCAGTCATGTTGTTATGCTGCTAGAGAATTTTCTGTGGAAATATAGCATAGAATAAAAATTATAATCCTGGATTTCACTATTGGAACCCACTCTAGAGACCTCCTACAAGCCCTAGACATAATCTAGACCCAAGATTGGATACTTCTATTAGGTAGTGGCCAATCTGTCACATACCAGGAAAACATATATCTTGAAAGGCAAGACTGATGAGCTAGCATCAGGTTTTTAGAGACAGACTATCAATGTTGATACTTTAGAACTCAGATGTTAAAATATACCTTTGGAATGCAATAGAATTTTAATCTGGAGCAGACTTGGACTAATATAATACCAAGATGACAAATCAAAAGTCTATCAATGGCTAATAATCCTATTACTACTAGACTCAGTCAAGAAGCAAACATGCTGTAGAGCAACAGGAATATTAATTACCTTTGTATGCACTTGCACGTGTTTCTAGATTGTATTTGGAGTAGAAGAAAGCTAGTTTGGAGATTAGAGGATATCAGGTAGAAGTGAAGTATGGAGGTGGAGTAGGAGCATATGACTATGGCTGGTAGGCATAGAGGATAGGGAGGTGACATCTATTATGTCCACATGGCAATGTTATGGAGGAAAGAAGTAAGAGAGGCTGGAAGAAGAAAGAGTTTCCTTTTTTATTTATTTTTAATTGAGTCTCATCAGTTTGTACTTTTAATATAACACTCAGAGAGCCCAAGAGAAAGGCAATAGAATCTTGACACCTGCTACCATCTCAAGGGCTTGAGAGTCATCTTATGGCACTTTTCTGAGTTCTAAGTGAAGTAGTTGGATTGTTGAGGAGACTGGAACTCTATATCCTACTTGGTCAAGAGACAAGATGTAGCAGTCGCTCAGATAACCTTTTACAGAGTAACAGGCCTGAAAAGCCTGGCTAATCATTGACTCAGATCATATCACACCCATAAGATTTGGTGTGGGGGTGTAAATGAGAGCTTGATTGAGTGTGGTAAGGCCCATGAGTGGTTTACTGACTACTTTGATAGTAAGCTTGTTACAGTGTGTAAAGGTGAACACCTTAGGAACACCATACAAGGAGAATCTAGATTGAGCTTACAATCCTTTCAAACATTTTTATCTTAATTATCATGCTAAGTTTCTATATTCTCTTTTTAATACCTTCATTCTTGATTCATCCCCATAAACTCTTTAGCATGCAATTGGGACCTAGTACCACATCTTTAGCTTGTGCCAGGCTAATAGTCTCTTTTACCCCCTTCAACTGGCCAAGATATTCAGCAGATCAACTAGTAACAACTATGTTACCATTTATTAAATCACTAATATCTCAGAAACTGCCACAATTAATGCTTTGGTTCTAGGCTCAGCAGAAGCCTTCTTCATAAAGCTCAGAATGAGCTTAGAACAACATCAAGGCAATTAATATTAGTGGAGATATGAAGGCCTCAATGTTTGCATATGGACTTTATTAATTATCCATAGATAGTCATTTGTCCTTTTCTTAGAACAAAGGAAAGTCTCCATATGGTTAAGTTATCACTATTTTAAGTACAAAGACACTACCATATGTAGAACAATAGGTAGTAGCATGTGATGATCTGTCCTAGTGCACAGACTATTACAATCCTATATATAAGGATTCCTTGTCTGAGGATTAGACCTCAGACTTAACAATATCTTTTGTCACTGTCTAAACTTTACATTTTTGAACCTTTTAAGATTCTAAAGCACCAATCACAAATAAGTAAGTAACTATTTGTGATAAGCTGACCATACAACTGGAAGCCTACTCCAAAAACATATAACAAGTGATTAGCTCCTAGCGTAAGCAAATGCCAAGTCTGTTAGAGCTCAAATTTCCCTTCGAGAGAAGGTTTATTGGTTTTTTAGAGATTTAAAATAAAAACTTAAAAAACTAGAGACTCAGTTACTCAAATAGCCATTAAGCTCTAGAGCAACAAAGAGAGATGGTGATAGAGGTATGATGCTTGATTTCTCTTCTATGCCCTAGAGTATTTTATTATGATTACAAAGCAGCAAGACAATAAAGAAAATAAAACAAAGAAATCCTCCAAATTTCCAAACAAAGTAAGGCCAAAATAATGAGATGACATCTCTTCTAAACACTTAGCAATTACTCCTCACTTCTTTAACTCTACTCCTGGAATCCTTCTTGGCATGATAGATATCTCTTAAGCCTTTTTCTAGGCTGTAAAAAGAGGCAGTGGTCTTGAGTCATCTTGCACTTGAGTGCTTAGTCTTCCTCAGTTCTCTCTTTTACCTCTTTTCCCAATTTCCCTAATTTTCTTACTGTCTTCTCTATGTCTTCTTACTTCTCCTAGTTCTAGTTTCCTTCCATTGCCTTTGCAATGTAACTCTCATGAGGATATGGCCTTCTTGGGCTTGTTATAATTAGCCATTAGTAATGATAGCTCAGATCTAATGATAACTACTCTTGATATAACATTGCTAGCTACTTAAGAATATAACATTATTCTACCCAAAGTTAGTCTCCAAAGTTTGTCTCTACCCTTAAGAGCACTCTAGAAGAAAGTCCTGTTTTAAATCTGATATGGGGCACTTAGGCAAGCATCTATGAGGTCTTTGTAGTAGTAGTTATAGCTACTACTCTACTACTCAAGTGGTGTGCTCGAGTCCATAATGAGATATCTAAGTAATATTTCTAGGGGGCCAAACTTGTCTCTTAAGCTGGTTATTCTTGTTAATATGGTGAAAATTGTTACTTATATTGTCTGATTGGCTGAATGGCATAATAGTGGGTATAATAAATGGTGGTATTAGTAATCAAAATAGTAATAACAAAGTAAGTGAGTTAGAAAGTACTTGTGTTACCTCTAATGTGAGTTCTTCCAGAAAATCTTTAGGAATTACTTGTGTTACCTCTGATGTGAGTTCTTCCAGTGATTATTTAGGAATTACATATACACTTAGAAGACTAAACCTTCCTAGAAAAATAGGTCTAGTCTATTCTACCAAAGTATCTAAGAAGGGGTTTGGCTTGACATCTGAAGGGAATCCAAGTACTAGGATTGGCAGTTCTGATAGCTCCAATATTTCTAAGGTTATTCCTATGCTTGTTTGTCTTCTGTTTGCTATAAATCTTGCTTTCTTCTATAGTATATGTTCTAGATTATCTACCAGGCCTATAAGTCTAGCATACTGTGATGTCAAAGTTTGGTGACTCCTAGTTCTAGTTTCTAGTTGATTTTCTACTCTAGAAAGTTATGTAAAATTAGACATTATATAGAAATAAAATTTGGATACTCAAGTAGTTAAAGTGAAAGAGAAGTAGAAAGAATAAGAAAACCCTCAAATCTAAAACTTCTCTCGTGGTAAGCTCCAGATAAAAGAGTTGTCATGTACATGTAAAGCAGGAACAAAGTAACTTGGGGTAGAACAGAGTTACTCTGAAGAAAAAGAGAATTGATAACAAAATTAGGGAACAACCTTGGCCTCAGCTCATACACTGTATCTCAATCTGCTGTTGCTTATGGTTGTGTATTTCAGGAGGGCTAAATTGTTGCCAGGAGTTTGGGAGAGGAATGGTATATAGGTTGATAAGAGAGAGAATAGAACATGTAAGAGACATTAATCTACAAACTAAGGAACTAGGATGTAACTACTGGAGTACTTATACTAAGTTTGGAATAGGAGGAGTACAAGTAACTAGTCTACATCATAATCCTATGGGAGTAGACAACAGGAGTTCAGGAGCAAAATTTAGTAATAGATAAAATATAAAAGAAATTTATTTTATTAAATTATTATTTTCTATCATATGATAAGAGTACAAAAGGGAATTGCATACTGGGACAGATAAGAAAATGTGGCACCAGCTTCCAATTGCATGCTAAAGGTTCAAGGGGAGATAACAAAAGTGAATGTTTTAAATAAAAATAGAAGCTAAATATTATACATGGCTTTAGATAGAATAAATTAAGTTTGGTATTTGAAAGGAGAGTAAGCTCTCTTTAGATTGTTGTTACATAGCCTCCCTAAGGTGTCAACATTTACATACTGTGATACTGACTCAACTGGAAAATATAGTTAGTTGATTACTCATGGACCCTCTATACTCAGTTGCCTCTTGTCTATACCTCCAACACTGAACCTTATGGGTGTGATACAATCTAAGTGTGTACCTAGCTAAGCTTTCCCAGCCTACTATTCTCTCTAAAGCCTACCCAAGTTGTATCTACTATTCCTCCCTAGATCGAGTTCTGGGTATATTCTATGTTCTATTCAAGACATTCTACTGATTCTAAACTCTTACATTTATTAGATTCACATTTTATAATTCTAGAGGCAATGATGAGGGAGGTAAGTGCCAAGAGGTTCTTTCTTTTCCTCTCTTCTCTCTAGATATTATGTTAAAGTCATTACAAAGCTCTAAAACTCAAAGAATAAAATATAAAAAGGAAACTAATACTACTTTTAGTACTTCTTGGACTTTTTTTCACTCTAAGTTCCCCTAACTCCCAGGCTTATGTGTCCCTCTCCTAGATCCTTCCCATCAATGACATGTTCCTATCACCATTTCCTTGTAGAATCTTTTTTCTTCTTCATTATTCTTCTTCTGGTAGTGAGCTTGTGATTTAGAACTCCTTGGTTACCTGTCAAGTGTTAGTAAGCTCCAATCATTGTCAAATTCTTCTAAGTTGCATCCTAAGTGTCATTTATCTAAATATATCTGATCTGATGCCATCAATGCCTAATTGCAAGTGGATATTTATTTAAGTCTGTCTCTAGTATACTAATGGCTCTAGAGCTCCAGTCTACTATCTCTATCAGGTATCTCCCAATACAAAGTGGATCTAGAATGTTGCCATCTAATGACTCTTTTTATAACCAGATGCCAGCTCATCTTACTTGCCTTTCAAGGTTTCCACATAAGCTCTAGGTCTATTTCTACCTGCTTACTATTTCATATAACTGTTGAATACATTCTAAGAACATATAATGGGTTCTAGAGCAAATTCTTATTAGAGATTTATTGGTATAAAGTGTATGAAATGCTACTTTCTACAGCAAATTTGCTTGCAGCATAATACTGGCTTAGAATGCCACCTTGCTATCAAGCACTGCACCTAGTCTTTCATGTAAGCAAGTTAACTCAGTACTCCAAATCCACCATCTATAGCCAAAAAGCCACTCTTCTACTACCAATCTTGATACAGGGCCAGGAAGAATGGGAAGTAGAAAAAATTTTGGACTTATGACAAAGGTATGGGAAAAATGAATACCTTACTAGATAGAAAGGATACATTCAAAGAGATGGCACATAGGAACCTAAAAAAAATTTACAAAATACAGGTAAAAAGCTGCAGAAATATCTTCAAAGTATACTAAAAACAAGATAACTTCTCAACAGAGCTCAAACTAAGAGAAAAGGTAATGTCACAAACTTTATTTATCTATATCTCTATCAATTCTTTGATAATTCTCACAGTCTTAATGGCTATGGAAAGCCCTCAAAAATACATTTCAATAAATACCAGTCATGTCTTGAGGCAATTAGTATTTGCTGAGATATTAGGCAGATCAACAGATAACTACCATAGTACTGTTTATTAAATCACTGATATCTCAAAAACTGCCATGATTGATGCTTTGGTTCCAAGCCCAATAAAAGTCCTCTTCATAATACTAAGAATGAGCCTAAAACAATCTTGATACAATTAATATTAGTAGAGATATGAAGTCCTCAATGTTTGCACATAGATATTAATTAATTACCCATAGATAGTCATCTGCCTTTAATTAGAACAAAGAACAGCCTCCATATAGTTAAGTTATTATATTTTAGAACACAAAGGCACTATTATATGTAAAACAATAGGTAGTAGCATGTGATAGCCTGTCCTAGTACATAGACCATTACTTTTCTATATATAAGGACTCCTTGTCTAAGGATCAGACCTCAAACTTAATAACTGCTTTTGTCACCTTTTTAACTTTGCATTTTTGAACTTCTCAAAGTATCAAAGTCCAATCACAAATAAATAAGCGACTATCTGTGATACCTGGTATATTATTGTTCTTACACTATTGTTTGTCCTATCTATACTCCTTACTGTTACTAGTCTTTCTAATTTCTGCAGCTTGAATCTATGCTTAGCTACTATCTGCCTGTCCATAAACATTCCCATAGTACTATTGTCTAAGAGTGCCTTTACCATAATACTTTCATGTGTATCTATTTATCTTTTCCACTCCAATATTCAGCCATATTTTCTTTAATATCTTAAATATCCTCCTTACTTCTCTCTGCTTATTCCTTTCTTTTGCTATGTGTTTTAGAACCTCTGTTCACATGCTGCTTTGCTGTGCTATAAGGCCCAAAATATATTCAGGCCTAAAATTAAACAAATTTCATGACTTTACATCCCAAAATTAGAACTAAGATAGAATCACCTGCTAGAGAACAAGAAAGGCACAGAAAACTACTACCAACAAAGCTGGCTACCTAGCTACATAGCATTATACCTAGGAACATAAGGTCACTATTACCAATAGGCCAATTACTCAAAAACCAGTAGAGTCAAGTATGCAGCCTCACAGCATTATTGCTAAGAATAATAGCTTAGTTAGAAAAAAAAACCTCATGTGGAAAAGTTCAGAAAGATGTCTATTATAAAGAAACAAGACTAGTAACCTAGCAGGAAATAAGAATAGGATATAATATCACCCAATTAGTAATAGCTAAGAATAGGATAGCATCAAACTGATCCACTGCAATCAGAAACAAAAGAATAACAAAGAGCCTCAAGAAGCTGTGGAAACAGCATCTAAGACTCCTTAGGCTAGAAAGGAAAAAGACAGGTCCTAAGTTATTGAGATAAGCTAGAGACAGAAAGAGATTGCCATGGGATTGGTGATAGGTAGTCTAGTAACTCAGTAAGGGTAGAGTAGACCTGGCAAAACCATAGGAAATAATTGAGAAAAGACAAAGAGGCATAGTGTTATACTGCAAGCAAATTTGCTGCAGAAAGTAGTATTTAATGTATCTTATACCAACAAATCTCTAATCAGAATTTGCTCTAAGATCCATTATGAGTCCTTAGAACATACCAAACAGTTATATGAGACAGTGAGCAAGTAGAAGTGGGCCTAGAGCTCATGTGAAAACCTTGGGAGATAAGCAAGATAAGCTGGTATCTGGTTATAGAGAGAGTTATTAGATAGTGACATTCTAGATCTACTTGGTATTGGATATACCTTGAAAAAGATAGTAGACTGGAGCTCTAGAGCTATTAGTATACCAAAGACAGACTTGAATAAGTGTGCCTCTGATTACAAATAAGCATTGATGGTATTAGATTGGATATATTTAGATAAAATATACCTAGGACAAGACTTAGAGAATTTGGACAATGGCTAGAGCTTACTAACACTTGACAGGTAACTAAGGAGTTCTAAATCACAAGCCATCCATAGAAAGAACAACAACAAAGAAAAAAGAACATTATAGAAGAAAACAGCAATAGGAACATATCATTGATAGGAAGGATCTAGAAGAGGAACATGTAAGCCTTGGGAATTTGGGAGGACTTAAAGTGAGAAGGAGTTGAGGGAGTCCTAAAAGTAGTAATAGTTTTCTTTTTATCTTTTATTTGTTGAGTTTTAAACATTTGTAATAACTTTAATATAGTATTTGGAGAGCAAGGAGAGAAAAAAGAGAACCTCTTAGCACTTATCTCCATTATTATTACCTCTGGAATTGTGAAATATGAATCTAATGAGTGTAAGAGTTTGGAATCAGTAGAATGTCTTAAGTAGAACACAGAATATACCCAGAACTTGATCTAGAGAAGAATAGCAGATACAACTCAGGTAGACTTTGGAGAGGATAGCAGACTGGAAAAGCTTGGCTAGGTGTACACTTGGATTGCATTACATCTATAAGGTTTGGTATTGGGGGTACAGACAAGAGGGCAACTGAGTATAGAGAGTCTATGAGTGATTAACTAATTGTATTTTCAAGTTGAGTCAGTGCCATGGTATGTAAAGGTTAACATCTTAGAGAGGCTATGCAATGGCAATCTAGAGAGATCTTACTCTTACTTCAATTACCAAACTTAATTTATTATATCTAAAGCTGCATATAATATTTAGTTTCTACTTTTATTTAAAACCTTTACTTCAGTTATCTTTTCTTAAACCTTTAGCATGCAATTGGGAGCTGTATTATGTCTTATTGTTTGTTCTAGTATACAATTCCCTTTTGTACCCTTTTAGTAGGATTTTCTATTACTACCAGAATGATTGTTGTATTAATAGACTTATGACTAGGTTCATTATTTTCTCTATTTTCTTGTATATTTCTCTTGTATTTCTTTAAACCCCTTAGTAGGAAGAGAGCAAGCAATCTCAGTTGCCTCTTTTTTCTATTTGGGTTTTCAAAAGTAAAAATATATTTTTAGAGTAATTAGATTAGTAATTAAGGTGCTTTGACTCAAGACTAAGTCAAAACAAAGAGACTACAAGACAAGTGACTTAGCTACAAAGGCAATATCATAGGAGCTCTAAGACAGAGTTTAGTATTGCTAGGGAGTTAAGTTATACAGGGAGGATTCAAAGTCCAATATCTAATCACATAGTCAAGAGTACTACTGTGAGGATAACTTTGAAACAGGTAGTTAGAGTGACATCAGGTAGGTGGAACTCAGGAATAGAGCTAGGACAGTAGTCTAGTATAGAGATTAGATTTTAACAAGATCACTGCTACAACAGTATATCAGCAAATTTTAATTCAACCTTCATTCCACCTTTGAATTTGAATTTATTTCCCCATACACTTATATAAGGGACATTGTGCTAAAATACAGTATCAGCTAGAAGTGCTTTCTTTCAAGACCATATTCTTTATTCATATTAAAATTTTTATATTCACTACTGCCTAGACAGTAGTCAAAGAAACTCTACCAAGAGGAAAACAGGAGTCATACTAGTAACAATTGTTCTCTATACTATGCTACTACATCCTGACTCTACTATGGCTTCTTTTTTCTCATTCTACATTTTGAACATAAAATCTTTCTTCAAATATCTTTTCTCCTACTATTATATCTTTTTTTTCATATTTAATACATTTTACTTTGCTCTCTCTTTTGCTCTCTTTCCATCTCTATACTTTTCAACATCTTTCATACTACACATTTTTTAATTGCTCCCTAGAGATAAATCCTTGTCCTTGGTTCTTTTCTGTTTTGGTGCCTTTATAGTTGCACTCTTAATACTCCACAAATATCACCACTTCCCACTGTATCTTCCATTCTCTCTTTCCTAGCACTGTGCCTTTTGGGAGTATGCCCTGTATGCTGCAATGTTCCTGTGCTTTTCTCCATAAGAAATATACTAGCCTTTTCTCTTCTTTTATGATATAGCTATATGTGCTGCTATTTCCTCCTGTCTCCTTCTTTTTACCTCAATGTTAAGATACTTCCATTTGTGATGCTTCTTTCCCAACACCTGTAATACTGTGTCTCTTATATCTCTTTCTTCTCAATTGTTTTTTGTCTCCTTACTTTAACTCCACATCTCATTACTCTACATGTCAATACTTCAAACTTATTTTGGGGAGTTGACTTCCTCCTTTTCTCTCTCTTTTTATTCCTGCAATTTTGGGCTAGGTGCCCAAACTTCTTGGAATAGAGACACAACTTTCCTTTTCTTTCTTTTAATTCTTCTCTTAGCTTAGCAAGGGTGTACCTTTGGTTGAGCATACTGCTCATTAAATTATTGTATTAGGTTAGAGACATGATGTTATGTCTTATTGGTATGGAATGATGATTTTGATCTTACTAGCTAATTCTACATCTACTAGGGTACAAGATCTTTACCCAGCTAGAGTTCTACTACTCTACTAACTACTACCTTAATAATAGGGTTATACAATCACTCTATGGAGGAGATCCCTACTCTAAGCAGCCTTCTAGAGAATAACTGCCAATTCTTTGCATATAAGTCACAATGGACCCTTATACAAAGTTTATACTAGGAATAGTATAAGTATGCTATACAACACTACTTAATTATAAGATCAGATCTTAATAATAATACTTGAGCTTGGTACCACACTTTTATCTACTGTTCCTAACTAATAGTAAAGTTTCCTTAAGCTAAGAGCCTGGCTATATACGGAAATAACTAGTGATTGTAATGACCACTAGTCAAGGGTTGATAAAAGATAAGAGTAAGTATGAGCAGGGTTCAAGGCAAACAGTGCTATAGATAATAGAATTGAGTTCTAGTATAACAACTTAATCATACTCCAAGTCTGAGTTGACAAGAAAAACTCAATAGAGTTCTTGTTCAATTCTATACATTACTTATACAACTACTACATAGACTGTGTGCTACTTTCCCATGCTCATCATGTGACTTCATGCTGTCATGTGACATGGCACAGTCATGTGATATTTTCCTGTACTCCTTCCTTGTGTAGAAAAGAAAAGAAATATAAATAGTAACTTGGCAAGCCAAGTCATGACATCACATAGACTATTGTAGGAAGAGAGCATAGTAGACTAACTTCAACACAAACTCAATAACACAGAATTAGTAGAGGGTTCAAGATAGACCATAGGCTATGATTGCTTATGCTCCTTAGGAGAATGGCTCTCAGTGCTGGGTATAAGTCTGTATAAGGGTGTAGGAGTTCCATTATGGTTTGAGTTGAAGTTAGGTTGACCAAACAATTCATCCTCATCCAGCTCATTTGCCCAGGTCTCCTTTTGGCTCTTGGGGGATGGATCATGTCTGGGGCATTTTGGGTTTCTTGTTGGGGTGGTTAAGGGCAAGTAGTCTGGGTCTCCTTGGATGTTGTTCCTGAGTACAGGTTCAGCTTGGTATCCTGCCTAAGGGCTTATTAACTGTGATGGGTTGTTGCTCCCTGGAAGACCAGGATTATTTTTGCTGGATGTATCTCCAACATTATACACGACCATATCTTTGTGTGGGAAATTTTTGTTGATGATGGTTCGTGTGAGAGAGGGG
>Ga0153971_1000104_pt1 | contig 13719 bp, 14 predicted proteins | sample TSGA055MetaG_FD_104686 | JGI IMG/M metagenome (GOLD analysis project Ga0153971, IMG submission 104686) | Attine ant fungus gardens microbial communities from Georgia, USA - TSGA055 MetaG | ecosystem: Host-associated > Fungi > Mycelium > Unclassified | place: USA: Georgia, George L Smith State... | reverse complement strand
TATTCCGGACTTAGTATAAGTACTCCAGTAGTTACATCCTAGTCCCTTAGTTCGTAGATTAAAGTCATTCACGTCTTCTCCTTGTCCTATCCTCACTCCTATCAATCTATACCACTCCTCTCCAAGACTCCTGGCAACAATTCAGTCCTCCTGAAATACGCAACCACACACGCGACAGCAGATCGAGGCACAGCACATGAGCTGAGGCCAAGGTTGTTCCTTTACCTTTGTTGTCAACTCTCTTCCACTCTGGAGTAACTCCGCTCCCACTCCGCACGTCCCTGACAGACTTCTAGTTTCCTTCTACTACTGTTGTGAGATGACTTTGCAATGGTTTGACTCTCTTGATCTTGCTATAATTAGCCATCAGTGATGATGGCCCATATCTGATTGTAAATCTTCTTTAAATAGGACCATCAGTGGCTGTGGTATGATGTCACTCGGGTAGTGGCAATTCTACTAAGTTCGCTTCTGTCCTCGAGAGCACTTCTAGAAGGGAGAACCATTGATAATTCGATATGGGGCGCCTGGGCAAGCGTCTATGAGGTATATGTAGCAGTGGTCACAGCCACTACTCTGCTACTCAAGCTAGGTGCTCGAGTCCACGACTGGGCATCTAGGGAACATCTTTAGGGAGGCCAAGCTCTTCTCTCAAGCTGGTTATTCTGGTTATTAGGGTGCAAATCGTCACTTATTTTGCCTAAAGATTTGTACAGCGTGACAGCATCATGTGAGGATTTTGTGGTGTACAAAGTGGCCATAATGGAACCCCAAGACCGAGGAAGGGAATTCAACAAAATCATCCTGAACACCAAGTCATCAATCTTGGTGCCAAGTGCCATAGTGATAGTCTATTTGGTGCGGAGCTGAGATATAAATGTGGTGAAATCCTGTCCATCAATGTACATCATGTTTCGAAGTTCTTGTTCTGCATTGGCTAAAGCAACCTTGGACGGCATGTTATAGATGTCGAGGTATAATTTCCAGGCTTCAGCTGCTGTTCCATTAATATTTATTCTGAGTCTGAGTGGGTCAGTTGTATTGTAGATCAACAAACCCATACCCCAAGCATTGCGAACTTTCCATTCTGAGGGGGTAGGGTTAAGTGAGTCCTAGGGTGTCTCGATAGGGGTCGATGAAGTCAGGGACATCTGAAGTACTACTAGTGAAGGTGAGCTGGAAGGTATACTAGGAGGAGCAGGAGAGCTTTGTTGTGGTTATAAAGATGGCCTCGGAATCGATCCATCAAGGTATCCTGTGACACTTTTCAAATCAGCTGCAATCTGAATGTTGCTCCTCCAGGTAATCCAGTTCATTCCATTGAACTTGGATGCGTCTCCAAAGATAGATAGGGCAGTACCGCCAATGTTAGACATATTTGCAGGTAAGTGGTGGTTCACGGTATATGTTTCTTTGTTGATGTATATTTACAGACCAAGGCCCATAACCTAAAGAAAGTAAACTCAGTGACAACAAGATTACAGTCATTCACTCAATGTATTTACCTAAAGAAAATAAACTATTTACAAGTGAGTAATAAGTACATAGTCAATATAAGATAAACAGAGGCTCATCTCAGTGACAATGAGATTACAGTCGTTCACTGAGGTGAAAATTTATGGTGGCTGTAGATAAAGGTCCTCGGCATGAGTAGCATATAAAAACTATATAGTAGAAGAAGTGAAACTATATAGTTGTGTTAACAATGGAATGTTGAAGAGACAGAAATATGGAGGAGGAAAGTAAAAATAGAGATTGCCATCACACCATAGTATAGCATCACCTGAAGCCCCTTCAATACTTATTACTCACTTGTAAATAGTTTACTTTCTTTAGGTAAATACATTGAGTGAACAACTGTAATCTCGTTGTCACTGAGTTTACTTTCTTTAAATGTGATCATCGTAGTTGAGATCGGTGAGGATATCACTTATCTTGATTTTCCACACAGGGAAGTTTTCAGCACCTTATAGAGGCTCGATGGTGACGTGGTGGGAGGTGGAGTCAGACATAGTAGTGATAACCACAATGTTGAAAAATTGAGAAGGTAGAGAAGCGTGTCTCTGAGTAGAAGTCTAGTTGGCTGCAAGTGTTGATTGAAATTCTATGATGTTCTCAGGTGCGGGTGGGGCCCATAACCTTTTAAGAAACAGCGGTGCAAAGACAAAGAATTAGATAACCTTTTTGATCTCAACTACATAGTATTTATACTACTTCAAAAGTGTCTCAAATGTTAAAGAATAATCAAGGAAAATAAATAAGTCACTACAAAAGACTCAAGTGTTTGTGGAGTTGATAGTCGCTCCTCTAATCCCCAATACTGTGGCACATTACAGATAGTGCAGATAGGACCATGAATGTGGTTCTTGTACCATAGTACCTTCTTCCATTGCACAAAGTGTTGGAAATCAATGCAAGTGCAATTATTTGCTGCATGGCTGGCAGGATTTTTTTCTGTGGACTCCAATACCATACACACTGTATACAACCTGTCAACTGCAGCCATTGCCCTCTTCAACCTCACAATAAAGTTATCGTCTTGAATTCCCTGGGAAAGCTTCCTTTTTTTCACAAGGCAAACACCTTCTTCAAAAGGTACAACTTGTTTGTGGTATGGATTACTTGGCTGTGAAATATTATTGATACCAGCTGAAAGAGTGAGAGTAACTAACATACCAAAGGTTTGTCATCAATGCCTGAGAAAAAGGATGCGACAAGTATCTTTCTATATACTGGAACTCATATTGCATTTGTGATCCTACAAGGTAGAGACTGTGGCGCATCTGGATCTTGGGAATGCTGATGTAAAATAAACAGACTACCCAGAAAATCACAGGTAGCAATTTTTTGCCTTTGAGAGGAGCAACATCGACTGCATTTTTGATTTTGTTGGTCATCATGGCACGAGACACCCCTGTCACCATCTATATATCTTGTAAGACACAGACAAACACAGTCAGATGGCTCCCATATCATCTTTGATATCAGTTTATGACCATGAAAGTCATCATGGCCCTGACCTGGAGGTAGTGACAAGATCCTGTTGAGTAGGATGTAGCACCAAGCCATATTTCCATCTCTTGAATTGCTGAACACATGTTGAACAGTATGGTTGCAAGAATCACTAGCCGCACATTAGAAAAGTCGTTACCTGTAGCAAAAGCAGTAGTGGTGACCATGATTGTAAGGGGACATCTAAGGTGATTCTTAGTAAGTTCTGAGGGTCTGAATCTATTAGTGACCTGTTGACAGATCATGTATCGCATTCCCATCATTCCTTACTTCTCCTGTCTGTGTCATGCGGTATAATGCCTTCTATCTATAATTAGGACAATTGTGATTACTGATCCATGTGCATGTGACTGCCCATGTGATCGTCTGGTATAGTATATATACTAGCAATGTGTTGTAGATCTACTTCACTTGAATCTCAAACTAGCTTCCGGGACTATCCATTAGCTTAAGGGAGATCGCCTCTGAGTGGTTCCCTAACAATGATCTTGTGAACTCCTCTCCTCTAATTTTCAGCTGCCTCTCTCTGAAGTTTTTCTCATTTTGCACCAGTATCTGTACCATCAGCACCTGATGCCTTGGTCTTCATTGACCAATAAAAGTCATACTTGAGAAAGGAAGCAAGCTGTATGCCATCTTCTACTGTTGTTACAAATATGAGTCCCCTCTCTGTTGGTCTGAGATTATGCTTCCCAATAATTTCCAGTACTCGTTTATCAAGGTGGTCATTGCCTTTGACAGGGGGCTCAACATTGTAGATAAGCTCAGGTCGATTACACAATCGCCAACAAATAACAGTATTAGGTCCTAGGCAGAGCTCTCTCCTCAGTGAGTTCTCTATATCAATGGGAACTGTACCAGACATAACTAGAATGGGGAATGGTAGTCATCGTATATGCTATATACTTCTCATGCAGGTCCTGAAGTCTCTCAACATGAAGACTTTATGAACTTCATCAAGGACTAGTCCTTCAAACATACAATTAGTGAAGGAATGCCAAATAGTCCTAGCAAAGTCAGCTGTCACTGTGATATCTGTTGTTGCAAATATAGTGGGAACATCAGAAAAATTGCACATACCAGGCTTGAAAACATTGTAAAATAAGTCTGCCAATTTGAGATGATGTTCTCAGTCCTCGAGTAATAATATGAACGGGACAACAATTGCGAATGTTTTGTTGGTGATTCTGGCAGCAAGCTAAGCAACGACACTTGCATGAATGCTCAACCAATCCATATTATCACCAACAGACATCTGCTTGCTTTCTGAGGACAATCTCGGAATGATGGTATTCACTGCTCCAATTACCTTTGCAGCAGGGGTAAGTTCATCGAGAAAAGGAATAACATCAAGCTTAGATGGAATTGTCACAGATGCACCTCCAACGTTGTCTGCTGTGATTGCCTCCTTATTTTTTTTGTTGAAACTCTGTGTCTCCAGGAGGCAATAACTATGAGGAAGACCTAGCCTCTGAAAACCTGAATTATGCAAAGTGGGGGACATGGAGTATACGATAGATTTACCGAAAAGGTAGAACTGCTTGGAAGGCAGCTTACCAACAAGGTGAAGAGCTTCCTGGATCTGTTTAAAAGAAAGTTGATCAGGTGCAGCTGTAAGGGGACAGCTCTATTTCCACCCCAGAACCACATAACGATCTCTAGAGCGATCTAAGCCTGTTCAAGTATTACTAAAGTAATACTTAACCACACTAGTATAGCTCTAATCACACTGACCCTGACACAAGGAATGTAAACCTAGTATATAATGTAGAATATCCCTTCAGGAGCCTCATCCTAATCTCTGAGGATTCTCCTGGAGGTGAGTTGTATCATAATCACAGACTGTAATATATCTGAGGATTCTCCTGGAGTCTTGTGCCCAGTCGCCCTTACAGCAGCCTTGAATAGGAGAAGTGGATGTATAACAGAAGTAAAGGTCTCATTCAAGATGTGTGAGAGCTGACCCTAAGTTCCCATATTGACTGCAATTATATAATCCCTCAGACAAAGTCTGGATGAGGATGCAAACAGTAGCAAGGAAGCAAGCAGCAGTTCCTGCATTGCCAAGATAGAGTTCTTTGCCCCAGAGAGGTATGGCGAGGAAACCTTTGCCACCCTCGACAACCAGGGTATCACCATTGTCTTCCCATGAAATTTAGCACCCTTCTCTGAAGCGTTAGAATAAGTACCTTGACAATCAGCTTGACACTCACTTTGAGCTCTTTGAGAGCAGACATCATAATCTGAGTATCATCAGAATGCAATAGGTTTGTAAGTCTGCAAGTGCCTTTTCCCAAAGTGGCAAGCACCAAAGCATGGTTAGAAATACTCTTAGAGTCTGGTGTCGACATCAAAACAGGGTTATGGGAAGGGACACCAGGGATTACTTTTGCTGCCTTGGAGAGCGTCTTCACAATGAGTTTGTCCTTAACCACAGTTGCCTTTGGCTCATAGGTTGCACCGATTCTCGATAGAATAACAATCTTCTTGGTTGGTCCACTGTTCTTCTTATCAATCCACATTATATCAAGGAGATGATTAATAGTCAAAAGGCATGCAGTGGGAATATTAGCAATACAGGGATCAGACAGAGCAATGGGTAAATTATATGCCTTCAGGCACCAAGAAGAATGTCCAATGCTAACCTGAGACAAAATTCCCATTTGACACGAGAGCTCGGCCTCGAGAATCATACTGACACTGATACACTCACCATGAATAATAGTGGGTGTCAGAATAGCTTCAATAGTAGGACCAATACTATGACCAAAGTTGATAAGGTTATGGAGGCCAGTCTCTTGTTCATCGATCATTACGATATGAGCCTTCACTGAGATGGAACCAACAATTACAGAGAGAAGGAGGTCTTGAGTGGCTGAACGTGTATTCTTGGTTTGCCCAGCATAATTTTTGGAGGCTGTCTGGATAGCAGTGAAGATTTTGGCCGAATATGCTTCGAGAGCCAGGAAGTTGCTCTCATTCCAAATGGCTGCATTCTTGTTCAGATGAATAAGCAAGAAAAATCAGATATCTCAAGAACCAAACCCACTTTCACAACTTCAGTCATTCTATTGGAAAATTCATGTTGAAGAAGAATCTCAAAAAATGCTGTATCGATAAAAATATATTCTGGCTGCTAAAAGGCACCTATCAGGTTCTTTCCATGTGGGGTATCAATGGCTGTTTTTTCTCTGATGCTAGAGTCAACCATAGCCAAAAGTGTAGTAGGAATCTGGGCAAAGCAAATGTGTGGCATGCTAAGAATGAGTCTCTGGTGGAAGGATCGCTTCAAGGTCGCTTTGAGGGGTAGCATCACCAAACCCAGTGAGATCACTGATATTGATGTACTGTGAAATTCCAACTAGAAAAGACGTGGTACACAACTAAATTTATTCTAACGTAAAAAGATGAACAATTGTACAGGTGAAAAAGAATCTGTCCTGTTTTAGATGAGTCATTCTATGGCATAGGTAAGCAAGATGTTAAGTCAATCACCATGAGCATACGAGGTCAATCCTGGGAATTAACAGCTAAAGGATAGGAATAAGATGCTTGGCTCCAGCATAGTAAACCTGCCGAGAAACAATGGCTGGTGCTATTGCACCTAGTGCTTTCATAACAGCAATCATGTGATGAGTCTAGCATGTGATTGAGCTAGTGTCTTTTGTGGAACAGAATACAAAGACTTACCTCTGTGAGAGCCTCCAGAGAAGGTACTGCACACTTCAAGATCAGATTCAGGATTAAATCGGGCTCTATCATGCACATTAACTTCAAGCACCCTTGAATATTATTCACAACTATCGAGTCCTGTGAAAACATAGCCAGCAGCACCACAATCCACATAGACTTGATGAGCTCTCGCTTCATCTGCCATGTCAACCTCTGATTCTAGGAAAAATAGTTTTGGTCAAGTCTGTCAAATCTGAGATTGAACCACCATAAGAGTTTTACAATCAGGTTCTTGTTCTTCAAACCAACCTGCAATTCCATGAGTTGAGTCATCAGATTAGAAATGAAATGCAAACATTTATGAAATTCAGATGCGATGCACTTGATGAAAGCACTGAGCTGGTTGTGACATCAAAATACAGAACCTATGGTTCAGATGGTAGGCTTACATCTTCAGTCCAGGAACCAGAGTTCAAAGGATGAAAAAAACTCTCAGTAGATGCAATCAGTTGAGCAAAAAAGTCAAGAGCCTTTGAGCCAGCAAGATACATTCTCTGTGGAATAAGCAGTCTTTTCCGAAGGGAAGACACAAGATAAACCCCAGAAGAGCTACTATTGCTCTGAAGATTTGGTATGCACGTTCCTGATAGAAGAGGTGAGAACATTGGCGTCTGTGCATTTGATGCTGAAACTGGAATGCCATTAGGAGCCATCTAATAGACGATTATTTTGGCTAAATAAACTAGATTCAAAACTGTGAGCACAGTCAGAATCAGAATACTGGACTGAGCATACCGATATGCCTCTGAGGCTTTGGAAGCCTGCCGATCTCAAACCTAGCATTACTATCCGCCGATGGACCAGTGGTCAAAGATCCACCATCAGCAAGAGATATTTCTGACTGATGTTCAGCAATCCTCCACTTGAGAAAAGAGTACTGCTTATCCATTGAAGCCAGACATTTACACATCAGCAAATTCCAGTCGTATTTGGAAAATATGCCAATATCCAAGAGACATAAGGTGCTCAAGACCTCAGTATGTTATGCACTGAGGGGTCACCAACAATAGCTTTGACTATCCAGGAGATGATGAAGTGTTAGGGTTATTGATGGATGCAGGGGTAGACGATCGAGCATGAGCATTGGAACTGAGATTGCAATTCAAGTTCAGCTATTTTCCTTGCAGCGGAAGCATCCAATACTCACTACAATGTACCTGTCGCTCTCCTTTCTCATTAGAAAATATAACCCCCCCTATTGCAGCTTGTCTATGGTAGAAAATGTCAGATATGACAGACGGAATCGTAGTGAGACAATGAGCAAAGTTGATCAATGTAAACAGTATCATCTGGGCAACCTCTGGCCTTTGACAGAATAGCAATGGCATGCTTTGACTGAAACAAGTTGTCAATATCTTGTCTTGAGAGAGAAGAGAGAAACTCACAGAGCAGACAATTTGTAAGGGGACTACCCTAGGGCAGTGCTTAGTGACGTGAGTAGGTTCCCACCTAAGAGCCGTCGTCTCTCCGATCGCATTCCCATGTCTCTCCTACTTTCCCTTCTGTGACAACTCGTGTGAACCTTCTAAATCTATTAAAGGACTATGTGAGAATATCTGTTAGGTACCATGAGAACGGTGCCTTGACGATCTAGTAGTATAAGTACTAGTCTTCTGTTGTAGATATACTTCAGTTGAATATCACCTTAGCTTCAGGATCCTACCCATTAGCTTCTTAGTGCCTCTGCCTTGTGTGCGGAGCGAGCCCTAACACAATTGATGCTAGTTGCGAGAAACTCACCAGAGGAAAACTGGTCAATCAAACCATGAATCCATGGTTTTTTTCCCATAAGACTTCTTGGAAGGACAGAAGGGAACGAATGCAGAGAGGGGCAGGAGGGAGAATGGAAAGGTTGGACATGTCACGTCACAAAAACCAGCGAGATACCCAATTGAGTACTCTAGGATTAATGTGATTACATAAGATTACCAAAGTGAGTACTCTAGGCTGGGGCCAAACCTAAATTGAGTACTTCATACTTGGACCAATACTATATTTAGTATTACCAAAAGAACTAAACATTGAACATGACCATTAAGCTCAAATGACATTATGTGACAAAATAACATATTTTTATCATATCTGATAATTTTGTGACGTTGGAGGACTCAAGCCATCCAAGGAGTGAATATGACCGATTCTTGATTGAGGACATTTTCATAGCAGACTTCATTCAGAACTTGGTAACATTTGACCTTCTTCTCTATGGTACTAATGAACTGCTGTTGGAGACATAAGGCCAGTAAGTTGTGTCAAAATATAATAGGCCCTTCTTTTCATCCATGTGGATGAAGGTGGCAATGTCCTGGAAGTTGGGTTGGGTATGATAAGATGCTGCAAAGTTGAGGGCACAACTTGAGGCTGGGGTAGGTTTTCTTCAATAGCCAGCACCATTGCACTTCATTGCATCACAAACATTTCCTATTAGTAATTGTATAGATTTTTGTAGACATATAAAAGTATACTCACTATTTTGCTAAGTTCAAGTTACTTTGTTTGGTGGCCTGTGTATTGTTGAGGTTCAACTGCACATATTTATCATTGCCCTGATTACTCTAAACCCCTCCTCTTTCAATCAGCTTATTAAATATGTATGAAGTACAACCCATCGAAATTAGTAACGCTACAATTCTAGAGCTGGATGATGACGGACTATATGAAGGTTGCATCCAGATGAAAAAGATAAGTAAATATCATAGAAAAAAAACAATTGACTTACATACTTTGTGCTATAGAATGGCAACAAATATCGGTCCCCATTCTAGTTTGTGTACAGGGAGGATTTGGTATCAGATGCTGGACTGCAGGAGTTCTTGCTCCACCATCAAACTAGAGTCAATATGCTATACTGCGCTGAATGTTGTGTCCTTTTGATGGCTCAAACTGGCCTTATCCATGTTCGTTCTGCTGTCCATACAGTCTCTTATGCAAGACTGTCAGAAGATAAGTATCATAATGTTTGCAATGAGCTAGGAATCAGAACAGATTACCCTATCTCCCAAGAGCTTGATGGCATCGAAGCACTTAGTGGATTCGACATTTATACTATGGCATTGATTTGTGGGGTAGATGAATGTTCGATGATCTTTGCAAGTAGGGGTGCAATGCGAAAGCACTATGACATAATGCACAAGGGTGTGCCTATCCCAACCATTTGGCATATTGTATCAGCACAACGTCTGGACAATGGGAGTCACAAGACCTACTTCTGAGTTACTGAATCTCCTTATGTGTTCAGGCCTATTCTGAATAAAGACTGGATCCACATTCTTGATACACGAATTGACGATGCAATGAAGATCATTCCACTTTTTAACTCCGACCCTCATTATTTGAATGCATTACTTACAAAACAAAATGGGCTGACCATATCAAAGGACTTGATCCAGATAAACTGCGTTTGTTGGTGAGATTACCTGGAGCAGACGAATTTCCTCTCCTCAAAGAGATTATGGAATGGATTATTGAGGTTGCGATAATATGTATTGAGGGGACACCTGAGCTAATATTGCAGCAGCTTAATACTGAAGAACTAGCACTGTGAGTATATTGTTATCCCCTTATGCATCACTGACCAGTACTGCAGTGGTATATCCCATGATCCATTTCACCGCCTCCAAACCTTGGCTGCACAAAAGAACTATGGCCAAGTATTAATATGCTTTGTCGCTTTCTTGCTTCAAGAGAAAGGAAACTACTAACTCACATTACCCCCAGACATTACCAATTTGATCACTGAGTTCAAGGAAATCCCACCTCCTTCTCAGCTTTCTTCTCTGGCCATGATGCATAGATGGGATGCATATTCCCTGAAACTCATCGAAATATTGATATCGGTCTGGACAAGAACCTGGGATCCCTGCTATGGCAATAGCACCAATATATGGGATCCAACAATGTGCTTCATCACCCTTGTTTCTATCAAGGTAGACCACAGTTGGGCCCAAGCGATAGAAGTTACTCCAATTATTGCCAAAATGACTTACTGTATGCAGACCATATTTCTTGTGAGTTTGCATATGGGTGATGTGGAAACTGCAATTGTCTGTGAAAGATATCATAACTTGGAGAAATAACACTATGAGGGGAATAACTCTACCTTCTACAGTCTGTGTTCTGTAAGGGGACATCTAGGGTTGTGCTTAGTAAGTTCTGAGGGTCTGTTCTATTAATGGCCCAGTGATAGATCATGTATCATACTCCCATCATTCTTGACTTCTTCTGTCTGTGTCATGCAGTGCAATGCCTATTATTAGTTGTTCTAGGACATTCTGTGATTATAGGTCAGTTGCCATGATGCTGTGTGCCTGACTATCTAGTGTAGTATATATACTAGCAAGTGTGTGTAGATATATCCCCACTTGAATCTCAAACTAGCTTCCAGGACTATTCATTAGCTTAAGGGTGATCGCCTCTGAGTAACTCCCTAACATGTTTGCTGCAACACTTAGCATCTAACATCACTCTCTTTACCCCTTCCTTTCCGGCCTTCATATGGTATGACAATGAGAATATGGAGTTTATATGGCATAGCTCTTTTATCACGGTGTACATGTTCCACAGCCTGGTTCAGGAATTAATGCATTCGGTATACAAACAGTTTGAAAAAATAACCTTTGGCAAATGGAGACAGATTTGAGGCTATGTCGCTGATAATTTAACAAACACAACCCCTGGATATGGCTTTGTCAGCGACTTTAGGAATGACAGGCATTACAACTGTTGCTATTTAATGGACCTCATAATGGACAAGTGTAAGAGGACCCCTCACACATGACTCTGGAGCCTGTGTTAGCCCTCCAGAGTAACCTTGCAACAGATCAAATATTACTATATAATATTTGGCCTTATCTCCATTGTTCTAAGTGCACTCTGTTGCCACCTAACACACTTTCATTGTTCAGACCCTGGTTACCAAATGCAGGGACGCAAGGACACTGTAACATATATAATGTAGATTATTCTCCCCAGGAGCCTCATCTAATTCTCTGAGGAATCTCCTGGAGCTCTACTCCAGTTGCTCTTACAACAAGCCACACTTGAGGAATGAATTTGTTACTGCCTTGGCACCTGATGGAGTGTCATTGTTCAATCTTGGTCAAATGCAGTCTTGGTTGGTTGAATATACCGACTTCCTACTCAAATTCATGGCAGCTTTTACAGTTGGAGCAGGCTCACCTAGTTGAGGCACTGAGGTAACATGTATGCAGATAAGAAACACATCAAGTTGAACTCAAGGACTATACATGATAGGACGATGTATGGCCATCGTGGCCCAGTATTCAAAAATATCAGCTATTAAGGGTCATAATACCTTGATCCCTCACATACTCGATGCATTTTGTCAGGAAATAGCAAAAGTTGTTGTATTCCAGACTCATCTATTTACAGAGCAAATCATTTCTATTCTGTTTCCTGGATGACATGACTTGTTGACACTGTGGAGAACAAATCTCTTTGTCAAATTTGACCACTTGTTTACAACAAAAGACCTATCAGGTATGTTAAGAGTTGCTTCACTCAAGATGATGGACATACACATTGGTGTTTGGGATTATTGCCAGCTATCAGTTTGTTTAAGCAAACTCACTGTGTCGCTTGATGATGAGGATCCAGCCAGTCTACAGACTGACCATACTTGTGCTACTGAAGAACGCCTGTATGGTATGTCAACTGGTTACCTGGGCAAATTACCTGAAAATATGGTGGAGCCCTTTGCAAAGGCTAGTGGGAAATGGCAGTGTTTCATCGGTGTACCAGAAGGGGGCACTGAAATCAAACTAAGGGAATTCACAGTCAAAGAAGTATGGAAACATTACCTGGAACCTGTCAAAACTCAGACTTGCTGTCATTGTACCTGTCATCAAGATGTAGCAACCAATAACAGCATAATACCCTATAGTCGCATTATGCAAAACCCACAAGAACCCTTGGTTAAATCATCCAAGCCTTGTCAATCTGAAGAAGAACACGACATACCTAGTACAGCTATTGTGTCTTCCCTCCCTCTTGCAACTGAATCTGTCTTTGATACAGTGGACCTTATCACTGAGGTGATATCGTACTTTTTGTATGGCTTCAATTACTGTCATATTCCGGAAATATGATAATTATGTAATTTTTAATCCTCCTAAAATTAATAATAGTAGGATAGCATAGTAGACTACTCTCCTCCTATTCCGCACTTACTATAAGTACTGAGTAATTACCATGTAATTCCTCAGTCTGTAAATTAACGTCATCTGGTCCTAATCTCATCTTGTCCACTCCGGCTCCTTCACTCAACTCCTTAGGACCTCTGTCTTGATGACTTCCTTCACTCCGAAATACGCGACCAACCTCATGACCGGAGACCGGGGCGCAACATATAAGTTGAAGCCAAGGTCGTTCAATAAGTCGCTCTCTGCCCCGACGTCCTTGTCTCGTCGCCGGAGTCTTCTTTCTATTATCGCTAAGTACATTTCTCTCCGACATTGTACATTACTCCGGAACGGAGTGTGGTTTCTATCTATCACTTTATACCTCCTTCCTCCGGAATTCCGTCCTTGACAATTACTGATGAAATTAAATGTGAATGTAAGAGGACACCTCCATTTCCATCCCTGAACGGCATGACGACACTCCAGAGCTACCTTAGCCTGTTTTACTAGTAATACTTAAACACACTAGTTTAGCTCCAATCCTGCTAACCCTAACACTAAGGGATGTAAGCTTAGTATATAATGTAAAAGATCCCTCCAGGAGCCTCATTGTAAGGGGACATCTAGGGTTGTGCTTAGTAAGTTCTGAGGGTCTGTTCTATCAGCGGCCCATTCACAGATTGTGTATTACACTCCTACTGTTCCTGAGTCTTCTCTGTCTGTGTCATGCAGTGCGATGCCTTCTAATCTATAATTGGACAATTGTGATTACTGATCTATGTACATGTGACTGTGCATGTGATCGTCTAGTATAGAGTATATATACTAGCAAGCT
>Ga0153971_1000102_pt1 | contig 13747 bp, 6 predicted proteins | sample TSGA055MetaG_FD_104686 | JGI IMG/M metagenome (GOLD analysis project Ga0153971, IMG submission 104686) | Attine ant fungus gardens microbial communities from Georgia, USA - TSGA055 MetaG | ecosystem: Host-associated > Fungi > Mycelium > Unclassified | place: USA: Georgia, George L Smith State... | reverse complement strand
TTTTGTTATTAAGATATAAAATGTCACTTATTTTGCCTAAAAATTTGAACGGCGTAACAAAAGACTGCGATTGAGCACGGCATTATAAATTTTTGAAAAAAAAAAAAAAAAAAAAATCAACACTTGGCGCCTAGTGGGCCCATGTATTGTCATCTTGGGTGCCCTTGAGGCACCAGGATGAACTGCACCTCTCCTGTTTGGAGAGGCATTAGCACCAAAGCCAGACTGGTGCATGGCTAGGACTTTCTCCATAGGAAGGTCAGGAAACATATCACGGAGACGAAGAAGGCTCTCATACTCTGGGTGAGCAGAGGCCGGAGCAAACCTTGGAGTGGACTGGGGATTTCCACTACGTGCTGCTTGGGCAAAGGACTTAGGAGCCTGTTTAGGCGCCTGGGGTTTGGTGGCCACCTTCGTGGGGGTGGGCTTAGCGGTAGCCATTTTGGCTGGTGGAGGTGGAGGAGGCGCCCTCAATACCACTGGAGTAGGAGTAGGCATGTTCTAAGAGGGTGTAGAGTGATTAGTAGCGGAAGGGACTTTGCCCTTGCCCTTGCTCTTTTTGTTAGTAACGGTAGTGAAGGGAGCTTTCTCCACTGCTGGCTGATCAACTGCCATCTTATTATCTAGAGATGGCTCCTGGGGTAAGTTAGGACCATAGAGAGTCCTCATAGCCTCCACAAGTGAAGGAGAATCAGGCTAAGGTGAGACTTTAAAGCGATCCCATCCCACTGCAGACATGGTTTGGAACAGGTGCTACATAATGGAGCCTGCTCCTAAGATAGGAAGAAACTGTTCAATAGGACGGCTTCCAATAGGATGCTTCTGAATGAAGCGTGCAATGTGCAATACAGACGAGACGAGAACTTTGGCATCATTTTCTAAATAGCCAAAGTGACCAAACAAGGATATGATATAGTGTTCACCATCCCATAAGTCACTATCATCTGTAATATCATGTGTGATAATGTCACTTGTCACGGGTTGTGACACCTAAGATAAGCTGTCATGGTCACGGTCACGTGTGACTAAAAATGTGTCACTGTCACATGTCACGTCACAGGTGCCTGCCACTGCACTGCTACCCTCTATTTCAGAGGATGACTCAGCTGTTCCATGGTTTGGGCCATGAGGCATCAAACTGGTTGACAAAGGGGGCAGAAGTCATCCCAGAGGCAAGGCCCTTGCTCTCCTCAACAGAAACTTGGTCATCCCAATTCATAGAATGTATTCTCCCTTCAGGAGCAGAGGGAGAGGGAGCAGCAGGGAGCTGGAGAGGGGCAATTCTGTGAGAGAGCTTGCCTATAATGATCCTAGAGGCAGTAGATGTCCTGGGACCAGGACTAACCTCCTCCTCTTCACTTTCCTCCTCCTCAGAGGAAGAAGAGAGCTCAGGAGATGCATTCCTAGAGACCTCAGCAGCTGAGACACTCCTGGAGGAGCATCTGACAGTGCGACGAGCACGAGAGCGTCCTCTGGGATGAACGTATTTACCAGTTCTAGAGCTGGCACGAGAAATAAGGTTGAGTGAGTCTGGAGACTCACCAACACTAGTAGGAGTAGCCTGGGGGCCAGGGGGACGAGCATTAGTAGCATAGGATTTATTTTGAGTATTCAATTTAACCATGGTGGTGGTCAGAGGGAAAGAAGGGATCCTGCATCTCTATTCTGCTGCCCTTCATAATCAAGAGCATTTACATTCTTATTTCTCCATTCTTCCATTATTTGATTGATTTCCATCTGTCTTTGTTGTTCTCCTTCTGCTCTCCTCTGCTCCTGAGTTGTTCTTAGTAGTTGCTTAGCAAGTTGGCATCTGTGCAAATCAAGTATAGCATCGTCAAGGTTTTGTGGAACATGTGCAGGGATCAAGTGATATTTAGTTCTTCTTCTTCCTCTATTCAAGACAGGAGCAATAGGTTGTTGATCTCTTTGTGCTCGCCCCTCAGCTCTCCTAGTCTGACGTTCTTCTTCAACAGGATCCATCTCTCACAATTGTCTTATTACTCACTTACAGCTACTCTAAGAAAAAAGGTATACTATTGCCCCTAAGAAGGAGACCTCTACTCTAGACCCCTCTCTTAATGAGCAGTTGTCAATCCTATGCGTATACAGATCACAATGGACCTCTAGCACCAGGTTTATAATAGAAGAGTTTACAGGTATACTACTGCAGCACCACTCAAGAAAAGAGTTCTTCTAGGAGAGGAGACCTGAGCTTAGTCACACACTCCAAGCTCTACACCACAGTTGTAGAGTACTGTCCCCTTTATACCTAGGGCCCAGTTTCCAGTCAAGGTATAAAGAGAATAGAGAGGTATAAGAGAGCAAAGAGGAGGGTGGGGAATAGTGATTATAATTTGAGAGAGTGAACTTAATGATGAGCTGGCATTGTTTGTACATGTTATATCCCTCTCACACATTTATTTAGGTTGAATTATGAAAAGAAGAGAATTGTGATAATTGAATATTTCATCAACAAATGTTTAAATAAGGAGAGAAAAGAGAAAGTCAGTCATTAATTTCTTCCAAAGTTTTCTCAATTTATTTGAATTTATTTGAATTTATTTGAATTTTTCAAGAGAGTATGTGAAGAAAGCTGCTTGGTCAGTTCTGAGTCAGCAGCTATTATCCCATGTTCAGTCTCGCGTACATAGTAGATTATACCAAGATGACAAATCAAAAGTCTATCAGTGACTAGTAATCCTATTACTGCTGGACTCAGTCAGGAAGTAGACATGCTATTGGACTATAATCATATTACTGATGCTTGAACATACTGGTATATGTTTCTAGATTGTATTTAGAGTAGAAGAAAGCCAGTTTAGAGATCAGGGGACAATGGGTAGAAGAGAAATATGGAGATAGAGCAGGATTACATAGTCATGTCTAGAAGGTAACATTTATTATGGCTACATAGCAATGTTATGGAGAAAAGACATATGAAAGAGTGGTAGAATAAAAAGTTTCTTTTTCTATTTTTTTCAATTGAGTTTTCTTAACATTTGTAATATTCTAATATATTTCTCAGAGTAGAAATTAGTAGAGAAGAGTCTCCTTGGCCCTTGCTTTCATCTTGGAAGCTCTTGAAGTTATAAATGTGATTCTTTTAAGTATGTAAGAAATGATCTTGTTGAGAGGTTGAGTTAGTAAATGTTTTCTATCATATACTCTATTCTTTTAAGAGACAAGATGCAGCAGTCACTTGGGTAGCCTTCTATAGAGTAGCAGGTCTGAAAAGCCTAGCTAATCATTGACTCAGATTATATCACATCTATAAGGTTTGGTATGAGAATGTAGATAAGAGCTTAATTGAGTGTGGTAAGGCCCATAAGTAATTTACTAACTATTCTACTAGTGAGCTTGTTATAGTGTGTAAAGGTAGACACCTTAGGGACACCATGTAAGAAGGATCTAGATCAAACCCACTATTATTTTGTTTATTTTTACATTACAAATAAGCTGTGCTTCTACATTTTAATTTCTTTCTGATATCCCCACTTTCTCCTTTTCTCCACAAACTCTTTAGCATGCAATTGGGAACTGTTACTACCTATTTGTACTTGCTTGTCACAGTAAAAATCCCTTTTGCCCCTTTCACTAGACAGCTATTTAGGCAAAATAAATGGTATTTTATTCATTATAACTATTAAAATCAGCTTAAAAGATGAGTCTAACCTTTAGAAATAACCACTAGATGCCCTATCATGGACTCATATATACTGCTTGAGTAGTAGAGTAGTGGCTGTGACCACTGCTACAAATACCTTATAAGAACTGCATAGATAGTTTCATATTAGATTTATACCAGGACTTTCTCTAGAAATTGTCCTTGAAAGTAGAAAGAACCTTAGAAGACTTATTTTTAGCCAAATGATATCAAGTATTGACAAGCCATTGCTTATTTATAATTCTAGGTTACCATTAGATTAGAGCTATCATTGTTAATAGCTAATTATAGTAAGAACAAGAAAAACAAGTTGTCATGAAGGTTATATTGCAAATGCAATAAAAGAAAGATAGAACTTGAAGGAGAAAAAAGATATAGAAGAGATAGTAGGAAAGCTAGGGAAGTTAGGAAGGAAGGTTTGAGAAAGATAATATGCTTAAGAACAAGATAACTCAAGATCACTGCCTCTTTTTATAGCCTCTCAAAAGGCTCAAGAGCCACTTATTGTGTAGAGTAGGATTCTAGGAGTAGGGTTAAAGGAGTAGAAAGTGGTTATTCAGTATTCAAAAGAGATAACATTTCGTTATTCTGGCTTTGCTATCTTTGGAAATTTAGAAGTTTTCTTTGTCTCATTTTTGTTGTTGTATCACTGCTTTGTAATCCTAATAAAATACTCTAGGGCACAGAGGAGAAATTGACAAATCACACCCCCATTATCTCTTTTTGTTGCTCTAGAGCTTAACAGCTATTTGAGTGATTGAGTCTCTTATTTTCTTAAACTATCAAAAATCTTCCCTTAGATGGGAATTCAAGGCTCAGTGGACTTGGGTATTCACTTATGCTAGGAGTTAACAGCTCACTACATGTTTTTGGAGTAGGCTTCTAGTTGTACAGTTAGCTGAAGTAGAGCTTACATGAAGGTACAGGAGTTCTAGACTAAGTAAGGGTAGTAGTATCATGGTATAAGACAAACATGTGCCTTAGAGATCCTATTATAGTAAGATTAACCTTGAGTAGATTTATTAAAAATACTATTTCAATTTCTCTTGGTTATTTTGAGTTTCTTCTCCTTTATTTCCTTCTATACAAGCTCTCTTTCCTATTTGATAATATTCCCAGTACCTACTTGTTTAGTACACAATTGTGAAATATTTTAGAGATTTTATTTCTTTTACTTGAATCTACTATTATTTGTGATCAATTCTCTTTGACCCCCATCATTATCTAGTATAAGACTATTGATGTCTGAATGGACTAACTATCAAAAATAAATATACTCTTCTACTCATCTAAGAGTTGATTGACAAGGTCAAAGGAGCACAGTACTTTACAAAACTTGATATCAGATGGGGCTACAATAATATGAGGATCAAAGAGGGTAATGAGTGGAAAGCAGTATTCAGAACCAATAGAGAACTCTTTGAACCATTGGTAATGTACTTTGGCTTGTGCAACTCTCCAGCAACCTTTCAACTGATGATGAATACCTTATTCTGAGATCTTGTTAACCAAGGGAAGGTGATTATCTATATGGATAATATCCTAATCTTCTTGAAGACCTTGGAAGAACACTCTGGAGTTGTAAAGAAGGTTCTTAGAATCTTAAGTAACAACAAATTATTAATTCAAACAAAAAAATATCATTTCCACTAAATAAAAATTGACTATCTAGGGGTGATAATCTCAAAGAATAGTGTTAAAGTTGACCCTATCAAGATCAAAAAAGTTGCTGAATAGCCAGAACCTAAAGAAAAGTAAGAAGTATGACAATTTCTAGGCTTTTGCAACTTTTACAAATGCTTTACTTGGAGATTTGCCAAGGTTACTAAACCTCTAACAAAGCTAATAGGAAAGATAGAATGGAAATGGAAAACAGAAGAGAGAGGTGCCTTTGAAAAGCTAATAAATTAATAACATCTACTTTATTCTCACAATATCTGATGCCAACCACAAGCTGTATATGGAAGTTAATACTTCAGGATATGCTATTGGAGGAGTCTTGTCTCAACAACAACCTAATAAATCATAGAGACCTATCTCATTTATTTTCCAATCACTAAGCAAAACAGAGAAAAAGTATGAGATCTATGATTGTGAGTTGCTGGCAGTAATGACAAGGCTAAAATAATGGTGCCCATACCTCATGGGAACAAAGCAAGTTGAAATCTAGACAGTCATAAAAACTTAGAATACTTTAGACAGCTTTAAACTAGTAACAGGCTCAATGGCTATCTGAGCTCTAGAACTATGACTTCATAAGCCAAGAAGTACAATAAAAAAGGTTGATACACTATCTTGCCATTCCAACCATGATTCTAGAAGAGATGACAATAAGGAAAAAATAACATTAATCCAGAAATGTTTTGATCAATTTATCTAGCAGATAGAAAAGTAATATGAAAGGAAATAGAAAAAGCAGAAGAGTTTGTTGAAAAGGAGATGAGAGTAGCAGTAGAGAGTAGAAATGAGGAATGGAAAAAAAAAGAAAAAGTGATAACCTAGAAGAAAAGAGTCTATGTTCCAAACTCAGTGATACTTTGAGAAGAGATTCTTTGGTTACACTATGATCAAGAACTTGCTAGGCATCCTGAATATACCAAAACTCATGAACTTATTACACAAAATTATTGGTGGCCAAGGATGATAGAGAATATTAAGAGATATATTGCTAGTTGTGAAAGTTATCAAACCAACAAACCAGACTAATAAAAGAAAAAAAATTACCTTTATTCTGATGAAGTCCTAACCCAGCCATGGGATATTATCAGTGTTGATCTGGTAGGACTGCTACCAATCTTGTCTGGCTATAATGGAGTCATAGTAGTAGTCAATTGTTTCTTCAAAATGGCAAGATATATCCCAATTAATATAGAAATTTTATCAAGAGGTATTGCCCAAAAACTATGAAAGAAGGTATTCAAGAATATAGGACTATCTCAAAAGGTTATCAGTGATTAAGGACCTTAGTTTGTTTCCGACTTTATGAAAGAGTTGTATTTATAGCTAGAAATTAAACAAAATCCCTCTATTGCCTATCATTCATAGACTGATAGCCAAACTAAGTGAGTAAATCAAGAGTTAGAACAATATCTTTGCCTTTATATTAGTTACAGGCAGAATGACTAGACAAAATGGCTGCTACTTGCTGAGTTTGCATATAACAACTAGAGCTACTCAAGTATAGAATAATCTCTTTTCTTTGTCAATCTAAGAAGGTACCCAAATACAGGCAATGAGGTCAAGGGGACAAAAGAAAAGGTCCCAACAGTAGATGAATTTCTAGAGGGAATAAGAGAGATAAAACAAAAAGTAAAAAAGGCTTTGAAGAAAACTAATAAGATAATAAAAAGAAAATTTGATAGAAAAAAAAGAAGTAAGTGAAAATATAGAGCAAGAGAACTAGTATGGGTTAATAGATTCAATCTAAGTAATAGTTGTCCATCAAAGAAATAAAAGGACTAGACTATTTTCAGTTGTGAGAAAAGTAGATGAGTTGTTATATGAACTATAAATTTCCAAAACATGGAAAAACCTCTATTCAGTTATTAATAAATCATGATTGAAACCATATGTTAGACCCACCTTTGACTAATAGCAAGAATAGTCTAATACAAACTTGAAACTTATAGAGGGCTCAGAACAGTTGCAAGAGGTTAAAGAAATACTAGACTTTTAATGGAGAGAGAACCAGTTACAGTATCTCATTAAGTGGAGAGAATAGCCATTGGAAAAGATGATCTGGGAATATTATTCAGATGTTTGTGAAGAGGCTAATAAGGCTTGTTATAACTTTTACCATAAATATTCCAATGTACTACGCATGTCCACAATCAGTATTCTAGTAAATGTATACACTAATATTGCAAGGACACAATTCTAGAAGAGAGGTAATATAACAAATATTAGCTATCTATAGGTAACTTACAAGTCATGTGACTCTCATTGTATAGTAGTAACATAGCTTAGTAGATTTTTAGCTTCAAGTTAGTATACACATATCTATCAATTTTCTAACACAGGATTAATAGTTTTGTAACAACATGTCTCATTAAATATAGCAAACACTAGGCTATTCTAGATTCTCTAATGTTCCTAATTCTTTTCACCTTCAAATATGGTCAAAAGAAGTCATAGAAAGAATTGCTCTTTTTTTGATGGTGACACAAAGTTATATTTTTCCAATTATCTTGGCTATTATCTTGGAATGCTAAAGCCAAGTCATAGCATTCCAGGTATAGTGCTGAGGGAACTGCCAATAGATAAGGCCCAAACTTTTTGAATTTTTGGAAGAAAAAACAATCAATGTAATAATAGGGGAAATTTGTTATAAACATGCAACATTTTTCATTACTAGGTAGACTATTTATATACAAAGAACAATAAAACATAAAACAATAAGAAATAGCCTAGAACTCATTTAGTATAGCATTCAATATTTCAACAAAACTATCATTATGTACAAAGTTGTACTTAAACCAAGTAGTAAGTTGAGTTTTCTTTATATCTTACCTAGCTAGTACTTCATTAACAGTCTGGTGTACATGGAAGTTAACATAGTGTTCATTGGAAAGCATGTTGAATTCAGAGATCTTTTAGCAAGCTTTTGTTGGACCAATAAATCAACCATTTAAATGAGCCTTGATTTCATTCTGTATTCTACTACTAATTTCCATAGTTGCTTTATCAGGACCCTTATAGATGTACTTACTCAGATACTTGACAGTTCCCAATCTAGCAGAGATCTCAACATTGAGATAACAATCAAAGAAAAAGAGAAGTTAAGAACAGTAAGGGACTATATATTGATTGTAAACTTGGTCCCATTGTGTTCAAAAACCAAGCCACTGTTAGGCTTAGTATAGAGTGGATAACTCTCCTTAGCCCAATCTGTTCTCTCTCTAAAGTTCTTGGAAAAGCATTTACTATATTGTCTATTGATTATATACTTGGCTTGGGGATTGTCAGTATCACATAGACTATATAGCATGTATTTGGTAACTTTTGCATAGAGAAGTGGCTGTAGTTGAGGATCAGGTAATTGAGCTAAGATCATGGAGTTTATATAATAAGAGTCTCAAATGTGATGTTGAAGATGAAGAAAGATAAGCAAGTAAATACAAGGAAGACCTCTCTTTTGAAACTTGATGGAGTAGTACTAAAGAAACCACTATCAATGAGCTTAAGGAGTACTTTCTTCTTCTACTCAAAGACCCATGATACAATGTCAGGACAATCAGTAGCTGTTTGTCCAGGAAAGAAACTATGAAGGATTTCTGGCCACTTGGGATTAGTAGTCATGGTAAGGAAGAGATCTGGTTTGTGGAAGTGTCTGCAAATGGCCATAGCATCTTAGCATCCTGTAGTCCCTGGTAGAGCTCAGATCTAAGAGTATGTTGATGTGTCCAAGCCCAGTCAAGTTTTCTCTGCTCACAATTTACCCATGTATCAACAATAAACTGCTAGAACAGCTTTCTATCATAGAAGAGAGAACTATCTCTGATAGCATATATCAGACATTACCTGTGAGCAAGCTCATTCCTCTCTATCTCTTTGCCTTGCATTCTTCCCTTATTCTCTCAGTTGAGCACCACAGATTAGAATTCTTGTATGCTACCCATTTTCCCCCTTTGGAAATAACAGAACATAATGAAGAGTAGTATATAAAGGACTATTCTAGTTGATCTATTCAAGTCATCCTCCTTTTGTCTATAATACCACATTTCTATTGTTCATTGCATGATGCACCCCTTTCTCAGGAATAATAACTGCAATATTTTCAGCAGTAGACAAATTGTGAGTTCTTTGATTTTGCTATAAATTGATATGCAACCTAATTTTGACCTCTTACTGTTCATTTGCTAGTTTTTCCTTGATAAGCTCATATACATAATGGTATCGACTAATATAAGAATAACTGTTTAGGAGTATTGTCTAAATATTATCTATTACCACAAGATCTAGGTTATTATTGTTGGCTCTTCTGATATTAAGCTGTTCTGCTATGTCAAGGATTTTGAAACAATAGGGACCAAATTGCCTAGTGACTGAATTGTCAATTTTGACTCCTACTGAAGTCATAGCAAAAGTTACATTATACTATTGTATGTTGTTGTGAAATTCTCTTGAGGAATAATCATCTCTAGTCAAGTAGTTTGTAAGATTCCAGTAAGAGGTTAAAGAGGGGATAATTGTATTTGTTCTTGCAAATAGCATATGCCAAACTTTGAATAATTAACTCTTGAGGAAAAAAGCTTTTCACAGTCAAAGTAAAAAGCATGACAGTAAGAACAGATAACAAATAACATACCTAAGTTGTTATACTATATATCAGCCTCTAGAAATGGTTGTTCAGTTAGTGAATTCTCATTTCTCCATTATTTGATTGATTTTTACCTGTCTTTGTCTTTTTTTTTCTACTCTTCTCTGCCTCTGATTTTTTCTTAGTAATTGCTTAGCAAGTTGGCATCTGCACAAATCAAGTATATTATCCTCAAGGTTTTGTAGAATATGTACAGAGATCAAGTGGAATTTAGTTCTTGTCATGAAATGAAACCCTTGTTATTGAATAACATCAAATTGTCTTGGAAACTCCACTTGCTGGAGCATTTGTTTCAGATATTTACATATAAATATGGGATTGTAGTTACATTTTAATTAAGTCTTTCTGTTTTTCCCTCTTTTCCCCTGCACTTCAATTTATTTTGCTGTGACAGTTCTTCTTTCTTCTCTTTCTCTATTTAAAACAAAAGCAATAGATTATTCATCTCTTTGTGCTCACTCCTCAGCTCTTCTAGCTTGGCATTCTTCTTTAACAGGATCTATTTCTCACAATTGTCTTATTGTTTATCTATAGCTACTCTAAGAATAAAGATATACTATTGCTCCTAAGAAGGAGACCTCTACTCTAGACCCCTCTCTTAATGAGCAGTTGTCAATCCTGTATGTATAAGGATCATAATGGACCCCTAGCACTAGGTTTATAATAGAAAAGTTTATAGGTATACTACTATAGCACCACTCAAGGAAATAGGCCTTTTGGGAGAAGAGACCTAAGCTTAGTTATGTACTTCAAGCTCTACACCACAGTTGTAGAGTGCTGTCCCCTTTACACCTAGGGCTTGGCTTCCAGTTAAGGTATAGAGAGAGTAGCAAAGTATAAGAGAGCAAAGAGGAGAGCAGAGAAGGGTAAAGAATAGTGATTATGATTTGAGAAAGTAAACTTGATGATGAGCTGACATTGTTTGTACATATTATGTTCCTCTCACACATCCATTTAGGTTAAATTATGAAAAGAGGAGGATTGTGATAATTGAATATTTCATTAAAAATGTTTAAATAAGGAGAGAAAAGAAAAGGTCAATTACTAATTTCCTCCAAAATTTCCTTAATTTCTTTGAATTTAATGGAATTTTTGAAGAGTGTGTGTGAAGAAAGCTGCTATTATCCCACATTTGGCCTTGCATACATAGTAAACAAGGTTTTCATCTGGGCCTCTAGTCTATTTAGAACTCTCTACTAATTCTATGTTATTAAGTTTGTGTTGAAGTCAGTCTACTATGCTTCCTTCCTACAACAGTCTGTATAGCTGCAAATAGTGTTGTCTATTGGGTCACTTTGCTCCCTTCTAACAATGGTCTGCACAACTACAAATAGTGTTATCTATTGGATTGCTTTGCTCTCTTCCAACAATGGTCTATATGACAGTGAGCAATGTTGTACATTAAGTTGCTCTGCTTCTCTCCTATACTAGTAGTTTGCACTGTTATAAGTCAGGTTGCTCTGCTCCCTTCCCACAACAGTGAGGCCACAGCCAGCTCACTTTGCTTACTACTTGTTCCAATTTATTCTAATTTTCCCTAATTTATTTGCATTTTTGAGTGAAAAAAGTATATATATGAAAAAGTTGAACTATGTGTTAGTGCCATCTTCCCACATTAGTCTTGCATATATACTAGATTCATTTATGAAACAATAAGCCTAATCTTAGATAGGACTTATTGGAAAATCTTTGAACTAACCACAAAGTATTTATAGGTCTTATAGGTCTCTTATGAACTTTAGAATTATCTAGAAATTTGTTGGACTAATACATTTTCAAACTCTGACTTGAGTTGTTACCAGAGTTACAAGTAGTAATAAATGATAATATAGTGTTATTATAAATATAGATTAAAAAGAAAGAGAATAGCAAGTTTTTTTTTTGAGTTTTTTTCTCTAAATCTTGAGGTTATACTCTGTAGCTCTCTTAACTATCTTAGGACATTCTTAAAGAGTACAATATAAGTCTTATACCCTTCACTTTTGATATAACTCTTTTGAAAACCTTAATTTAACATTGCAATTGAAAACCATGTAATAAATTGGTGAAAAAAGTAATTTTAGTTGATTTCCTCAGTATCCCCTAACAAAAGTTTCTCTAGTAGCAGCTACAAGCCTAGAAGTAGAAAAGAAGTTAGACTACCCCATATCTACTACTATGTGGCTTGACAAACTATATAGCAATATCTGTACTCTAAGCAAAATCTGGGTTCTAGACTACTAATTCCTAGCTCCTGTTCTGAGTTTTGCCTATTTAAGGTCATCTAGACCTGTTATCAAAGTTATTCTCATAGTACTACTCTTTTATTTATATGTTAGCACATCTGGTAATTTTCTTTAGTTTATATAATAAAAAAATCAGAAAACTCCAGAACCTAGAGATATGCTACTCAGACAAGCTCTGTATAATAAATCATTGAATTTTTTTCAAAAAAAAGATATGCTACTCAGATAAAAAATAAAATAAAGTTAGTCTAGAATATTATTAATCTTTAAAGACAATAGTAGTAGCAAGGTTTGAACTCATATGAACTTGCATTTACTGGGAATTAAGAAGAACTTAAATCCAGCATCTTAAACCAACTCAGCTATGCTACCTTGCAAGTACATTGGTATATCTACTTGATAATGCATATTGCTTTTAAAAAGGGAGAATGAAAAGAGTGGAGATGAAAGTCTATTTTATTTTTTATCTCTTCATCAAGCCTTGATTATACTTCCAAACTTTTCTGATAGCTTTAAGACTATCTTTTGAAAATCCAGATATTTTATGAGCATTTTGAATTAAATTATAAGTCATGAAAACTCAGACTAACTATTAAGTACACCTTGACATCCCTGACATTGTTGGTTGAAATTCTGAACATCATCAGAAAGTATCAATGAATTCTTTTAAGGTACATGACTTGCCAAATTTTTGCTTGTATACATGCTGCCCCTATTAATCTTCTCCAAATATCACCATAGCCTGAATGCTTAGACATTCCCTGGTGTCTTACTATATTACACAACTATTTCTAAATAACTGACATGTTATAGCAGATGCTGAGTTTATTGCATAGTTCTGTGTACCCAATAGTTGGCTAGTCTTTGGTATTCACATCCCTAGCTTGCCAACCCAGACATATAAGATATGTATTGCCTTTACTTTCCTTGAAGTACATATTAGTACTACTAAACTCATGGAATTTGAATTTTGGTTTAATATTCTCTCACAATCCCACTCCTTTGCCATCCCAATTGATTATAGCTTATATAACTCATTTTAAAGCTGAGGCCAATGTTCAGCCTTCAGATATAGAAAAGCAGCTTGCTTTGTTTTATGCACTCATAGAAACTAAACTCAAGACTTTGTTTGAGTTGATCATCAACCAATGGGAATAAATGAGTAAATTTGTAAGTTGTAGGACATTCACAAGAGACATTCAAAGTATATTTAAGTTGCTTGATGCAGACCAGCCAACAAATTTATCACAAAAGCAAAGTTTAGACAATGACAAAAGATGTTGTTAAGTCTGAGGTCTAATCCTCAGACTATGAGTTCTTAAATACAGAAAAGTAATAGTCTGTGTACTAGTATAGATCATCACCTGATTATTACCTATTGTTCTACATATAGTAGTGCCTTTGTACTGGAAATAGTAATAACCTAACCATATGGAGGCTGTCCTTTGTTCTAAGAAAAGGACAGATGACTATCTATGGGTAATTAATGAAGTCCATGTGCAAACATTGAGGTCTTCATATCTCCACTAATATTAATTG
>Ga0153971_1000101_pt1 | contig 13784 bp, 16 predicted proteins | sample TSGA055MetaG_FD_104686 | JGI IMG/M metagenome (GOLD analysis project Ga0153971, IMG submission 104686) | Attine ant fungus gardens microbial communities from Georgia, USA - TSGA055 MetaG | ecosystem: Host-associated > Fungi > Mycelium > Unclassified | place: USA: Georgia, George L Smith State... | reverse complement strand
TCACTTTGCCCACTGCCTGTTCTAATTTATTTCAATTTATCCCAATTTATTTGAATTTATTCTGAATTTATTTGAATTTTGTAGAAGTTTTAGAGTACTGTCCCCTTTACACCTAGGGCCCGGCTTCCAGTCAAGGTATAGAGAGAGTAGAGAGGTATAAGAGAGCAAAGAGGAGGGCAGGGGAGGGTAGGGAATAGTGACTATGATTTGAGAGAGTAAACTTGATGATGAGCTGGCATTGTTTGTACATGTTATGTCCCTCCCACACATTCATTTGTGTTGAATTATGAAAAGAGGTGGATTGTAATGATTAAATATTCTGTTAAAACCTGGTAAAATAAGAGAAGAAAGAAGGAAGTGAATCACAAATTTCCTCTTATTTCCTCTTATTTTATTTTATTTTCTATCTATTTCTGAGTGGAAAGAGAGGGTGTGGGAATGCTTAGGTACATGATTTATCAGCACCATCATTCCCACATGCGACGCAGCATACATATACTAGATTAGACCTCAGACTTAACAACATCTCATATCACTGTCTAACTTTGCTTATTAAGCCTTTTTGAATACCAACTCTTCAATCACAAATCAAGTAAGTAACCATTTGTAATACAATTAATGTCTGGTGAAAGTTTATGTGCTCAAGTCCCTTGTGCAAACTATCTCAGCTACTAAGAGTAAATATCCCACTAGATTGGTGTCAGGAAAGCTAACTCTGAGCCGGAATTAAGCCAACTGCTCTTTATCAGTATTAGACAAAGAGAACTCATTAGAGTCTTTGCTGTATTGGGTTAATCTACTTATATTAATTCTAGTTGGTCTGTGCACTCTTTACTCATGCTCCTAGCTAAAATCTTGTGACATCATGTGCTGTGACATGTGACATGATTTTCCCCACACTATTTATAGAAAAATAAATGAAAAGAAAATAAAAAGGAACATAAAAAATATCTTGGTGAGGCAATTTATGATACTACCCCCCTCTTAAGATACCTTGTCCTTGAGGTTTTCATAACTCTTCATACTGATCACCCATTCTTCCCATCTCATCTTCTTCATTCCACTCTTCAATCTTTCCTCCTTGATATTCTCTTTCTTCTTCAATCTTTTTCAATTTCCTTTTCTTCAAGGGTTTTATTCTCTTCTATTTTCGCCAATTTTTCTCCATTCTATTCCAATATTCCCTATCATATCTCTTGTCATCCCATCCATATAACTTTCTTGCTGTGAATATTCCAGGGAAGATTTCTCTCCAATATTCATTCCTTTCTTCATAGCTTTTCTGCCTTCTTATTTCCCTTCTCTCCTTTTTATATTCTTTTTCAAACTCTTCTACCAATTCCTTTGCATTTTCCAGGTTTTCTATTTCTTCCCATGTATTGCTTTCTGCTGTGAAGCCCTTCCATTACACCAGGTATTTGTCCTTCCCTCATATCTTCCTTTTATTCAATACTCTTTTTACTTTCCACTCCTCTTCTCCTTTAATGATCACTAGTTTTGGTACCTCTGCTCTTTGCCCTGGCACTTGATTTGAGTACATCCTTATTCTACTAACATTAACTACTGAATGTATTTTAATAGTGTTTGGTAGTTCTAATTTGACCGCATTTGGGGATACTACTTTTTTTATTTTGTAGGGCTCTACATAGCATTCTATTAGTTTTTCATATTGTCTTCCAATCATTTGCCATTTGAGATCCTTTGTACTAAGTAGTACTAAGTCTTCCACTTTATATTCTACTGCCTCTAATCTATGTCTATTCATATACTTTCTTATATCTTCCTGAGCTTTGGCTAATGCTGCTTTGGCCTCTCCTTGAATTTCCTTTATTTGCTCCACAAATCTTTCTGTGCTTTCAAACCTCCCTTTCTTCCTCATTTTGAAGCCCATTCTGGGGTTTTGTCCACTATTTGCCTGAAAAGGCAACACTTTAGTTCCTGAGTGCACCTTATTATCATATGCAAATTCTGCTGTTCCTAGCCACTCAGGCCATTGCTCCTGTCGATGATTGATAAACATTCTGAGGTATTGTTCTAATTCTTGATTTATTCTCTCAGTTTACCTATCTGTTTGAGAATGGAATGCTGTTGACAATTTAGTATCGATTTCCAATAGTTTGTTCAACTCTTTTATGACTTCTACTGCAAATTGTGGACCTCTGTCTGAAATGATACTTTCAGGTAGTTCATGTAACTACCACACATTATCCCTGAACATTCTTGCTAGCCCCTCAGCCATAGTTTTCTCAGTTGTAGGCATAAAATGTGCTATCTTGGTAAACTAATCTACTACCACTAGTGTGCTATCATACCCTTGTGCCAATGGCAGCTTTGTGATAAAGTCTGCCAATATATGTGACTAGGCTTTATCAGGTATTGAGTTGGACATCAACTTTCTAGCTAGTTGTTCTGTGCAATTTTTGTTTCTCTGGCAGGAATCACATCCTTCTATATATCTCTTTACTTCTTTGGTTACCCCTAGCCACCAAAAATTTCTTGTTACCAACTCCACTGTTTTCCATTATCCCTCATGTTCTCCTATAGGCATATTGTGATGTAATTTGATTATTTCCACTCTTAACACTTCATCCTTTGGTATATACACTTTTTCTTCTTTTAACATAATGCTGTCTTCCTCTCTCTATTCCTTGTCTCTTAACATTTTTACTCCTACTTTCTTCATTTCTTCTACTACTTTAATTACCTCATCATCTTTTGCTTCTGACTTCCTTATCTTTTCCAGTATGTTTACTCCTTTCATGATTACTTCTTCTATTCTGACTTCCAACCACTTGGGTTTTAATAATATTCTTTCCTCATTATCCTTCTTCCCTTCCTTCTCCCAGTCACTTCTCCTACTCAAGCTATCTGCTTTTTCCATTTTACTTCCTGGTACATGCTTTAGCACAAAGTCAAACCTGGACAAGTACAGAGCCCATCTAGCTTGTCTACGATTTAAATTTTGACTAGTCATGAAGTACTCTAGATTCTTGTGATTTGTCCAAATTTCAAATTTACTCCTTGTGTCTTCCAAGAAGTGTCTCCAAGCTTCTAAACATCTAATGACTTCTAGCATTTCTTTGTTATGTATCTCATAATTTTGTTCTGTTTTGTTTAGCGATTTTGAGATAAATGCTACTGGTCTCCAAAGATCATCTTCACACTTCATAGAAAGGACTCCTCTAGTTGCAAAGTTTGAGGTGTCTGCCTCTACTCTAAATTCTTTGTTCAAGTCTGGTGTTGCCAAAACTGGTCTTGTCATGAAGATTTCTTTTTTAGTTGTTTAAATGCCTTTTGCTGTTTCTCTTCCCACTTCCACTTTTCATCCTTCCTGGTCAGCTTATTCAAAGGCAATGCTACTTTTGCAAAGTCTTTTACAAAGTGTCTGTAATAGTTTGCCAAGCCCAAGAATCTTCTAACATCTCATACACATTATGGTATAGGCCATTTTAACACTCTTCCCACCTTATCTTCCTCCATTTCTACTTTGCCTTCCCCCATTATTACTCCCAGAAATGGTATTTTCTTCACCTTCCATACACACTTCTCTGGTTTAACATATAGATTGTTCTCTTCCAACCTCTTTAATATTTCCTCCACAATTTCATTATGTCCCTCTTCTGTTTCTGTTCCCACTAGTACATCATCTACAAATGCTGCTACTGTTGATCAAGTCTTACAGAATTTCCTTCATCATTGCTTGAAAAGTTGCTGGTGAATTTGTCATTCTGAAAAACATTACAACTAGTTCAAATAACCCCACATATATAATGAAGACTGCTTTCCATTTGTCCTCTTCTATAATCCTCACATTATTATAGCCCCATCATAGATCTATTTTTGTAAACACTCATTTGCTCCCTATGGTATCCACTAGATCCATAATTAAAGCATAACCATTCTTCTTCTATCTTTTTTTCCTACAAAGAACACTGGTGACATTTGTTCTGACTTGGAAGGTCATATATATCCCTTTTGTAAGTGTTTGTTTACAGATTTTTGTACTTTCTCTCTTTCATTTCTAGAAAGAGAATACACTCTTGCTTTTCCTGCTTTAAAATTTTCCTTCAAGTCTATTGCATGGTCCCATACTTTTCTTACTGGCATTCTTTTACTCTTTACCTTTCCAAAGACTTTTAACCATTGATGAAATTTCTTTGGTACTATCCCCTCAATTTTTTTATGATCAATTTCCATTTCCTCCTCTTTTTTCCAATTTTCCTTTTTGTCTACTGCCTATCTAATCACTTCCTCTTCTTCTTGCTTCCCTCTTCTTTTCCTCAATTCCTTCTTCTCTTTCTTTTCCCTATTCTTTCCACACAGTGCTGGGCACCTTGTCATTTTTATCTCTCCTGTTTCCCAATTAATTTCTGGGTTATGTGTAGCCAGCCATGGCATCCCCAGAGTCACTTCTGTCCTTCCTAAATTGTATACATCTAACTTCATCCTTTCTACATATCCTTGATAGTACACATTCACCTCAATTTCATGTGTTACTAATCCTCTACTGTTTCCTGTTCTATTCACATTTCAGATTCTCACTGGTCTCTGTAACTTCTCTTATTTGAAGCCATTCTTCTCTACAAACTTCCTGTCTGCAAACATCCCCATTACTCCACTGTTTAGTAATGCTTTTACTGATATTCCTTTGTAATTATCCATTCTTTCTAATTCTATGTTCATCTATACTTCTTTCAAGGGTCATAGGGTTTGCCTTAAATCTCTTACTCTCTCAGTGTTATCTGATTCAAGTCCTTTATTCATAATGCAACTTAACAAAACACTGTACTTATTGTAGGAGGGCAGGTGGAAGTCTATTGTCCTCTGTTGTCTTTTAACTCCTCCCCTTTGTCCATCTGAATCATTTTTCTATTCCTTTCCACTGTTCTTCCTGAGTTACAGTTTTGGGCCATATGCCCAAAGCCTCCACAATTGAAACATCTCTGATCTCCTCCTGCCTGTCCCCTGTCTACAGCCATTGCTCCTGGTCTCTTTTCTCCTTCTGTCAATTGTGGGGTTGTTCCCCTTTGATTTTTCCATCCTCCTCTTGGAACCCAATTTCTCTTCCATGTTCTATTATTCCAGGGGGGTCATTGCTCTCCAGTTTGCTGCACATTTCCTGTTGTAGGGCATACTATATTTCTTCTCTTTCCTCCCAAAATTCTTTCCTCTGCCCTACTTTATCTTATGTTGCAGTCCAGTTGGACTGCTCTCTTCTGCCACTGCACAATTGTTGTTGGAGGTGATTCTACCTCTGCCAGCCTCCTTCTTGCTATTCCATTCAATTCTTGTTTAAATTCCTCCACTAGTACTCTTTCCTTATAACCACTTTCTTTAGCTGCCCTCCTAAACTCCTGCACATATTCATCCACTGTTTTTCCTCCTTGTTCCAATACCCTTAACTTGTCCATCTTTCTACTTTCCTCATCAAACTCCCCAAATTCCTGCCTGATTTTTATAAACAATTCTTCTACCATTTGCACTGCTGATGTTCCATTTGTAATTTCATCCAACATATTATCTTTCCAAATTTCCACCACTCCTCCTTGAACATATGATAAGACCCAACTGATCCTATTCCTGTCCCCAACTTGCTCCATTCTCATTTGCATAAACAAGTGGCAGGCATTGATGAATCCTACTACTTGACCTCTTTCTCCACTAAATTTTGGAGGTAGTGCTACCTCTGGAATAGGCACTGCGACTGGTACTGGTACAGGTGCTAGTATTGCTGTTGCTGCAGCTATTGCAGCTATGATGGTTGCTGTTTGTACAGCAAGGAATTGTTGTTAGAGAGTATTGATTGTTTCCTGTTGTTGTTGCATAAATACAAGAAGTTGCTTTATAGTAGAAGCAGCATTTTGTTATTGTTATTGTTGCAACATAGGAACAAGTAATGGTGATGGAGAAGGTGAAAGTTCTTTGTCAGAGGTTTTCTCATATGAGGATGCATAGTCTTCTTTGTCTGAAAGAATTATAGCTAAACTTGATTAACTAGAAAGGGTAAAACAATATTAGCCCTAAGAAGGACACCCCTAGTTTCTAAACAGCCTTTTAAGAAGTAACTATCAATCCCCTACATGAACTTGTGACAATGCACACAGCAGCACAGAGTATCTAGTGAAATGCTACTTTAACTATCTCTTCAGATTGATTAGGTCTGGACTTTGCACAACTATCCTGAGCTAATTGAAGTGCATTCTTCTCCAGTATCTCCCCACTAGTAGTACTTACTCCTTTACAGCTAAGGTCTGCTATTCAAGAGACTTTCTGTCACTGTAACAGGTAGCGATGATGGGGATCAAAGAGAATTGATCACAGAACAAGAGTGATAACAAATGGGAATACAAATGGTCCCCTAGATGTCTCACAATTGTGTGCTAACAAGTAGGCACTGGGGAGATGATCAAATATAAAAGAGAGCTTAAGCAGAAGGTGGAATAAGAGAGGAAACTCAAATAACCGAAAGAAATAATAATAATAGTGAACTTCTATGAATTCACTCAAGGTAGGTCTCACTATATTAGGATATCTAAGACATGCATTTGTCTTGCATTGTGACACTACTGCCCTTACCTAGTCTAGTAGTCTGGCTCGCTGTTGATATAGTAGAACTACCTAGAACTTCTGTGCTATTGTGTGGGCTTTTCTTCAGCTGACTGTATAACTAGAAGCCGACTCCAATGACACATAGCAAGCTATTAACTCCTAGTGTAAGCAAATGCCTAAGTCCGTTGGGGCTCAAGTTCCCATCGAGAGAGAGGTTTGGTGGGTTTTTTAGAAAGTAAAGTAGAACACTTAGAAAAATAGGAAACTTAGTCACTCAAAATAGCCATTAAGCTCTAGAGCAACAGAGAGAGATGGTGATGGGGGTATATTGCTTGAGTTCCCCTCTGTGTCCTAGAGTATTTTATTATGATTACAAAGCAAAGAGACAACAAAGAAAGTGAGACAAAGAAAACCTCCAAATTCCCAAACATAGTAAGGCCGCAATGATGAGACAGCGCCTTCCTGAACACTGGGTGACCACTTCCTGATCCTCCCAAAATCCTTCTCTGCATGATGGTCAGGTCTCAAGCCTCTTGCCGGGCTACAGACAGAGACAGCGATCTTGAGTTGTCTTACTCTTGAGCACATTATCTTTATCTAGCCTTCCTACTATCCTCTCTCTTTAGCTTCTCTGGTCTTTTCTTCTACCTCCTTTATGTTCTTTTGCTCTTCCAGATTCCAGATTTCTTCTATTGCCATTTCAATGCAACTCCACGGTGACTCAATTCCCTTGATCTTGCTATAATTAGCCATCAGTGATAATAGCTCAGCTCTGATTGTAACTATTCTATGAATAACACTACTGGCCGCTAAGATAAGACGTTGCTTGGGTCACATTAACCTGTCTAAGTTTGCTTCTATCCTTAAGAGCACTTCTAAAAGGGAAATTCATTGGAAATCCGATACAGGGTACCTGGGCAAGCATCTATGAGGTGTATGTAGCGGTGGTCACAGCCACTATCCTGCTACTCAAGCTAGATGCTCAAGTCCATGACTGGGCGTCTAAAAGAACATCTCTGGGGGGGGCTGAGCTCTCCTCTCAAGCCAGTTATTCTAGTTATTAGGGTGTAAATTGTCACCTACTTTGCCTAAAGATTTGTATAGTGTGACAGTGAGTAGGTGAGAGAGTAAGTGGAATACAAGGTTGCATGATGCAAGGTTAGATAGTAGTGATGAAAACAAGTTCTAGTGTCAGGAAAGCTAACTCCAAGCTGGAATTAAGCCAACTACTCTTTATCAGCATTAGACAAAGAGAACTTGTTAGAGTCTTTGCTATATTAGGTTAATTTACTTATATTAATTCTAGTTGGTCTGTGCACTCTTTACTCATGCTCCTAGCTAAAATCTTGTGACATCATGTGCTGTGACATGTGACATGACTTTCCCACACTATTTATAGAAAAATAAATAAAAAGAAAATAAAAAGGAACATAAAAAATGTCTTGGTAAGGCAATTCATGACAATTGGTCTTCTATGAATCAATTTGATTACTCTCAGACTCTCTACACTCAGTTGCTCCTTTGCCTGTACTCCTAACACCAAACCTTATAGGTGTGATATAATCCAAGTGTGCACCTAGCTGAGCTTTCCTAGCCCTATCACAGTTGTGCTATGGACCAGTAGTCATATACTGTATAGTTTACCACTACACTGAAAGGGTGATGTTAGCAAGGCTACTTGCTAATGAGGATCCAGCTATTTATGTAGTTCATTTGAACAGGTATTTTGTTATACCTCCATGACACTATTTAGTGGTCACTTTTCTGTGACAAGCCCACTGTCCTGTCTGAAGCCTGCCCAAGTTGCATTTGTTATTTCTCCCTAGATTGAGTTCTGGGTATATTCTATATTCTTCTCGAGACATCCTACTAACTCCAAACTCTTATACTCATTAGACTCATATTTCATGATTCCAGAGGCAGTGATGATAGAGGTAAGTGCCAAGAAGTTTTCTTTTTTACCCTCCTTGTGCTCTGGATACTATATTACAATTATTACAAATGTTAAGACTCTAGACCTTATACTTGAATATGTGTTTTAAGTTAAAGCCTATGTTCACACTTGATATCTTCATACTCTTCATTAGAAGATTCAATTTGTCATGACTTGGCAAAACAGCTAAGTCATTATTTAATTTTTCTTTTCTTTTCTTTTCTTTTAGTTTCTGATTATTATTTTTCTTTTTCTTTTTCTTTGCTTTTATTTTCTTATCAATAGATGTGCAAGAGAAAAGTGACTCATAGGGGAGCATGGGATAAAAGGAAGGGTTAGGGTTACTCTTCATGTATAAATACTAATAGGAACTCTATTGAGTTCTCTTTGTCAAATGCTGAACAAAGAGCAGTTAGTTTAATAGTATCTTTGATTGTCTGTCTAGAATTGCTTCCTATTGCTCACTAGTTTCGCTGTCATTGCCTATGTATGCTCCTAAGGTTCTTAGTGAATCATTATCTTCTACTATTCTTATTGCTTGGTCTATTTTGTCATTATCAGTCTTATTCACAGTTCTTGTTCTTATTACATTGTTTTTATATTCCTTTGTGCCTATTGGCAGAATTTCCAATTTTTCATCATTGAATTTGGCTGTGGATGCTTCACAGAAGTTCTTTATGATTTGTTCTAGGGTCTTTTGGTTATCATTTTCATTCATGTAGACTAGTGTGTCATCTGCAAATAGTGGTACAAGGATTCTTTCTTCTAGACCTTGTATCTTAAAGCCTTCAAGGGACAATTTTCTTATTGATTCAGCTAGTAGTTCAATTGCTATATCATAGAACAGGCATGACATTGGGTATCCTTGTCTTACACCTCTTCCTATTTTTATTGCTTGGGGTAGTACTTTGTTTACTGATACTATTGTCTGGGCATTTCTATATAGTCGTTGTATTTTTTGTATGAACTTTAGTAGTAGTTCGTATTTTCTTAGTACATGCCATAGGTGGTCATGCACTATCTTATCATATGCTTTTTCCTGATCCAGGGATAATATATAACCATTTTTCTTATATATTTCACAGTAGTGTATCATGGATCTTATTAGTCTCATATGGTTATGTATATTTCTACCTGGTATAAAGCCAGCTTGGTTTGGGTAGATTATCTTATGGGCCGTCTTTCCTAGTTTGTCTGCTATTGTCTTGGTGTATATTTTATAGTCTGTGTTTGTTAGTATTATTGGTCTATAGTTTTCAATTTGTTGTCTATCTTTTTTCTTATATAACAGAGTTATTATTCCTAGTACAAAGCTATCATTGTGTAGATTATCATTTTCTATTTCATTGTATACTTTTATTAGGATTCATGCTATGCTTTTAACTTCTTTCACTGCAGGGTTGTCTTTGCTGCCTCTGTATTGTTCATATTTCTTTTGCTAGAACTTGTAGAATTTGTATGAAATTCCATCTATTCTGGGCGCTATGCTGTTTTTACTGTTGTCTATTGCTTTTGCAACTTCTATCTCATTGGTGTCTTTTTCCAGCATTTGTGTTTCTCTGTTGCCTATGGTTTGGGTTATTATTTCTAAGAAGTCATTAATTTTCTGTGTATTATTTCTTTCTCTCTTGGGTGGTTTTTGCAGATCTTCATGGTACTCTGATGCTATTTTGCACATTGTAGTAGTGTCCATTATTAGTTTTCCACTTTTGTTTAGCAATCCAGATATCACTTGTGGGCCATGTCTGTTTTTATTCAGATTGAATTGTGCTCTTTTGACCTTCTTTAAGTATCTAGTCTTTGCTGTTTTTTGGGATCTTTTGGTTCTCATTCTACTGTTTTCATTAAGTTCCTTCATTAGCTTTTCAATTTCTTATCTGTCATTTTTCATGTCTTTGAAGGTTCTAACTTTCTTTTCTAACTTGCTCTTTATCATTCTTTCTGTCTTTTGCATTTGCCATCTTTTATTGTTTGTCTCCTCTATTCCTATTTTCTTGATGGCTTTTTTGGCTTCTGTCCATATGTTTATCATTTTGTCACTTTTTAGTTCCATTTGGCTTGCTGTTTCTACTAACAGCTTTCTGATTCTGTTCACATATGGTGGCCACTTTATTGTTTCCTTGCTGAGTTTCCATAGTCCATTTCCTATGTAGGGTATGTCTTGCTTTATTATTCTAACTGTTACTATCTGGTGGTCTGATATACTGCAGTTGTTTTCTATTGTCTATTCTAGACAGCTCTTGAATAGGTTTCTTGTTGCATATATCCTGTCAATTCTTCCTAGACTATTTTCCTGAGTGTGTGTGAATTGTCTTTTGTTTTCATGTGTGGAACACTGTTATGCTGCTAAAGAATTTTCTGTGGAAATGTAGCATGGGATACAAATTATAACCCTAGATTTCACTATTGGAACTCACTCTAAAGACCTCCTACAAGCCCCAGACATTAAGATTGGGTACTTCTATTAGGTAGTAGCCAAGCTGTCACATGCCAGGAAAGCATATACCTTAGGAGGCAAGACTGATGAGCTAGCATCAGGTTTCTTAGATACAGCCTATCAATGTTGAAGCTCTAGAAGTCAGAGGCTCAGAGATATCCTTGGAATATGAGATAATTTCAATCTAGAGCAGACTTAGACTAATATGACACCAAGATGACAGATCAAAAGTCTATTAGTAACTAGTGATCCTATCACTGCTAGACTTAGTCAAGAAACAGATACGTTACTGGGCGACAATCATATCGTTGACACTCAGATACACTGTCATGTGTTTCTAGACCATATTTGTAAGAAAGCTAATTTCCAAGCTGGAATAAAGCCAACTGCTCTTTGTTCAGCAATTGACAAAGAGAACTTAATAGAGTTCCTGTTGGATTTTCTACACTACTTATATAACTACTACATAGTCTGTACACTACTTTCCCATGCCTATCATGTGACCCATTATGTGACATCATATGATGTGATGCTGTGATTTCCTGTTATGTGACTGTGACACTTTTCTGCACTTACTTCTGTGTAGTAAGTCCAAGATAAAAGAAAAAGAAAAGAAATATAAATAATGACTTAGCCATTTTGCCAAGTCATGACAGTATTCAGAGTAGAAGAAAACCAGTTTAGGGTTTAGGGAATGATGGGCAGGAGTGGAGTATGGAGGTAAAGCAGGATCACATAGTCATGTCCAGAGGTATGGAGGATAGGAAGGTGATAGCTATCGTGGTCATATAGTAGTGTCATAGAGAAGAGATGCAAGGGAGAGTAGTAAAATGAAAAGTTTCCTTTTCTATTTCTTTTTAATTGAGTCTCGAACATCTGTAATATTCTAATATATTTCTTAGAGTGGAGATTAATGGAGAGAGCCTCCTTGGCCCTTGTCTTCATCTCAATAGCTCTTGAGATTATAAATGCAATTCTCTTGAGTATGTAAGGGGTGATCTTAGTGAGAGGTTGAGTTGGTGAATGTTTCCTACTATTGTCAAATACAGGAAGATGGATAACAGAGTGAAGGAGTTATAAATAGATTTATACTCCAGGACAAATGTATGGTAATACTTTGGAGAATAGATAGTACTTAGCGATGGTGGAAACTTAAGAAAGCAGGCTCCAGTGAACAGGACAGAATATTAGAGCAGAGTACAACTTGATAAATGACCTTGGCTTTAACTTATGTATTGTGCCCCAGTCTCTAGTCATGAGGTCAATCACTTATTTTGGAATGAGGGTAAGTTGGCAGAGTAGAGGTCCTAGGGATATAGGATAGAGACAGAAGTAGACAAGAATAGGGTTAGGACCAAATGACATTAATTTACAAACTGAGGAAATACACTGTAACTACTTAGCACTTATAGAAAGTCCTGAATAGGAGGAGAGTAGTCTACTATGCTATTCTACTAATTATAATTTCAGGAGAATTATTAGGAGAAATAAATTACATAATTGTCAGATTTCCAGAATATAACAACTATGTATCCTATTCTTTCTTGAGACAAGATGTAGCAGTCGCTCAGACAACCTTCTATAGAGTAGCAGGCCTGAAAAGCCTAGCTAATTATCAACTTAGATTGTATCACACCCATAAGGTTTGGTGTGGGGGTACAGATGAGGGCTTAATTGAGTGTGATAAGGCCCATAAGTGGTTTACTGACTATTCTACTAGTGAGCTTGTTACAGTGTGTAAAGGTGGACACCTTAGGGACACTATGCAAGGCAGATCTAGATTGAGTTCCCAATCATTTCATTTATTTTTATATTACAGATAAGCTGTGCTTTTACTTTTTAATTTCTTTCTGATACCTCCACTTCCTCCTTCTTCTCACAAACCCTTTAGCATGCAATTGAGAACTATCACCATCTCTTCTACTTGCTTGTCACAGTAAACCCTTTTTTTGCTCCTTTCAATGCCATTCGTCTATCAGGTCATTTGTAGTTTCTATCATTGTCTAGCTATCTACTAGCTTGAGGTCATCTGAATGGGACAGTGATCTATCTTGTTCATTGGTCACTAGGTTAAAGTCTCTAGTAATCAAAGTGTTATTTTTTTCTTATTCATTCGCAAGGTGAGTTTTTGAGTTTTCAATTATCTTTGCTTTCTCAGGTTGTGTGTTAGGCATATACACGTTGATGATAGTCAGTGTATAACCATCCCATTCTAAGTGTATCTTGGATATTCTTCCTCTTTCTATTATTTTGTGTTTCCATGGCTTGCCCTCTCCTGTGTTCTACTTTATGATATCCTTATTGATTACAAACACTGTTCTAGCTCTTCTATCATTTGGGTTACTTTCTATCGTTAGCCCTAGATTTTCTTTCTTTATTGTTTCTGTATCTTTTTCTGATAGTTTGGTTTCTTGTAGGGCTATTATGGCTATTCTTCTATGTCTCATTAGTATCATTAGGTCTTTGTATTTGGATTCCTTGTTGGAGTATCATTTGCCTCTAATGTTTAGAGAGACTATGAGTAGAGCTTGTCTTTGACTGGTCTTTTTATCTTTATAGTTAGGTCTTTCAGGGTTTGACTCAGGGACTCCTAGTTGTACTCTTTCACTAGTTGGATTCCTGCAAACTAGCTCAGAGGAGGCCCTCATTGTTGTATTCTGGGGCATAGGACCCTGAATAGTATATTTTGAGACTAGCTTAGAACTCCCTTAATAGCCAGGACCATCATCAATTGTCTTTATTCTATCACAAATGGTCACTTACTATTTGTAATGGGTGCTTTGATACTTTAAAGAGTTCAAAAATGCAAAGTTAGACAAGTGACAAAAGATGTTGTTAAGTCTGAGGTCTAATCCTCAGACTATG
>Ga0153971_1000097_pt1 | contig 13941 bp, 11 predicted proteins | sample TSGA055MetaG_FD_104686 | JGI IMG/M metagenome (GOLD analysis project Ga0153971, IMG submission 104686) | Attine ant fungus gardens microbial communities from Georgia, USA - TSGA055 MetaG | ecosystem: Host-associated > Fungi > Mycelium > Unclassified | place: USA: Georgia, George L Smith State... | reverse complement strand
TCAAAGCACGGTCAGATTCTTTTCAAACTCACGCATTCGGGCGAGTAGGATCAATCGTATTTTTTGCACTATCTGATTCTTTACCACCTGGGTAGACTGTGAAAGGAGTGGTGCTGATGGCAGGACAGCAGAAGTACTTGGCATCTTGACTGGGCTTTCCCTGTTCCCCTGCTGCTATGACATAAAATGAGTGGTACCCTTGACAGATACTTGCTCCAATTTTACTTGGACCGCAGCCGGAACCAGGAAGTGAGTTGGTATCACCTGAATCAGAGATCAAACCCCACAGTCCGTACCATCAAAGTCACTGGATTAGAGAACCTATACCAGAAGGATGACAAGTACATTAGCAAGGGAAATGTCTTGTTCAATCTTCAACACATCCTCATCTCCATAGATTGTCGCTCGACCCATCTCTCAGCAAAATCAAGTTGTCATCCTTCCATGATAGGGATTGTAAGATTACTGTCGATTGACTCCTGGATGTCAATAAAAGAGACAGTGTGAGTATATGAGCGCATGGGTTAGAGTGATAACATACAATAAATTCAATTATCTCATCTACATAATCCGCTCGTCTATAAGAAATCAATCTCACATGCCACGCTCGCGAACCCAACAAAAACAACTCACGTCTTCCCTTGTGTCTGCTCCTCTCATTCCTAGTGACACGTGTACACTATTTTTGACGACGAGTATACTTTTGTTTCTCGTATTCTCTCATCCTCGTCTTCTGCCGAACAGAGTGAAGTACATTTGAGATGAATCCAGCCTTCATATGAAGGAATTTTCGAAGGCGTTGAGGTCACTGGATATATATGTAGGGAACGGTACAACGCACTCACTAAAACGGGCAACGTGTCCCTTGATAGCATCATCGTAGCAATAGGAATGTTGCAACGATAGTGATCAAGTTTTCTGTAGGTGGCGATTGAGACCTGTTTGGGGATCAATCAAGGGAAATTGGGACAAGAAACTATGAGAGAGACAAACTATTTCAGGCCCTCATTGTTGAATTGTGTCAAGCGTAAATTATGATGGCTATCCTGTAATGATTGATAGGATATCGATGGTAAAATACCAAATATGAATATCATGAATATTGACGCAGAAGGATGCAGCATCTAATGGAACGACTTGCGAAAAAGAATGTCTAGCGTGTGAATATTCTGATGTGACTGTTGATCATTAAGTGATCTCATCTAATTCGCTGGAGTTGCGCAAATGGTCCCTGGCGTTGTGAAACAGGTGAGAGCTCATTCAAAACTTCTTTGGGATAGCTTTGGATAGTGATTTAGTTTCTCCAAGGAAACCGGAGCGTTGTGGACCATTACTATACGGACGAGTTGAGCTCTGCGCCTCTACGGTTTGGATAACTACCTTGCAGGTTCTCTCGGCTTTTGGTGATGCCATTCTTAGTCAGGGAGCATGGTAGTATTAGCATGCAGGTTGTTGCAGCAGGATGTATAGGGCTGGGTGGGTCGGGCTCCTAGTTCAAGATGGCCCCTGCGCTGAGAATCTGAACCTTGATTTCTAAAGACCTGGCCACACCTCGCAAAAAGTCTTTTTTCCCTTCTTCTGTCACTCTGTGACCATCACATCTTGGTCAAACGGACCCCAGCCTCCTTGCAAAACTCAACATCAATATCTACTCCTGCTCAACAGCCTGACACATGCTCTCAGTGTTTCATTTCCACCACTTTCAGGATCAGAGGATGGAGAGCCTCAGCCACCTCTTGCAAAGCAGCCGAGGGTACATGCAGATGCAGATTTGAATCAAAATGTAAGTGTTTTCTTGTCGCTAATATTTTGTCCCTCTAAACGTGCAACTCTACCTCCAGTCTCTGCTGCCCCGAGTTCTGTGGCCTACCTCAGTGCTACCATTATCACTTCCTTCTATTCATCTTCCTCCCGAAAAAGGTCGTCCTGGATCTGTGAGACCCTCAATGGTAGAGGCATTATGGGAGCCGGATTTGCAAGGAAATTGAGCTGAGGGCTATTCGCAGTACAACAGAATTACTCTCATAATATGGCCACCGACGCTCCAAGTGTGATACCATCATGCTCCGCATGTGACAGCCTTTCTCATGCTGCTCTACGCTATCTACCGCCTCAGAACTGCACCTGTGAGCACTCGCCCAAAAGATGCAGCAATACACTCACCCAGACCTAGTATGTTCCCTCTGCCCTGGTCGGGTATCGCATCCATTTGACATTCTAGTAGTTCTCAAGCACCTTGAGGAACCGCACGATCAGCCCCGATGCAGTGACCATCAGCACCTGAAAGTCCACATCTGTCGGTTCCTGTGTCCACTTCCGCATCGTCGTGTTCGTCGGATACGCCGTCCCCGAGAATGTGCACTCTGTGCATTCTTCATACCACCACATTCTCTGCTGGCCTTCCCATTGGCTGCTTTGCAGTCGACGCTGGTCGTGTTGGAATCCCAAGCACAACATGTATTGCCGGGAGTTTGTTGCCTTGATTGCAACCATATACTGTACTTGACTAATGCCTATCTCATTGACAGTGGGAACACACATAGAGGTAGCTTGAAGATGCTCGTCAACCGGTACCCGTCACGGCATTTATTGAAGATGGAGCAAAATTGAGGTTTTTCCTGATTTTCATCCAAATCATCCAACTAGAATCCACGACATAGTGGACTTCGCAGCGAAGCACAGGAATGCTGTTCATGAGCCTGTCCCATGAAGAATGGATGGATGTTGGTTCAGGACAACGAGTTGCTGTTCTGGGTCTCACTCGAACAGAGGCGAGTTCTAGGCCTGCCTCACGTAGAAGCGATCGGGGACAGGCCACCGAAGGTAGACCTCTCTAGGTTCAGGTACAGCAGCTAGTGGACTAGATGCATTGACAAAGCGTGGTTGAAACAACTCGAAGAAAGGGCAAATGAAATGGTGAGACGGCTTGAGTAAGAGGACAGTCGCATACTCTAGAGCACTATTACAATTTTATGCTGCATCTACATCTTCCATAGTATCCATTGCCATGAACGAGTCTCGTGGACTGCAGCATACAGTATATTCCTACCTCAATGTACAAACCCAATGATCATAAATACTAACATTGCCTTCATTGATGCCACTCTTCTCGGCTAATCAGTACGGCAAGCTTGACTGATTTCTCCAAGTGTTTTGACACTGAAAGCGAAGCGAATCATTAGTGTATCAATCCATGAGCCCGTCCTTACAACCCTCTCTTGTATTGCGCCTTAGAAGAGAGTATTGTTTGCAACAGAAACTGGTTTATAAATTGTTGAGTTGCTGTCCATCCACTCCAGCATGTGCCTGCCAACAGCTGATATCTAGTACGTCGCACGATGGCCAAGATCAATCTGATTCAGATGACATCTTGTCTACGTCTGTAAGGTATGATTTCATAATGAGGTATCTTGCCTCCCCTGATTTGTCCTTGATCCAAAGAACGAGCTGCTTATTTCATGGGGTGTTCCGTACCATTCCTCACATGTATACAGGAACACGACAACGATCCCAGTGCCTTTGGACATTCTTTCACTTATATAGGTATAACAATATCGCCATTTTTCGAAATACTTGATCGAGGTTCTTGATGGTTGATGAACTTACTGGTTATTGTTATTTTGTCGAAAGACGGAAAGATAATGGGTGAATTGTTGACAGACTTTCGTCGCAATTGATATATCGTTGGAGCCAAGATGTTTCCTGGGAAGAATCCAATTCGCCTATAGGTAATTCAACCGAGGGGCAGTTTCCGTGACGCCCTAATTCTTTTTGCATATCTAGATTTGTGGTGATATGATGTGAACATCACTACTACTAATATATTCTTTCAAATCAGTCAGATATTTCGTGCTGGAACTCTCATATTCTGACCCCCCTACTAGTTGGGCCAAATGGGTAGCCGCGTTCATGCATTGCCTTGTCACTGAAAAGTGTATTGGAGACCCCATCAGCGTCTGGGAAGGCCGGAGATAACTCTAAATCGCGTTGGTATTGTATATATGAGAAATTGATCAAGTTCCCTTCCTCATCTTGAGCAGAGGATGATAACAATGATGAAGGCGAGACGAGGATGGATGATCAGTCCAAAAGGTAGTGGACAGGAACAGAACAAGTCGCAATGGGCGGCGTTAAACCATTGTGGACATCGAATTCTTGTGATCGAATATATCATTTCGTCATCTGACCTGACGGGCTCGTGTATCAATGGCCATGATGTCTGCGACAAGTCGTCGCTGTCGGTAAATGCCATCGATTTGGAATATGAAGAATCATGGACCTGTGTCAGTATTGACAAGCAAAAAATCAGTAGAGGTTGTGGTCAGTGAGAAGTGGGAGTAACCGAAGAGAAGGTCATCCCCTGCGCATTGCAAGGTGAGTGATGAAGCCCACGGCTTTGTTACAGAGATAATTGAACCAAAAGACAAAGTGGATGGATGGATTTCATCAATCAAGAGTGTTAGATCAGCGATTTCATACACTTGTGTCCAAACACTCCCTAATATTGATGTATCAGCCAACAACCTCAAAAGTAACCCAGATTCAACACCGCATCCCATCGGTAAAGCACCTGCATCAGGTATTGATCGGGGTCAAGTTCCACATCTCTGTTGAGATATGGGTTCTTATTGGAGCTAATCTCAAGCGGTGACTATAGTAACATCACTATGGTGAGGAGAAATGATTGACATACATGACATACATTTTGTCGCATGATCGAGTTGTTTTGTTCTTTCAAGTACGAACAAGGCTGAGTCAATGATTCAGTCACGAGCCCATCCCAGATGAATGCATACGTACGCGTTCAACTTCTGAGCCATACCAACACTTGCATCATTCCAGAAAATCCACTCACAGCGCAGCTGATCTGGGTTCAGTGCTCTGATGGGACAAAGATCAGTTCACATTGGGAAGTCAGGTGTTTCCGCAGATGCTGGATTCGCTCGAGAGTGAAAGGATTTCCTGCCGCCCATACTTTGATTTGTGTGTCAGGATGCTTCCTTCCATGAGAATGTTAGATCACATGAATATCTACAACTACTTGGGCAAAGTTCAACTCGTTGCAAGGATCCGATCTTTATCAAAGAGCTGATGTTGAAACCTTCCTTAGGAGTTCCGAGTACAACGTGAGATTATCATATGACGAACGTAAACATTACGAGGTCTGTCAACCAGGATAGAGAAGCAAGAGAAACAGATCACTCACCCATTGCTTCATTATCACCCTATTGAATCACCCAGCCCATCCACCTCATCTCTTACGTGACCAGTGGTAACCCTTCCCCTGAATATAACAAGATGAAATAGACGAAGAGGGTTCTATAGAGGCGATGCGTCCCAAGAAAGGCATGAAGTCAGTGTCAGTGAGAGTACGGAGAGACATACGTGAGAATATGCATCAGGTTTGTACATGTTTTCAAAGGAGGCACATCGAAGCTAGAGACCAAATAAGAGCAATGAGTGTATAACAAGTTTGTGATGATATATTATTTGACTTTGACTTCTCTACCTATCGCTTTCGAGTTGCAATCTTCAGGGTGGATCAAGAGGACTCTGTCACACCGCGATCGTCATATTTATGAGCATCCTGGTCATACTGACCCCGCCTTGCAAAACTCATTTACCCACTGCAGACCTTTCCGCAACGCCTATTGGGAATTCAGCTGACCTCTATGGTAGAATTGACTCTCAAGATACTGGCATTCCCGTTCAGAAAACCACCAAATTCACCAAGGACGACGTGTCGACCGTCATGCGATTAGTTGCTTCGAGTGATCCATCCACATTCATGTCTTCGATCGTCACTAATTCTCATATATATGTACAATTTCTACTCACTCTCCAAATGGCATTCCTTGCAACCTCGATGATAGATGAACACCTTAAACGGTGCTCACGTTGAAGATGCCAATGCCCAGCCATCTCCACCAGTTTAACAGTCTCAGTGTAGTGATTTTACTTTGCTCAACATTTCAAATAGATAATTGGAAGCATCATGCAGAGCAACCGAGAATGCATTCAGATGCAGATACGGCATCTTTACACAAAATGTAAGTGTTTTACCATCATGAACCGTCATAGCGTGCTAATCTTTTGCCATTTTCTTTTCTCAAGTCCGCAACCCTACCTCCAGCCTCTACTGTCCCGAGTCCTTTGCTTCTTCCAGTGCCACCATTCTCTCTGCTCCATCTATCCTTCCTTCGCACCAGCTCCTTCGTTTCTGGCCATACGACGTTCTCAGACACTCAACTACGCTATGCCCAATAAACTCTTCAAAGTTCCAAGGGTGCATTCCCTTTCACATCAACCCTATCGTACTTGACGTCACTGTCATCAGTAGTTGGATTTTTCCACCACTGAATGCAAGTTTGCAAGTCCCAATTCTCAAAAGCCCGACACCGATCAAGACAATTCTCGTCACAATACTGCTGACGAGAGAATGCGAACTCCACTTAAACAATGTACATATTAGATCACCGCGAACTTGTATGTGGGTCATAGCGCTCGTCAAGTATGCATAGTATGAGACAAAGCGGATACTCCTTATTTGGCCACGTCTTCTATCCACGACGCGTTTCTCTTGAAAACATGTACGAACGCATACTAGGCTCCTCATGCATGGTTCCATTCCGCTCTCCTTGGTATAGAACTCGACAAATGCTACTCTTCAATTTACATTCTCATGTATGCATTTATTCTCGCTGACATTGATTTATTGCCTTTTTTGGGATGAATTGCTTCTATAGATCTCTCATCATCAATCCTATCTTGTTGGAGTCAGGGGGAGGTGCCACGCAGGAGAAGGTGTGGATAGGCTGAGAGGTTCCCGAAGCAATTGGCATGTGTTTTGATTCTCTTTCTTCTTGCTCCTTGTTAGCGGATATTGTAATGATTGCGTTTGTTGGATGATGATATCACGTTTTATTCAAGGAGGGTTTCAACTTGCTCAAGCTTTTGCAACAATCAACTCTTCAAAAGAACAAAAAACTCGCATCTTCTGTCAATGTTTCGGTAACTGGAGTGTGATCAGCGCATGTCATAATATGATGAAACACATTGCAGACAGCATTAAAACCCTAGCTGGGCATTTAAACAGGTCCGACGAAGTTTGAGAATCAGATCAACTGGGCCGCACTGTGTTTTAAGAAACAGCGGTGCGAAGACAAAGAATTAGATAACCTTTTTGATCTTAACTACACAGTATTTATACTACTTCAAAAGTGTCTCGAATGTTAAAGAATAATCGAGGAAAATAAATGAGTCACTACAAAAGACTCGAGTGTTCGTGGAGTTGATAGTCGCTCCTCTAATCCCTAATACTGTGATTGGATTTTCTGGAACAATGCAAGTGCTGGTATGGCTCAAAATTTGAACGGGCACATATGCATTTCATTGAACCCAGCCTCAGTCGTAATGAAAAGATTAAAACGATTCGATTATGGAACAAACTACGCAGAAAGGTTCGACCGAGACGTCCATGGAGACTGGAATAGTTCAGGTATTGAGACTATTACCTCCATTAAGAACTCATATACCAGATGCAGAATTCGACTCTGAACAATACCTGATGCAAGTGCTCTACTGATGAGATGTAGCATTGTGCCTGGGGGACCGTGCTTTTGAGGTTGTTGGCTGATACATCGATGTTGGGGATTGAATGCTCTTCCGTACGCATACTGATGATCCACAATGCGATTTCTTTGATGAAGAAGCCTAGAGAGATTTGTATATAAGCTCTCACCTTACAGCACTTACGAGACACACACAAGCGTGACTCAGTAGTTAGACAAACCATCCAACAAGATGCTCATATGCGCACTTGATTGTGTGAAGACACACATACTTGTAGCTCCTCCAGCAGTAAAGATGCCACATGGGAGTAGGGATGGTTGTATTGCAGAAACCCAGTCGCACGTTGGTTTGACTTGGAATAAAGTGTATTCCGTTGCAAACCAATAATTATATACAATGGATATCAAGTTTATATACTAAATAAGGATTCCAGAAGGTTCCTGAGAAATTCAGCCAGATCATGGTGTCAGCTTGATCTCCCAACAGGTTGACAAGCCAATCAAGTGAGAATTTGACAGGATATATCTGTAAACAGCATGATAATGTGAGCAGATGCAGCACACAAAGTCAATTGAAAGTGCGTCTAAACCATCAATATGAAAAGACAGCAACTGCAAATAAGAACAAATAATGATCATTGAATCAATCAACAGGAACGGAACAAATGATGATCATTCTTCGATCAGTGACAGTGAGCTTGCCGATAAACACGCTGTGAAGTGCAAAGTAGTGATGTGACTCCTAGCAAGGTGGTTTGAATACACACTGGAATGAATGAAGATAACGCCATGTTGCAATCACAATGTGATACATGTAATATGATATACTATTGTACACCAAGTGTGTTACAATCTTGTGACAGACCAATGTATGGAGGATTTCCCATTGGAGGTCTGGTTATTTTTAATTTCTGATCCATCATTGCAGGCACTTTACAAAGTACTGAGCATGCAAACATTGTTGACCAATTTCAGTTTCTGGATCACATTGCTTGATGTTGCAATCAGCACGTGGCTTTTTGATCATTTTCCAGTCATCATTTGTTTCACATTTATGAATATTATTTTTTCATTGATTACCCTCAAAGGTGTTCCTTGTCCCTTCCATTGTTAAAATAACTCATATTTGATCTTTTCAATATTTCAGTCTGTCACTGTTACTACCTCATTGGCAGCACATTACAACTTTGCACTTTACATTTCAGACCATTTTTATCTATCACAGGAACTGATCAAAAAAGATCAGCAGATTCACTGCCACTGATCTTGAGAAATGATCCATTTCAACACTTTGTTTTCTATGCTTATGTTACATGTGTTCATTGCTATTCATCATTTGTTGATCATTTTTGGTTCCTCAATTATTTTTGGCCATCAGAAGGTTATCTACAATTATCTCTTCATTAATTGATGGCCCTCATATTTTTGTTTGTCACAATAACCAAGGACATTGTGTTCTGTACCCAGTTCAAAGTCACTTATTTTCTAGCACTCTGACAAGGCAAATAGTCAATCCTCCGAAGTGTGGCATGAGTGAACAGCTGATCCAAGGCAACTGGTGAGCTGAGCTTTGCCTAAGCAATGATCACTTGTGATTTATTCAGGGCACCTCAGTGTGTTTTGAGGTATTTTGTTATCCAAGATCATAGTAGCTCACTGCCATCTTAATTTCTTTCATATTCAAATCCAAGTGAATGCATGAATCAAGAATATGATAATTGGATTGAAAAAGTCTTTGTCTTGTGAGAAATGGCATAGAAATATTGATTGACTTAAAGAAGGGTGCTAAAGGGGTGACTGACCATCAGTTAACACCTATACATTATCTGACCTGAAGCAGTCAAGTTAGGTCATATCACATATGTTTGCCTTTTTCGATGTTGGTTTTTTTTTCTTGTTTGGATGCAAATAAATCTTGAGGACCAAAAAAGAATCTTATGGACATAATAAAATGCATGATGTCCTACAGCAATACATCATCTGATCCTGACAACGACAAAAATCTTTCAATAATTAACCCATTATCTCCTCATGTTTTGACTACCAGTGAGTTGATAAACTATCGAGACCTTAATCGAGTATTTCAAGAAACAATGATATTGTTATATCTAAATAAGTGAAAGAATATCCAAAGGTGCTGGTACCGCTTTCATGTTCCTGCATTGTACACATGTGAGGAATGGTACAACAACCTGTAAAATGAGCAGCTTGTTCTTTAGAGCTTGGATAGTATTAGGCATGAAAATAAAGACAATGACTTCTGTATTTGGTGATTGTTGTCTGTTCAAGGACGAAGTACAAATCAGGGGAGATTAATAAGTGTTCTGTGGCAAGATACTTCATTGATAGAATCAACTTTCCTTTCACACATGTAGATAAGGTTTTATCAAAATTATCATGGTCATCATGTGGTGAGCTCAATGTTGGCCAGAAATCTTCTGAAATCAATGGAGGTGAATGTCTTGAAGCTACTCGGCAATTCATCGACAGTTTCCTGTTCAACAGACACAACCTCTTGTAAGCTGCAATATGAGACAGCTGTAAGGAAGGGCTGAGCCATTGAAATGCAATTAGAGTTTGCTGTCTGCATCCCTAGAGAAATCAGCCAAACTGCCAGTGATATCAGCCAAGAAGGATAGTATGAGTAAAAATGATGTTGTCAAGACAAAGGTGAATGTTGGCACTGTGAACATCAGGTTTGTATATTGACACAGGAATATAACATATGTCAGACTTTTCTATGGTAAATACTGAATAAATTTATAGTAAAATTGTAAAAGAATTCAAGTGTATGCGAGTATGCGATTGTGTGTTTTGAGTCCCTACCTAAGCAGATTCATACCCCTTTCCTTGAGCTCTTTCAGCCACTCTTGGTTAATACATTCAGTCAACTCGGTGCTGAAGTTAGAGAGGTCCACCTTTATTGGCTGGCCCCAGGTCATTTCTGTCTGAGCTAGACATAGAGCTTTCCTGTACTCAAGCCATCCTGGCACATCAACCATCTATCCCTGGTGCCTCGCAAGATAAGCACATATTCATGAGTAAAATTCTGGTGCTTAGCTATGCAGTCCGCTATGTCATAAATTTTGATTAGGTTATGGATTTGGTTGGATCATTGCATTGATCGGACACCAACTTGGCTCCATCTCCATGCACCACTCTGGGTACCAGGACTGAGTATACACATGGCCAGTGCAGACGTTGAAGAGGGTTATTTTGTCTGTGTCATGACAGTGGAGAGCGATGAGTTAGTCGCTAAGGGATCGGTCAAGTAGGGCAGGTGAGAGAATAATCTTGTGGATGTCGGGCATTGTGATGGGCCTGTCGCAGAGTTGACCAGTCCATATATCACAGAATCGGACGTCATCATCTTCCTAAGAGCAACATGCAAAGAGCTTTCTACCAGGTGAGTATTCCTGTGGGTACCTGCCAAGATGTATTTTGTCAGTGAAACGGAAAAGATGAAATGAGTGTTGTGATTCCATGAATAACATGAGATGGGACTAGTGTGTCTGTGTTGATGCCTAGAGGATACATGCATTCAGTATGATCCCTCAGTTTCCAAACCTGAAACAAGCCTGAGATCTCGTCCGAGTCATCACCTTTTAGTTTGGCACATATAACCAGGTAATTACGTGTTCTGAAGGCAACCTTCCATTATCGGATACATCTCCCTTTGGGCCAGGGATAGTAATGAGGCAATTTCCCAGTTGCACAACATCTGCCTCAAATCCATGCTCAATGTCTCCAGGCCCTCAATGACATTGGTTGAAATCCCTTCTTGGGATGCATGGCCTCTGATGCAGGTGCTTTACCAATAGAATGTGATGTCGTGTCTGGGGTACCATACTTATGAGGTTGTTGGCTGATACATTAATGTTGGGGATTGAATGCTCTTCCACACATATCTTGATGAACTGCAGTGTGATTTCCTTGGAAGAGTTTAACATCACTGTCTGAAGAAGCCCAGGAAGATTTGTATATAAGATCACACCTCACAGAATTTACGAGATGCGCACAAGCATGACTCAGTAATTAGACAGATAATATAATAACATGCCCATATACATGCATAGAAAGCTCAATTCCACAAAGACACATGTACCTGTACTCTTGCAAGAGTAGGGATGCCACATGGGAGTAGAAAATATTTGACAAGCCAATTGAGTGAGAATTCAATAGATTCTATCTGTCAACAGGATGATCATGTGAGCAGGTGCAGCACACAGAGTCAATTGAAAGCATGTCTAAACCTATTGTTACAAACTCATCTCGTGACCACCTCGACTCTACCTTGTGCCACCTAAAGTAGTATCAAGAAAACCCGTTAGTAGTCTTCTAACATCAGTCTGGTTATAATATACCTTTTATCTGAACACTGGGCATTAGGAACTCATAACACCTATGAGGGCCATTAATATCTTATTGATGAAAAGACAACAAATGTAAATAATGGACAAACAATGAGTATCCTAGACATAAGCAAACAAGCATCTGAAATAATGATCAACAGAACAGAGTGGGATAATCAAATCACAATCAGTAGCAGTGAGCTAGTTGACAGGAACATACAAAATTTGAAAATTCTTGTAGCTACTGCCAAAAAATCATAAGGAGATATCTATGCAATAGGACAAGGAGCTGTTATGGTGGATTATGTTATAGAAAATAAGAACAGTACCCTTACTAAGGTGACCTCCAGGTTTTTCCAGTATACTTTGTTCCCAGATTACATCAGAGACTCTTCTCTATTGGGACCTTGATCTGGATGGGGTACAAGTACCAAGGATGTTATGAACTTACAATGGGACTACAACTATTATTGGCCCTGGTCTGATAATGAGTGGTTAGTAGAAGAGATATTGGCAATGATGGATGAAGGTAACAATGATGCATCAATGTATCATTAAAGACTGTGGATTTGGAATTATGAATAGACTTTATCACAAATAGCCACTTATTGATTTGTGATGGGTGAGTTTAGTATTCAAAAAGAGCTTATAAGTGAAGTTAGACAAGTAGCAAAAGATGCTGTTAAGTCTGAGATCTAATCCTCAGATAGGGAGTCCTTATATACAGAATTGTGATGGTCTGTGCACTAGAACAGATCATCATATGCTACTACCTATTGTTCTACATATGGTAGTGCCTTTGTACTGGAAATAGAGATAACTTAACCATATAGAGGCTGTCCTTTGTTCTAAGAAAAGGCAAATGATTATCTATGGGTAATTAATTAAGTCTATATACAAACATTGAGAACTTCATATCTTCATGAATATTAATTGCCTCAAGTTGTTCTAGGCTCATTCTGAGCATCATGAGGAGGGCTTCTTCTGAGCCTAGAAGCAAAGCATCAATCATGGCGGTTTCCAAGATATCAGTGATTTAATACATGGTACCATAGTGGTTACCTACTGATTTGCCTGATATCTTGGCCAATATTGATTGCCTTGAGATGTGACTGGCATCAATAGAAAGGTCTTTTTAAGGTCTTTCTGGATCCATTAGGACCATAGAAATCATTGAAGAATTGGTGGAGATAGGTCTGAATGAAGTTTGTAACATTGTCAGTTCTGGCCAGTCCAGTATTGTTAATATTCACTCTTGTTCCATCCTAATACTCTCCTTATCAACTATAAATCTGAGCATTCTAGTCTGTGTCACTTTAAACTCATATTTTTTGAGTTTTGCATATAGTCTATTCTTCTGAAGTCTTTGGAGACAGTAATATGTGTGTTTATGGAGTTTGTTTAGTGTTAAGTCAAAGATTAGAATATCATCCAAGTAGGTTACTAGTTCATTTTCTAGTCCTTGTAGGGCCCTATCCACATAACTTTGGAATGAGGCTGGTGTATTACATAGTCCAAAAGGCATTCTAAATTCTGTTTTCTATTTGTTACTGGCTCATATCCTTAGTAAATAAAAGACTACCCTCAAATCTATCTTTGTAAAGTATTTTGTGCCTTGGACACAATCCAGTAGTGAGTTTATAGCAGGGACAGGGTATCAAATTTTTATGGTGGTTTTGTTAAGCACCCTATAGTCTATGCAAAGGCATAAATTGGTAGTGTTCTTTTTTTCTACAAATAGGGTAGGTGATGCAGCTAGGGAGGTGCTTCAGTCAATAAACTTTCAGTTCTCCATGTCTTAGAGGAATTCTTTGAGGATTTGTAGCTTCTTCTTGAAATGGCAGTATGCTAGTCTACATCGTGGGTTCTGTTAGGGAACTACTCAGAGGCAATCACCCTTAAGCTAGTGGATAGTCCTGGAAGCTAGTTTGAGATTCAAGTGGGGGTATATCTACACACTTGCTAGTATATATACTACACTAGATAGTCAGGCACACAGCACCATGGCAACTGACCTA
>Ga0153971_1000095_pt1:12500-13987 | contig 13987 bp, 11 predicted proteins | sample TSGA055MetaG_FD_104686 | JGI IMG/M metagenome (GOLD analysis project Ga0153971, IMG submission 104686) | Attine ant fungus gardens microbial communities from Georgia, USA - TSGA055 MetaG | ecosystem: Host-associated > Fungi > Mycelium > Unclassified | place: USA: Georgia, George L... | reverse complement strand
CTAAGGTAAGAGCCCCCCTTTTTCCTGCACTATCACTCCTGTCAGTGTCTTTTCTTTCTGACTTACCAAACCACTAGCACGCCATCCGACTGACTCCCCGCTGGTTTTGTACTTCTTTTACTTATCCGCTTTCTTCTGGCCGATTTCCGGCATGGGGTGAAACGCTCAATTCAGTAGATTGCCCCGGGCAATCAAATAGAAGACAGATGTCCCACCTTCCTTAGCTGCTTGCCAACAGAACTGCTTTTCTTGCTTAGAGCCCGATTCCCTCCTTGTCTGAGCCTTGTCTGAGCGCTAGTTACGAGTTCTGGATCTCGAACAGAAAGATCGGTCTGAAAGGAAACAACAAATGAGAATTAAGACTCAGCTGGGCTTTAAAGAAAAATCTAACAGAGTCAAAAAGAAATCATTACCGCCCCGTTTCGAGCTTCTCTTGCTCGTGAGGTGCACTTTCCCTCTAGAAGAGTATTCCGCTGATGTGACACCAAGGAAAGAAGGATCGGAGTCAGACCTATATATAAAGGCAAGCGCAATAAGATCACCGAAAGCTAGATGCGACTGAGGGTCCCGCAGTGGCGAAGAAAGATAGATAGGATTTAGCACCGGGTTTAACACATCAAAAGGAAATAGCGTATCGTATAAGGGGTGAAAAGAGCCTATTCACCCAGTTCAATAGCGCCAGTTCAGTTAGGATAGCTGGCAGCCGGCAAGCTCGAAGATCTAAGAATGGCAAGAAATCGAGATAGGATCATGAAGGTAGCGTGTCCATCTCGTGTAGGCTCACCAGTTCCAAATGGGAGAAAGCAAGCAAGAACGAAAGATAGCGCCCATAGCTAATAAGAATAAGGGCGAGAAGAAAGTACGAAAGAAGCATTCACATCCAAATCCGAATCCGAAGCCAGCAGATACATCAGCGTACCGCCATTCATTCCTATCCCGGGTGGTAGAGCTTTCTCGTTGATCGTTTGTTGATCGTCGTTCTTTTTCATTAATGAAATTCGAATCCTCTTTTCGGATATGTTGTTTTAGTTGATGGAGTTGCACACACATCGCATCCTTCTTGCTTTCATCTTTTGTTAGTGAATCGGGAAGGTCAGGCGAAGCCGTAAGAGTTTCCCCCCGTCCTAGTCTTAGGGCTATCAAAGATGGCGTATAGACAGATCGGTCCTATAGTACGAAATAGAATGAATAAATGGCTTGGGCAGCATCACTTGGTCGGCCTTTCGCTCCTTATCTCTCTCAATCTGAACTTTAATGAAGCTTGTTCGGGGTCGCTAGACTGAGCTAGGTAGCTAGGCGAACTGCTTCTTTTAGGTAACCTAGTTCATGTGGAAACTAGATGACTTACCTAATATGACCTAGTGAGACCTCTGATTCTATCGAATCCCCGGATTAACAACTAGGCTACCTCCTTGCAGTTTTATCTAAATTCTCGGCACTTAGACGTTGAGCTGACTGTCTCACCCATATATGACTTGCCTTAGTTA
>Ga0153971_1000095_pt1:0-7500 | contig 13987 bp, 11 predicted proteins | sample TSGA055MetaG_FD_104686 | JGI IMG/M metagenome (GOLD analysis project Ga0153971, IMG submission 104686) | Attine ant fungus gardens microbial communities from Georgia, USA - TSGA055 MetaG | ecosystem: Host-associated > Fungi > Mycelium > Unclassified | place: USA: Georgia, George L Smith... | reverse complement strand
CGACGAAAAGACTATTCCATAACCGACTCTTGTTGCCGAATCGAGGGGGCTTGGCTTGTACCAGGCTCTAAAAGAGTTTTCTTCGAGCGAGCAGTCTTTCTATCTTTTTTTTGGGGTTGCATGCCCAAGGCAATGTTTTTTGTAGATTGAGATGGATTGATCTTCGCTATCGTGCCTCTTCCTTGTACCAGTTGATGCTGCGGCAGTGCCTAATATGAGTTTGCTCCTGCCCCAGACAGCTTCGAGGTTCCCATCGATCGATTACAGAGGTTTCAACCACTGAACTTGCTTATGCTCCGAGCTATAAAAAAGATTGAGTAGGAAAAACTGGAATTGGCTTTAATCGAGATTGCCTCGGCTTCTTAGGCACATGAGGAACCGGTCTAACATCTTTTCAATCGAAATCCCAATCAAAGACAAGTTCTACCAAGGCCAGGATCTGAAAGAGAAGATTCACTTTCCGGAATTCCAAGTGACATGATTCCTTCAGAAGCTAAAGTTGAATGATCGAAGTCTCCTTCAGGTTCAGTCGAAGAGATCGAAGCGAAGTCATCAATTCAACCATTCGCATGGTCTCCTCTAAGACTGACCTCTTTTCCAAATGAACCAAACCTCGATACCACATTCATCAAAGAGATACGGCCATCTCTCTAGGTTGCACACCCCCTTTAGATCGTTCTATTCTATTCGTGCTTGAAAAACGAAACGACCCCATCGGTCCGCTCGACATTCTTAGCCGTCCTCCGAGGGTTAACACCTCATAGATCAGATCGTGAACTCTTTCAGACCCTTAGCCTTAGTTTCACTTGGTTGGGGCAGAGTTTCAGCCTGCCTTCCACCGAATCCAAAATTACAGCTGCCTAACCTGCTGACATCCCGGCGAAGAGAGTCATTATTTGTGTCACATCCTCGAATTCGACAGAACGCTTTCCTGTTATCTCTCAAATTATAGGCGATCGAGCGAGAGAAAGAAAGAAAACTATTGCGCACGCCCCTCATTCGCCCTTTACTAATATAATAGAAGGTAAGGCAAAAGCAGCTTAAGCCCTTCCGATCACCCGAGAAGCCCTCGATGAACCGCCTATAGATATATACTTATATATATATATAATTATTTATTTATATATATATATTAGTTTCTTCTCTGGATCCAACCAACTCATGCCGTCGCCAATCCAGTGCCCAAGGTAGTTTACTTGCTTACTAGTTAAGGAACTAGACCTTATGCAAAGCACCTTTTTCACATAGAGCTGTGTTCCAGATCATAAGGGAGGCTAATATTTTCTTCACCCACCGTGATAAAGGTCGTTGGCTCAACCCTATGTCCAACATCTTGACTGATCACTTACTCATCCTAATCAGAGGCCTATACCCCAACCAATCATAGACCACATCAAGCCCTTACTCTAGATCATGAAATGCTCCATAAAGGGCATCTCATCCAAAAAAAAAACGTCACCGTCACCTATTTCGTGTTGATCAAAGCGCAGATCGAATTGTCGTGGACCGTCCAAGATCTATTTTCGATACACACCCATGTTTTTTAGAATTGGGTTAGAGTCTGATCTCTACATCCACATGTACACGATCAGTCACAATCTCAAAGAAGCTTTTGTTTGGTTGTTCCATCAGTGTTCTCGGGGAGAGGTGGTCTCCTCTTTCTTGGAACGCAATGATCAACGGATATGGGTGTATCTGGACGAATCTCAGGAGCTTTTCGATCAGAGACCATTCCAGAATGTCCTTTCATGGAATTCTTTGTTAGCATTGTGCGACAGATGTGAAGACGTCGAAGGAAGGATCCCAATCTTCAACGAGAAAGAAAAAGAAGCAGAACGTGGAAAAAAGAAGAAAAGCCTATGATGCACAGAGTGGCAAGTGGCAACTCGAGATCATTCTTATTTTCACTAAAGGCTTTGGCAGGGACAGGGTCTGGCCCAAGCAGTGGTGCTTTAGCTAGCCTTACTCATCTATGAGACAGATGAGAGAGAGAATGCGCGGTGTCATGACTTTTTCCTTGAAAGGCATCCTCTGTTGACGAATCCATTTGCATTTTGAGCCTACGATTCCCCTGAGAATGGATCTCTCATTTGGACAAGAAGGCTGTGCTGTGAAAAAGGATTCCAAATTTCCAGGCTTGAGTAGGAAGCTTTTCAGAAAGAAGGATATCCTGAGCCAAGCACAAGCAGTAGTCTCAAAGAGTGATGCAGTTGGATCAAGAAGGCCGAAAGCCCGGCAGTAAAGCTCACGTTGTCGACCTCTTGTCCGTCAGTGAGTGATTCCTCGTATGTGTAAAGGCGGGTAGACCGTCTCATCTCTTTCCCCAAAGCCAAAGTGGTGGATCGAACTTCGATAATGTCACGAGAGATTCAGTTGGTTCCATCGGTCATTCTGCGAACCTGACAGCTATCACTTACTGGTCAATGAAAGTGGGGTGGGGTCAGTTTCACTCTTCTTCGGAGCTTTAAAGTAAAAGAGTCTCATGCGCTTGCTTATGGAACTCTTGCTTCAAAGAATCATCCTCAAGAATTACAACATAGGCTTCTTGCTCATCAAAGGCTCCGGCCCTTATAAAACCAAAAGAACAATCTAATGATGGACACATCGGTGCTCAGGCTTGTTCCCCGGAGTGTTATCCTCTCTTCCCAAGAAAGAGGGAAAATGGCTGTGATTCAATATGAAAAGGCCTGCACTAACTCTTATCTTAATTTAATATCTATCCGCCTTCAAGGCCACAATGTAATAACCAAGGGGCCTCGCCTCCAGAGTCAGATTGAGGAGACAACTCCTTCAAGGCTTTGACTTACATTCCGAGGAAGACTTTCCCAACAACAGAAGAAAAGATTGCGAGGTACTTCGATAGCATCAAAAAAGTACCTTCCAGCTCAGCTTTGTCATCTAGCTCGGGCAGTTCCAAAAGAAAAAGAAGGTCCGACGACGAGAAGACTCCCATAAGGTCTCCAAACAAATATCGCCCTAGAAGGCGTAGGCATGGAGCGAATATAATCACTTCTTATGTAACTTCTATCACTAATCCCAGGGGGGAGCAACAAGACGAGCCTTCTCCTTCATCTACACAATCTTCCCATGATCCAATTTCATCAGCCCAAGTCACTGAGGATTTGCCTTCGCGGGTCACTCGTTCCCAGGGGCAAGCCCCGGCTCAAATGCCTTTGCCACCGAAAAGCAAAATCTTTCAACCAAAATCCACCCCAGCAAGGAAGGAAGTTATCCTGCATCCTTCAATAATTCCAGGCTAGGAGCCTCGATTGATCCATATACAAAATTCTCCCCAAAGGAGTCGGAGTCCGGCTCCGTCAGAAGGGGACTCAGTCTCCTCACCGAGGTCTCAGTCAGAATCGTCAGAAGCTTCAGCTAGCTCATTCCCTTCACAACGTGGGCTAGTTTTTTTACCCGCAATGACTATGACTACGACCGATTCATCTCCAGTCCCTTCCGTCGTACAGACAGCGGAAGAACAACTGGCGGAAATTAGGGCCCGCAAAAATGAGATTCTAAAGGGACGCCGAGATTGCAGCCCCCAAAACCCAATTAAATGCAGCCTATCGGCCTCCTACATCTGAAGAAATTTTGGCATAAAAAAGAGCTGAGTTGGCTGCTCTGGAAGCACTGATAGCTGCCTCAACTCCTTCAACTTCTGCACCTCCCGCTTTTCAGCCTTATGTTCCAGCTGCACAAGCAACAGCACCCCCGCCTGCTCAGTCAGGTCCATCTACTTCCGCACAGTTTGTCACTAAGGTAGGGAAGGCATTCCATTCAAAATCAGCCGAGTCAGGGCATCCGAATACGTTGAATCACCCGCCGCCAAATCAGCATACGCATAGGAGCAAGAACACGGATGCATTCCACAGCCGTTCTCAGTCCACAGATCCGGGTTAGCAGTCAAGAGTGAAGAAAGACATGTCATTAAAAGAGAGATTGGTTTATGTTTATGAGTTCAGGACGGGTGAGGTTTTCGACTGAACGGATGAAAGTGTAGTTGTGAATGTGAGTTCCTCTTTAACCACAATAAACAGTGCAGTTAGCGACTCTAGTTTAGTCACAATCTCCCTAGCCTAGCTAGCGCTAGAAGCATCAGTCTATTGCAAGAGGGAAACGAGTGTGAAACACATCCGTTCAGGGTATTTCTAAGGGTCTTTCAAGACAATAAGCGAGTAGTTCAAGCCAGAAGAAACACAGCCGGGAGAGGCTCTGCGGGAATGCTAGTAGGTAGGCCAGAAGAAAGAGAGGGAGACCTAATGAACTCTTTCCCAAAGCAAGTACGGAAGACCCGAAAAGCAAGATATTTCTATTCAATGCGAATCTTACCCGTAGTGATTCTTACCTGCCGGACAGAGACTAGAACGACTCGCTTCGCTTCCCTCCACCTCGCTCATTCATCCCTGGCTTCTTGGGCCCTATCTGATCGTAGACCCGTAGACCTACCGAGAACTGCCCCTATTCCGCAACCCTTCCTTCTGATTTGATGCACCGTCGAAAAACATATTCCAGCCTGCTGATTCTTCTTCGTCAGGGAAATCCGTCCTCATGGGTTCGTAGGCAGGCAACGGATGTTCTGCCAAGCGATCCGCAATCGCATTGCCTTTGATTAGCTTAGAAAAGAAGTTTGATCTATTGGATTAGAAGTTTATCCCGAACCTGCCTTGGACACTTTACTGGCCTATCTAAAGAGAAAGCATTGGGACGGAGACTTCCTCTTCTTGGACAGAGAAAGCTAACAAGGTTCACTTAGCACAACCGAAAAGGTATCTATGAACTAGAAACTGAAAGGAGAGATGAACTAAGGAATAACCGTTTGTGCCCTCTTACTCTTCCTACTTGACTGTACCAATCACTCTATTAGAAAGGAGACGGCACTGAGGAACTCCACTACGCAAACCTTCCTGATTCACTCCACTCGCATTCGTCCATGAATGGATGGATTGACTCACTGCTTCGTCGCTTGACTCACTATACGAAATAACGATCTCGGCTTTACGCCTTTTGTTCGGAGCGTGGTCTTTGTGATCTCCCTTCCCTCGTTGGTTCCCTACCACGACCCTATCCGTATAAGGAGTATTCTCGCGTATTCGAGCTCACGCTACTTCCCCTTCCCCACTGGTAGCCACACTTCGGTAGAGCCTATATGCTGCCTATAATGGCCACTAGCGCTGCTGGTGGATATGCCACTGATTTGGCTAGCTCTTCACCAGGTACTGGATATGCTAAAGGTATGGATCAATATATGACACACCTGGCTTAGATGCTGCTGGGTTTCGATATCCAACCGGATAGGCAACTAGGTATGTTACTACTGGGTATGACGCTGTTGGTTGAAATGAATCAATCGGTTATGCCGGTCCTATACCTCTAGGCGTAGATCTTTCATAACCTGGGTGCCCAACCGACTAGATCACATTAATCAACCGAATCAACTGCTTCTTATAGTGATGCTTAAACCGGCTCTGTAGGATCTACTACTGCTGGTGGTTCCCGATAATGATATTTTTTCGACTAGCTCAACTGCTTATTCAACAAAATCGACTACTTAGTGATTAGTGAAATTCCGTTCCGTCAGGCTCTGACCTCGAAAAAGGATCCGGTTATGCTTCTAGCGGTGCTTAATAGCTCGGTGCTGCTGCAGGCTTTGGTTCCTAACCACCTAGTTGCCCGAAGCCGGCCTTGCCTCTGCCCGGTACCCACAAAGCCTATACTTCTGTGCCACCGGTTATTGCGCCGGGTAAACGCCATAGTAATAGTAAGAATCACTTGCATAATCTGCTGTTTTATGTTCCAACTAGCTAGACCCTTGCTTATGCACCTGCAACCCCTGCTCTCGCCTATGCGTTTAGGTAGCTCCGGGGAAACTTCTGCTACTCATGTTCGACTACTTATGCCACTATTTAATGCTGCTACTAGAACCGCGCTACTACTGGTGATATTGTCGCCCGCCCCCATCGAAGGTGTTGGTGCTGGGTCCTGATCACGAACAGGAGCATGCGTTGAAACCGCAGATGAAGATATATATGGATTCAGTCTCGTTCGTAAACATCCATACGGATGGTGACGGAACTCCATGAGACTGAAGGAAGGGATGCTGACTACTCAAAACAGTCCCTGGGGACACCAAACTTTAAGAAACGGGGCTTACAGCGGGTTCTTTAGGAGCGCTCCCTATTTAGAGAAGTCCTGTTCCGCTATACACAAGCGAGAACTCTTTTCGAGGTACTCCAAAATGCGGGAAGAGGTAACCCTTCATAGATCTTTAGCCTTTACTTATGATAGTCAGGATCTTTTATACTCTTATACAACATAAACACTCCACCAAATAAAATACATGGTCAAGTAAGTTCAAATCAAAGGGAGGAGCAGCTCTTTGAAAAGGTCAGTAGAGATTCCTTCGCCCAGCTTATTTTTGATTTCTTGAAGACGAAGAATAAAGGATTTTTTCGCTCTGGATAGGTACTTTCTTGTGAAGGACTCTCCGTCGCAGTCGATCGAAACGATTACTACGCCCAGGACAAAAGTGGAGTTCGGTTTGCATCTCCGAATGAGAGCAACTGTCGCTGGGAAGAGAAACTCATGCTCATCATGCCAAATGGAACTCCTAGATGGAGCACTTGTGACCAGTAAGTAAGGAAAGGAACTCCCAGCTAGCTGCTAGCTTACATGCCAGATGGGTCCTGCCTTTCTCCCCTTTGGTTGGTGGCTTTATGGTTGAATGTTTTCCGCCTGCTGGGCAATTTGGGCGGGATCTTGCAAACCAATCTTTTCAAAGAATAGAGAAGCGTCCCGGTTAGTCAACCCCCGATCAAGCATCTGGTTCATGGTCCGTAGTTCCTGTCTTTCCCCATCATTCTAATATCCACCTATCACCAGGCTTTCACAACTAATCTTTTAGGCATATCAAGACCATCGTCGATATCATCAATAAGATAACCCTTGGGCTTGTCATCCAGGAACTTGTTCGGAAATACCATAATGAAAGGAAGTCTGGAACAGCTCCGCCCCTCCCAAGCTAGGGAAGGCACATAAAGGAAAGGATGAACAACCCGCTAAACCTTGTATTTTGATTGAATTTCGACTGAAAAGTAAACCCTGTTGAAGAGTTCGTTCGTCTGCAAGACTCACAAAGTGGGTCGTACTCAACCTTAAATCCCAGATGGCACTTAATCCTGGATGGCATTTCTTGTAGTTTACCAATCTCAAAGGTGGCAGCTACTACAGCTTCAACTTAGACTAGGGCATTAGATTGGGCACCTTCTATTTCTCTTTCTTTGGTCGATAGATAAATACGAGGAGGACAAATTCCCGGTTGACTAATGCCAATAAATGTTCCAACTACCCTACCTGAGCGGGTGAAAGGCCCTTTCTTTCGGGCAGCTGTTGAGATCATAACTTGGATTACGGTTAGCGGTTTCACCTTTGACCAGGTACAGCAAAAAGCAAGGTCTTTCAAGTGACTTTCATAAAGCCAGTAAGTAGAGCTAGAGCTAGCTG
>Ga0153971_1000094_pt1 | contig 13994 bp, 17 predicted proteins | sample TSGA055MetaG_FD_104686 | JGI IMG/M metagenome (GOLD analysis project Ga0153971, IMG submission 104686) | Attine ant fungus gardens microbial communities from Georgia, USA - TSGA055 MetaG | ecosystem: Host-associated > Fungi > Mycelium > Unclassified | place: USA: Georgia, George L Smith State... | reverse complement strand
AATAAAAAAAAAAAAAACGGAAATTCCCTTTATCTAATAATAATAATTCAATAAATAAACTAATGATTGATTTTTAAAAAAAAAAAAAAACAAAAATAAAAAAAAAAAGGTTTCTCATATCGAATTCAAAATGCCATGCTATTATTACTTAATAGTCATATTTCATATGGCGAAGGCATAGTCTTCTTTTTTCTCTCAAATACAAAACTCATTGGCGCCGAGCATGAGGGAATGCTAGACGTTTGGTAATTTCTCCTCCGACCAGAAGAAAAGATCCTATTGAAGCGGCCAATCCCATGCATATTGTCTGTACATCTGGTTGTACAAATTGCATAGTATCATAAATAGCCACTCCGGGTATTACCCACCCCCCGGGAGAGTTTATAAACAAATACAGATCTTTGCTATCATCCTCTAGACTGAGATATACCATAAGACCAATAATTTGATTCGAGAGATCGCTATCAACCTCTTGGCCTAAAAAAAGTAATCTTGCTCGATAAAGTCGGTTGATTAGGATATAATTGTATCCTTAGGAACCGTACGCGCACCTTTTGATGCATACGGTTTACCAAAAATCGCGCAAAAAAAAAAGAATCAATGTGTAGATTGCAGCCCTCATTCTTTTTTATTTTCATAGGGGGCTCTTTCTAACTTCTAACAAAGGGCTTTTTTTCTTCCATTTTTCAAGAAGGATTTGTTTTGGCCTGTTTACTTTACCTATATATAAATAAAATATATATATAAATAATTTACTAAACTTATCGAATGAACTTCTCATTGATGTATTGTTTCATCGAGATCGAATCCAAATAACGATGCCATTTTCTTGTTCCTGAATGGGCTTTTTCAATTTTTTTAGGTTTATGCTCTACTCCGAGTAAGGATAGGCCCGATTTTTATTTGCACATATAGGGCAAATGTCCCAATACCACGTCTTTTTGCTATGGCTTTTTTTATTTTTCAATTTCATTTATTTCATGTCTTCCACTAAATATTCAATGTATTCATTATATTCAATGTATTCATTATATTACTTGATTGATTAAACAGTTTGAGATCGCTCCTGTTTATAAATAGAATATTATAAAAGTAGTAATCTTAGATATATTACCAATTGGGTTTTTTCTAAACGGAGCCTGGATACTTCATTTTTTTGGTCCAGTCGAGCCAACCATAAATTATTCTAATTGATAATATTAATCTGATACCCCTACAAAAAATAAATAGGATTAAATTGTATTTCACGCTCCAAACTTTTGATAATTCAATCAATCTTTTTTGGGCGAAAGAGGGGATATCTCGATCAGGGGAGAGAATGGGGAAATTCCATGTGACCCAATATATCTGACAAGTCGCACTATATGTCAACCCACGATGCATCTTCCTCTCCAGGACTTCGAAAAGGTACTTTTGGAACACCAATAGGCATAAAATGAAAGAAAAAAAATTAAGTACTATATCTTACTTTGATGTGGAAGCGTAACAACGGGTTTATTGTCTTAATAAGATTAGCCTTTATCATAGTTTATCCATAAATTGAATAAGTTCATAACAATAACATAAAAAAAGAAAACCGAATGATTATGACTAAAGGAAAATTTTTACGAAACGAATGGGTCTTTGGAATGATATGAACAAATGGGTATGTCTTCACTCAGAGAAAATTAAAGTGGGATCAATCCCCTCTACCATTGCGTATTGGTACTTATCGGGTATAGAATAGATCTGCTTATTTTTGTTCCTACAAATGGAATTCGTCTATTATTACTATCTATTATTATTATTACTAAAAGAATAGAACAAATATTAATTCTTTCCTCGAGAAAATCTACCGAAAGAGTGGGTCCAGAGCATAGTTTTTTTACTTTTTACAATGCAATAAAGTTACATAGTGTCTATTATTCGTTGATTAAAGGGGTATTTCCATGGGTTTGCCTTGGTATCGTGTTCATACCGTCGTATTGAATGATCCGGGTCGTTTGATTTCTGTTCATATAATGCATACAGCTCTAGTTGCTGGTTGGGCCGGTTCGATGGCTCTATACGAACTAGCGGTTTTTGATCCCTCTGACCCCGTTCTTGATCCAATGTGGAGACAGGGTATGTTTGTTATACCCTTCATGACTCGTTTAGGAATAACCAATTCATGGGGCGGTTGGAGTATCACAGGAGGTACTATAACGAATCCGGGTATTTGGAGTTACGAAGGTGTGGCCGGGGCACATATTGTGTTTTCTGGCTTATGCTTTTTGGCAGCTATTTGGCATTGGGTGTACTGGGATCTAGAAATATTTTCTGATGAACGTACAGGAAAACCTTCTTTAGATTTACCTAAGATTTTTGGAATTCATTTATTTCTTTCAGGGTTGGCTTGTTTTGGGTTTGGCGCATTTCATGTAACGGGGTTGTATGGTCCTGGAATATGGGTGTCCGATCCTTATGGACTAACCGGAAGGGTACAATCTGTAAATCCAGCGTGGGGTGTGGAAGGTTTTGATCCTTTTGTTCCGGGAGGAATAGCCTCTCATCATATTGCAGCAGGGACATTGGGCATATTAGCCGGCCTATTCCATCTTAGTGTCCGTCCGCCCCAACGTCTATACAAAGGATTACGCATGGGAAATATTGAAACCGTCCTTTCCAGCAGTATCGCTGCTGTCTTTTTTGCCGCTTTTGTTGTTGCTGGAACTATGTGGTATGGTTCAGCAACTACCCCGATTGAATTATTTGGTCCCACTCGTTATCAATGGGATCAGGGATACTTCCAGCAAGAAATATATCGAAGAGTTAGCGCTGGGATAGCCGAAAATCAAAGTTTATCAGAGGCTTGGTCTAAAATTCCTGAAAAATTGGCTTTTTATGATTACATCGGTAATAATCCGGCAAAGGGGGGATTATTCAGAGCGGGCTCAATGGACAACGGGGATGGAATAGCTGTTGGGTGGTTAGGACACCCTATCTTTAGAGATAAGGAAGGGCGTGAACTTTTTGTACGTCGTATGCCCACTTTTTTTGAAACATTTCCGGTTGTTTTGGTAGACGGAGACGGTATTGTTAGAGCCGATGTTCCGTTTCGAAGGGCAGAGTCGAAGTATAGTGTCGAACAAGTAGGTGTAACTGTGGAGTTCTATGGTGGCGAACTGAATGGAGTCAGTTATAGTGATCCTGCTACTGTGAAAAAATATGCTCGACGCGCTCAATTGGGCGAAATTTTTGAATTAGATCGTGCTACTTTGAAATCCGATGGTGTTTTTCGTAGCAGTCCAAGGGGTTGGTTTACTTTTGGCCATGCTTCATTTGCTCTGCTCTTCTTCTTCGGACATATTTGGCATGGCGCTAGAACCTTGTTCCGAGATGTTTTTGCCGGTATTGACCCAGATTTGGATGCTCAAGTAGAATTTGGAACATTCCAAAAACTTGGGGATCCGACTACAAGACGACAAGTAGTCTGATACAAGATTGATTTCTTACTTTTCTTTTTGTGATTTAACATAGACAGGGAGCCGGATAAATCTTGATTTGAATCGCTGCCTTTGCCCTTTCTTTGACTCTTTCTCTTTAGTTATCCGGGAGACGACCCAAAATAAACAGGCATGGAAGCTATAATTGTAAACCACAATCGAATCTATGGAAGCATTGGTTTATACATTCCTCTTAGTCTCGACTCTGGGAATAATATTTTTCGCCATCTTTTTTCGGGAACCACCTAAAGTTCCAACTAAAAAGATGAAATGATTTTTTATTATCTCGATTGAAGTAATGAGCCTCCCAATATTGGGAGGCTCATTACTTCAACTAGTCTCCGTGTTCCTCGAATGGATCTCTTAGTTGTTGAGAGGGTTGCCCAAAAGCAGTATATAAGGCGTACCCAGTAAAACTTACAAGTAAACCAGATATAGAGATGGCAACTAAGGTTGCTGTTTCCATTATTATATAATTTTAAGACCACAATGGATCTATGCTAAGATCATTTATTTACAATATAATGGTATACAAAGTCAACGGCTCTCACTGAATACAAAATAGGATTTATGGCTACACAAACCGTTGAGAATAGTTCTAGATCTGGTCCAAGACGAACCATTGTAGGGGATTTATTGAAACCACTGAACTCGGAATATGGTAAAGTAGCTCCAGGTTGGGGAACTACTCCTTTGATGGGTATTGCAATGGCTCTATTTGCGGTATTCCTATCTATTATTTTGGAGATTTATAATTCTTCCATTTTACTGGATGGAATTTCAATGAATTAGATTCACAAGAACTACTAAATCGCTTTTCACTATAAAGTGAATCATTTAGGTCGTTTTTAGCCCATTCTATTTTTGGGTAGTTCGACCGTGGAATTTCTTTGTTTCTGTATTTCCGGAATATGAGTGTGTGACTTGTTATAATTGATCCTATGGATACTACAGAGAGTGGTTCTGTCATCTTGATACAGATGGTTTTACCTCGTCGGATATTCATTCTAGTATCCGGAACGCGCGGAATATAGGAAATAGATTACAAACTATTCTAACTATGATTCATATTTTATATTAAGACCTCGCGGGCCGGACTCCCAAAAAAAGAGTTAACCCCCAAATAGTTAAAAAAGGGGGTTAGAAGTGATAAATCGACAGATTTTTATTCTTTTTCCCGTTTATGCTTATTTTAATTAAGGGACAAACCTTTCTTTGAATTTTTATTCAGTATATCTATTCATTGAATAAGTGATGATCCAACGATTCTTACTCAGGGAATTTTTGGACTTAGTTTGAAGGTTTTCTTGAATCATCGTGGTTGTAGTATGAATCTGAGGTTTTAATCGATTCATAGGGTCTTAACAAGAGAATTCCTATCAATAATAAAGAAAACAGAAGTAAACCCGCGTTACACACAAATAAGAATAACAAGAATAACAAATAAAAGAAAATAAAAAAAAAATAGGTAAATAGAGGATTCAAGAGGCCTGTAACAATCAACATAAAGATGAATGAGCCAACTTGATATTTTTTAGCATTATAACCACAAAGAAGAGCTTTCAGATTTTTATTCTTTCGTATCTTTAGAGAAAAAGAAAGAGTGAATCATAGGAGGAAAGATAAATAAGTTTCAAACTTTTTATTACACATATCCATTCTAGCCAGTATTTGGGTGGTTTTTGTTTGAGCCGTACGAAATGAAATTCTCATATACGGTTCTCAGAGGGGGAGTTCCCTGGATTTACCTATCTCAATAAAGTATATGATTGGTTCGAAGAACGTCTTGAGATTCAGGCGATTGCAGATGATATAACTAGTAAATATGTCCCTCCCCATGTGAACATATTTTATTGTTTAGGCGGAATTACACTTACTTGTTTTTTAGTACAAGTAGCTACGGGATTTGCTATGACTTTTTACTATCGCCCAACGGTTACTGAGGCTTTTGCTTCCGTTCAATATATAATGACTGAAGCTAACTTTGGTTGGTTAATCCGATCAGTTCATCGATGGTCCGCAAGTATGATGGTGCTGATGATGATCCTGCACGTATTTCGTGTGTATCTCACCGGTGGCTTTAAAAAACCTCGTGAATTGACTTGGGTTACAGGTGTAGTTTTAGCTGTATTGACCGCATCTTTTGGCGTGACTGGTTATTCCTTACCCCGGGACCAAATTGGTTATTGGGCAGTCAAAATTGTAACAGGCGTACCGGAAGCTATTCCTGTAATAGGATCGCCTTTGGTAGAGTTATTGCGCGGAAGTGCTAGTGTAGGACAATCCACCCTGACTCGTTTTTATAGTTTACACACTTTTGTATTACCTCTACTTACTGCCGTATTTATGTTAATGCACTTCCCAATGATACGTAAGCAAGGCATATCTGGTCCTTTATAGAGAAGAAATAGTATTATAGATCATAGATATTTGTAATCAGTCATTTATCACTTCACTCAGGGTAGGAACAATAGGATTTCATTGCTATAAATATGGATTATTGAAAAGAATAAAACATGTATTTGGATCTTTTCCTTCAACCCCGCAAAATTGTATTATTTATTTGACACTAATGGTTGAAGTGAATTTTCTGAAGATAAAATGGATTATGGGAGTGTGTGACTTGAACTATTGATTAGTCCGTGCAGATATATGCCTATCTGCCACATTTGTTTGAATTCACAACGAAATGTGTCTTTGTTCCAACTACTACGTAAGCCCCATATGGAGGATAGGCTGGTTCACTACTTGAAGAGAATCTTTTCTATGATCAGCCTTGACATGTCTCATGTCATGCATAAGCAGGCTCCGTAAGATCCAGTCGAATAGATGATACGTCATAATCCAGATTATGTTTTATCTATTTTACTTACTTAGCTTAATAGTATGGAAATGCATTCATTTCCTTTGCATTGACCCGATTTATATATATATAATACTATCGGAGTGAAACAAGGGATCTAAAGAAGAACAGGGGCTAGACCCTATTAGTAACAAGTAAATCTTTTGTATGTAAAAGAAGTCTCGATATTTTATTTTTTATTTTTGGGGAAGAAAAGGCAATCGCAAGGTCTGAGACGACCCAGAAAGCGCTTGATCATGGTCAACTTTGTAAGCCTACTTGGGTATTGAGCATTTACCTGTAAGAATAGAATTACTTGCATTCGTTTGATTTGTGCTCGAGCCGGATGATGAAAAATTATCATGTCCGGTTCCCTCGGGGGATGGATCTATAATAATTCACCTATCCCAATAACAAAAAAACCTGACTTGAACGATCCTGTATTAAGAGCTAAGTTGGCTAAAGGTATGGGTCATAATTATTATGGAGAACCCGCATGGCCCAATGATCTTTTATATATTTTTCCAGTAGTAATTCTAGGAACTATTGCATGTAACGTAGGCTTAGCGGTTCTAGAACCATCAATGATTGGTGAACCCGCGGATCCATTTGCAACTCCTTTAGAAATATTGCCCGAATGGTATTTCTTTCCCGTATTTCAAATACTTCGTACAGTGCCCAATAAGTTATTGGGGGTTCTTTTAATGGTTTTAGTACCCGCGGGTTTATTAACAGTACCTTTTTTGGAGAATGTTAATAAATTCCAAAATCCATTTCGTCGTCCAGTAGCAACAACAGTCTTTTTGATTGGTACCGCAGTAGCCCTTTGGTTGGGTATTGGAGCAACATTACCTATTGATAAATCCTTAACTTTAGGTATTTTTTAAATTGATTCAATTGTGAAATAAAATATCACGACATGTGTATCTAGGGGGAATTCGCTTTGCAGCGACTATTCCCTAGATACATCTCTGCAATAATTCAATTTTGGATCTATTCTGAGTTATGGATTGTGCTAAAGATTCAAAACCCATTTTTTTTCTAAAGTTTTTGTCTAACTAATAAAAAAAAAGATGAAATCCAATGGATTTAAAATTTATACGAAATCCTTTTCTATTTCGAGAATGTCCAATATATGTTTTATGTCTTCTCTGCGAAAATGTTTCATTTTCATAAAGTCGGTTTGACTGTTATTTAAAAGGTCCAAGAGGGTATGTATATTGGACCCTTTGAGGCAATTATAAATTCTAGGGGGCAATTCTGATTGGTCTATAAAAATGGATTTCAATGCTATTTCTGTTGAATTTTTATTTAGTTTAGCCAATCTATCATGACAAGTAAAAAAGGGTAAAGTAACTTTTTGTTGATTATTTTCTAAATGTAATTTTTCTTCTTCCGCATGTAAAAAAGGAATAAATAACTCAATCAAATTACGTGAGGCTTCATGAAGTGCTTCTTTAGGAGTTAAACTTCCATTTGTCCATATTTCGAGAAAAAGTATCTCTTGTTTTTCATTCCCATTTACATAAGAATGAATACTATGGTTTGCATTTCGAACAGGCATGAATACAGCGTCGATAGGATAACTTCCGTCTTGAGAGTTATTTGTTGTTTTTATACGATATCCGCGATCCCTTTCGATTTGTAATTCAATATACAAATTAATTGGTTCCGTTAGGTTAGCTATATGCTGTGTATTATCAACAATTTGCACAGAAGGTGGTAAGATGATATCTTGAGCAGTTACATATCGGGGACCCTTGACACAAATGGACGCACCACTAATTCCATACAGATTACTTCTCAATACAATTTCTTTCAAATTCATTAAAATTTCATGTACTGATTCTTGAATACCTATTATGGTAGAATATTCATGTGGTATTTTCTCAGATTTTGCGCGTGTGATACACGTTCCTTCTATTTCTCCGAGCAAAGCTCTTCGCACCGCAATGCCTATTGTATCGGCTTGACCTTTCATAAGTGGAGACAGAATGAAACGTCCATAATAGAGACTATTACTATCTCCTCTTGATTCAACACACTTCCACTGCAGTGTCCGAGTCGATACTATTACTTTCTCTCGAACCATGGTAATCTTATTATTTGATCAAATCATTAAATTATTTATTTCTCTTGAAATCATTTCAATGTTTTGTTTATTTTTACACACGCCTTTTTTTAGGGGGCCTACAGCCATTATGTGGCATAGGGGTTACATCCCGTATGAAACTTAATATTACACCACTTCTACGAATAGCCCTTAATGCTGCATCTCGTCCGAGACCGGGGCCTTTTATCATGACTTCGGCTCGTTGCATACCTTGATCCACTACCGTCCGAATAGCATTTCCTGCTGCGGTTTGTGCCGCAAAGGGTGTCCCTCTTCTTGTACCCTTGAATCCACAAGTACCGGCGGAGGACCAAGAAATTACCCGGCCTCGTACATCTGTAACAGTCACAATGGTATTGTTGAAACTTGCTTGAACATGAATAACCCCTTTTGGTATTCTACGCGCACTCTTACGTAAACCAATACGCCCATTCCTACGTGAACCGATTCTGGGTGCGGATTTTGCCATATTTTATCGTCTCATAAATATAAGTCAGAGGTATATGGATATATCCATTTCATGCCAAAACGGATCTTTTCCGCTTTTTTTTATTTGTATATTGGGTCCCTTAGGGAGTCTCTTTTATTTTATAAAGATTATCCTTGTCTTTGTTTATGTCTCGGGTTGGAACAAATTACTATAATTCGTCCCCGTCTACGGATCAGTCTACATTTTTCACAAATTTTACGAATGGAGGCCCTTATTTTCATATTTGTCATTCCTTAACTGAATTTCAAATTTACTTATTTGAAGAAAATTAGTTTCTGGAAATTTGAAACTTTCGAATTGTATCCCTCCGAAAGGAATATTGAAGTTGAAAAAAAAAACCACCTAATCGTTTGAATCCTTGTTTCGGAGTCTAGAAACTATATGCCCTTTGGTTGAATCATAATGACTTCTTTCAATTTTTACTCTATCTTCCGTTGGTATACGTATAAAACTACGTTGAATCCTTCCTGAACCATAACCTAGAATCCGAAGCATACCATTCGGAAGTGATTCAGGAATTAAACTTTCATGAATCCAGTTTTCTTTTTTCATTCGCGGTAAAACCTCCTTGAAGTATTAACTAATGTAAGAGGAGAGTGAGAATAGAAACCCGTTCTTTATCTTTTTTTTTTTTCGCAAATAGTAAAGTTCCATATCTTAATTTGGATATAAGAAAGCTTACCATATATAACACAAAATTTCTCCGCCGATTCCTTCTAGTCGGGCCTCTCGGTCCGTCATTATACCCCGAGAGGTAGAAAGAATTACAATCCCCATCCCACCTAAAATTCTAGGAATTCGTTGATAACTAGAATAGATTCGTAGACCGGGTCGACTGATCCGTTTTAAATTTAAAACAGTTTTACATGGACCTTTCCTATTCCTTCTATGCCGTAGGGTTAAAACCAAAAAATATTTGTTGTTTTCCTGATGTTTCCTCACATTTTCAATAAAACCTTCTCTTAACAGTATTTTAACAAGGTTTTCGGTGATGTTAGTAGATGGTATTCGAACTGTTCCTTTTCTATTCATGTCAGCATTGCGTATAGAAGTTATTATATCAGCAATAGTGTCTTTACCCATGATAAATTAAAATTATTGTTACCCCCGAACTTTGATATAATCAACATGCTTTTTTCTTTCTATTTTATGAATTGTTAAAGATATATGCGTGAGACAAATTTACTAATTAATCTAGTTTACTCTATTCATATTTTATTCAAATGCTATAATAGCATTAGAGTCTCCGTTTTATTAGACTTATAATACTTCAGGTGCTAATGAAACTATTTTAGTGAAATTTAACTGTCTCAATTCCCGTGCGATCGCACCAAAAATTCTAGTTCCTTTGGGATTTCCTTCTTGATCAATAACAACCGCAGCATTGTCATCATATCGTAGTATCATACCGTTGTCACGTTTGAGTTCTTTACAAGTACGTACAATTACAGCTCTGATCACTTCGGATTTTTCTAGAGGTGTATTTGGTATTGCTTCCTTGATTACAGCAACAATAACGTCACCAATATGAGCATATCGTCGATTACTAGCTCCTATGATTCGAATACACATTAATTGTCGGGCCCCGCTGTTATCCGCTACATTTAAGTGGGTTTGAGGTTGAATCATATCATTTTTTTTTATTTGCTCTTTCACTGCGAAGGGGCTAAGTAAAAAAAGAAATATTGTTTGTCCAAAACAAAAAAAAAAAAGAAACCTATAATTTTGTTTTTTTTTCATTCAAAAGATTTCTTTTCTTTGGTTATACATTCTTATCCCGAAATAATGAATTGCGTTCGTATAGGCATTTTGGATGCCGCTATTGAAATAGCCTTTCTGGCTACATTTTCTGCTACTCCACCCATTTCATAAAGTATTCTACCCGGTTTAACGATAGCTACCCAATATTCGGGAGATCCTTTACCGGAACCCATACGCGTTTCCGCGGGTCTTACTGTAACAGGTTTGTCTGGAAATATACGTACCCATATTTTTCCGCCGCGGCGTACGTTTCGTGTCATTGCCCGCCGCCCTGCTTCTATTTGTCTAGACGTGATCCACGCGGGTTCAAGTGCCTGAAGAGCATATCTACCAAAGCAAATACGATTACCTCGATAAGATATTCCTTTCATTCTTCCTCTATGTTGTTTACGGAATCTGGCTCTTTTGGGGTTATAGTTGATGGTTCTTTTTCAATTTCAATTCCATCTCTACTACAGAACCGGACCTGAGAGTTTCTTCTCATCCAGCTCCTCGCGAATGAAAAATAACAATTATAACATGGTATACATGTATTTAATGAATAATATACTGAATCGTGGGAGTCTTTTAGATTTTATCTAATATCTAATCTATTAGAAATTTGTATATCTTGTTTTGATAGTTTATATAAAAAAAACTAAACATGTATTCAATTTCTATTTATTTATAGTTATAGATAATTATTTTATAGATTAGTTAGAGATAATAGATAATAATAATAGAATTTCGTTTTATTATAACGAGTATTTATTTTGTTTTGTCTTTTTTATTATCATATTATATTGGATCTATCAAAATTTAGAAATCCAATAAAATAAAAACTTTCGCGGGCGAATATTTACTCTTTCCATATCTATTTCAGTTGTAGGGTTATCCTATGACATGGCCTCTCAGAATAAAAGTGGATTGGTCCCGGGTTCGTTTCGCCATCCTACCCAATGAATTATTAGGATTCGTTTGCAATAGAATCTTCTGCATCCACGGGTTCCGTCGTTCCCATCGCTTCGCGATTAATGGTTAGGCCTGAATTCTACAGCGGAGCTCCTAATGAAAATGAAATGTGTTATTGAGTCAATTTTCTCAGTCTTTGTGGACCCAGGGCTCTTGACTTTTTTTGTTCTATGAACAAATTCATCGAATTATAGATCAATCAAATTAGTATTGATGCTTTATTACGCTATCCTTTATAAGATCGCTCAGAGACCTTACATATTGGAATCATATAGCATTAGTATTCTTTTTCTCTCTTTCTCTCACCCTTCCATTTATCTGCATTCTTTTTGTTATTGCTTCACAACTTAAAATCAGATTGGTTTTTCTTTTTTTTTGCTTGTTTATGCAAACAAAAATTCAGTTGCTACAATGATATGATCAATATATCATATCGTGACTAGTTCTTTAGATCCAGATAATATGAAGCGTTGAGTTGGTTATTAGTTCGATAGTTATTAGTTCATACTATGGGCCAGTCCGTTTTTTTGACTACTAACCCCACAAAAACCAACGAGTCGCACACTAAGCATAGCAATTATATCAATATAAAAAAATGAATTGAATTTTTATTCAACCTTATAGAATTGCCCATTTTTTTTTTATTTAACAGAAAAAGAATGAAAGAGTTTGTCATTTTTTGCTTTTTTATTTCCGATAGAACGTAAAGACAAGTCAAATAAAGGCTTGGGCTTCCTCGTCTACAAATATCCAAATTTTGATGCCTAATACCCCATAGATAGTTCCAACTGCATAGGAACAATAATCAATTTTAGCTCGAATGGTTTGTAGAGGAACTCTACCCTCTCTGATCCATTCGACACGCGCAATCTCTTTTCCGTCGATACGTCCTGCAATTTGTACTTGAATTCCTTTTGTACCTGCTTGTTCAGTTAATTCAATAGCCTTTTTCATTGCTTTTCGAAATGAAACCCTATTCTTTAATTGTCCGGCTATAAATTCGGCGAGAATATTAGGGTGTCCATAAGGGTTTGTAATTCTTGTAAGAGCAATGTTGAGTTTTCGGTTTACACAATTAATTTCTTTTTGTACATCTATCTGCAATTCTTCGATTCTTCGAGGCCCACCTTTCCCTTCTAGTAATAATTTTGGGAATCCCATATAGATTATGACCTGAATCAAATCGATTCTTTTTTGAATCTTTATGCATGCAATTCCCTCAACACCAGAGGATATTTGAATATTTTTTTGTACATAATTCTTGATCCAATCTCGGATTTTTTGATCTTCTTGTAGCCCTTCGGAATAATTTTGTGGTTGTGCAAACCAAAGAGAATGATGACCTTGGGTTGCACCAAGTCTGAAACCAAGTGGATTTATTTTTTGTCCCATAATCTCCCAATACTATATATATCATGACACGTCATATCCGTGTACTTACTTATTTTTATTTCTCCATACGTTGCCTTTGAAGTATAATATGGCGTATTTGGCTCCTTTATACTTCCTTTTTTATACTTCCTTTACAGATATATCTTTTAATCCAATAGTTATATGAAAAACGGGTCTTTTTATCGGATAACTACGCCCTAGAGCTCGAGGTTTTCATTTTTTCACAGTAGTACCCCTTCACGACTTCCGCTTTGCTAATGATTAAACTTGCTTCGTTTAAACCGACATTGTGAATAGCATTTGTTGCTGCAGAATAAACCAATTTTTAAATTGGATAACCCACTCGATAAGGCATAGGTTCGAGTCTCATACGTCTTTCTTCGTATAAACGTCCACAAATCTGATCAATTTCAATTACTCTTTCTGCTTTATTAGCAGACATACATATATGTTTACTTAAAGCGCATATATATTTCGGTATATGGATTCTTCTTTATCATAAGATTTGCCTCTCGCTAATAAACAATAAGCATCTATATTCACTTTTATTAACTACTCTTATTTTAACGACGAGATCTATTATCATTTTTTGCGTGTCCTCGGAAATTTATAGTAGGTACGAATTCCCCCAATTTATGGCCCACCATACGATCTGTTATATAAATAGGAAAATGTTCTTTTCCATTATGTATAGCAATAGTATGGCCAATCATTATGGGTATAATGGTAGATGTTCGGGACCAAGTTATTATTATTTCTTTTTCCGCTTTTGTGTTAAGCTTATTTATTTTTCTTAATAAATGATTCGCTACAAAAGGATTTTTTTTTATTTTTAGTGAGCGTGTCATGTCACATTTAATAACTCCTATTTCTTTTTTTTTTGTAAAGACGAAGAAACAAATTCTATTTTCTCTCCTATCCTATTTACTACGGCGACGAAGAATCAAATTATCACTATATTTATTCCTTTTTCTACTTCTT
>Ga0153971_1000091_pt1 | contig 14035 bp, 10 predicted proteins | sample TSGA055MetaG_FD_104686 | JGI IMG/M metagenome (GOLD analysis project Ga0153971, IMG submission 104686) | Attine ant fungus gardens microbial communities from Georgia, USA - TSGA055 MetaG | ecosystem: Host-associated > Fungi > Mycelium > Unclassified | place: USA: Georgia, George L Smith State... | reverse complement strand
TCATAGAGGAGAGACATGAGGGAGAGTGGTAGAATGGAGAGTTTCCTTTTCTATTTCTTTTTAATTGAGTCTCTAACATTTGTAAAATTATAATATATTTCTCAGAGTGGAGATTGAAAGAGGGAGCCTCCTTGGCCCTTGCCTTCATCTCAGAAGCTCTTGAGGTTGTAAATGCAATTCTCTTGAGTGTGTAAGGGATGATCTTGGTGAGAGGTTGAGTTGGTGAATATTCTCTATCATATATCCTATTCTTTCTGGAGCCAAGACACAGCGGTCGCTTGGGCAACCTTCTATGGAATAGCAGGCCTAAAAAGCCTAGCTAATCATCAACTCAGATCATATCACACCCATAAGGTTTGGTGTGAGAGTGCGGATAAGGGCTTGATTGAGTATGGTAAGGTCTATAAGTGGTTTACTGACTATTCTATTAGTGAGCTTGTTATGATGTGTAAAGGTGAACACCATGCGAGGCAGATCTAGATTGAACCTACCATCATTTCAACTATTTTTACATTACAGATAAGCTGCGCTTCATATTTTAATTTCTTTCTAATATCCCCACTTCCTCCTTCTCCCCACGAACCCTTTAGCACACAATTGGGAACTATCACCACCCCCTTTTCTACTTGCTAGTCACAGCAAAATTCCCTTTTGCCCCTTTCAGTGGGTGCAAAGAGAACATGCTGTGGTAGTCATGCTCCTAATGTATAAATACACAAATGTGCTACCCTAAAGGGCAATGAGAAATAAAGCAGATAGGTGACATTATAACAATAGTAGTGAGAGATGTTTGGTAGAGTATGACCCCTGGGGGTTATCTTGTCCCAGGGGATGGTGATGGTAAAAGGAATATTAATCTTGGATTTACTACATAGAAGGAAGTACAAGAAAGTGTCATGTCACAAGTATCACAGTCACATGACAGGAATTCACAGTGTCATATCACATGATGTCACATGATGGGTCACATGATAGGCATGGGAAAGTAGTGCACAGACCATGTAGTAGTTGTATAAGTAGTATAGAAAATCTAATGGGAACTCTATCAAGTTCTCTTTGTCAATCACTGAACAAAGAGCAGTTGGCTTAATTCTGGCTTGAAGTTTAGCTTTCTTACACATAGATAGTCATCTGTCCTTTTCTTAGAACAAAGGACAGCCTCCATATGGTTAGGTTATCACTATTTCTAGCACAAAGGTACTACTATATGTAGAACAATAGGTAGTAGCATGTGATGATCTGTCCTAGTGCACAGACCATTAAAATTCTGTATTTAAGGACTCATAGTCTGAGAATTAGACCTCAGACTTAACAACATCTTTTGTTATTGTCTAAACTTCGCTTTTTTGAACTATTCAAGTATCAAATTACCCATCACAAATTAGTAAATGACCTTTTGTGATAAATAGTAGTTGTATATATGGTGTAGAAAATCAAATGGGAACTCTATTGAGTTCTTCTTGTCAACTCAGACTTGGAGGGTGATCAAGTTGTCTTAGACTAAGTCACTATACTCCTAAGGTTCTTTCTGCTCTCAAGGGCACTTCTAGAGAGAGTTCTGGTATAAATCTGGTATAAAACTATCTGGGCAGTTCTTATGAGATATGTGTAGTAGTAGTCATAGCCACTACTCTGCTACTCAAGTGGTATATGGCAAAACTGTTATATGGGTAGGATGACAAAAGGTTCAATAGAGAATATTAGGGACAGATGGAGTTAAGATAAAAAGAAAAGGCAAAGTTAGAAAGGATCAAAGAAGAAAAAGAAAAAGAAATGGAAGAGAGTAGGATAGATGAATGGGACAAAGAAGATGAACTAGAGACTCTTATGATAAATTGTAGGAAAAGATTCTCAGGGTGAGAATTCTTAAAAGGGGGTATTGTCATGAGTTGTCTCAAACATGAATAAGAAGAATTACATAGACTAGAATTGAACTGGTAAACATTGGACATATATAGAAATAATAAAGACAAATAGTAGAAATGTATATATATAGTGTAGTAGAATCAAGCAAGGACTCTTCTAACCCTGAAGAGCTTGCTGGTCTAAACCCTAGACTAGGATCTTAAGTCAGTTACTGACAGAAGAACCCAATACTATTACTCTGAGCACTGTTCACCTTGAACCTTGCTCAATCTTAACTCTTATGCTTATTGATCCTCGACTAGTGATTATCACAATCACCAGTCACCTCCATACATAGCCAGGCCCTTGGCTTAAGAAAACTTGATAGTCAGTTAGAGACTATTAGTGGTAATGTGGTACCAAACCCAGATATTATACTCAAGATCTGACCTGTCAATTGGGTAGTGTCTAATAGATTATGCTTTTGCTATATAAACCTTATGCTAGGGTCTATTGTAACTCATACATGCAGAGAAGTGACAATTACTTTTTAGGAGATCATCTAGATTAGGGATCCTCTTCTTAAGGTAATAGTATAACCCTAGTATCAGAACAGTAATCAATAGAGAAATAGACATCTAGTTGGATAAAAATCTTGTACCCCAGGAGACATAGATGTAAGACTCTAGCTGTAATGACTTAAGTCCACTCCAAGTCAGAGTTGACAAGGAGAACTCGATAGAGTTCCCATTTAATTTTGTATACTACTTATACATTTTACTCTAGTGGCTATGCAATATCCTCCCATAGTTCTTATATTATTCCCATCATGTGTCTACCTCATCACATGTTGTGACTGTGACCAAAATGTGTGACCTATGTGGCTGTCACATGATGCTTTCCCATGCTCTACCTTAGTAATGATCTAAAACAAAACAAAACAAAAAGAAAAATAGAAAATAACTTAGCTATTTTGCCAAGTCATGACAATAGAAGTAAATAGTAAGATCAGTTCAGAGTACAAGACAGAATGAAAGAAGCTGTAGTGAAACTAGGGAGAAGCAGTGTGGCCCATAGAGGCAAAGGCATAGCAGAGTGGCACATGGGCAGGAGCTCCAAAAAGTGCAGCAAAAGAGGAGGATAGCCAAAGAGATGTCAAGAGAATGTTCAAAATATTGAGAGAAGTTTGGCTGAACATTAGAATAGAGAAAGTAGACATACATGAGGGTGTAACATTCAAAGCACTCTTGGATAGTGGTGCAATAGGAATGTTCATGAACAATAAAAGAGAAGTTTGACAAGGAGATCAAGCTAAACAAAGAAAAAGTGAAAGGGATAGTATCATAGAAATTCCTTAAGTAGCTAAAAGTATTTGGAAAAGTGGAATCAAAGAGAATACCAGTGAGAAAGCCTTGGGATCATGTGATAAACTTGAAGGAAGATTTTGTACCAAGGAAGGAAAGGACATATCTGATGTTGAGATAAAAGAAAGAGGAAGTTAGAGAATTTGTGGAGGAGCAATTGAGAAAGGGATACATTAGGCCCTTGAAGTCACCACAGACTTCACCAGTGTTCTTTGTGAAAAAAAAGGATGGAAAGAAAAGAATGGTACAGGACTATAGATACCTAAACAAGGGGACAATCAAGGACAACTACCCCTTACCTTTGATATCCAACCTAATAGATACCATGGGAACTATAAAAGTATTCACCAAGATGGACCTATGCTGGAAGTACATTAGTGTATAGATTAGAGAGAAAGATGAGTAGAAAGTGGTATTTATAATGTATCTAGGGGCATATGAATCTACTGTTATGTTCTTTGGTCTCACAAATTCACCAGCAACTTTTCAGGCAATGATAAATAATATTTTAAGAGACTTAATTAATACAAGAGATGTGGCAGTATTCATGGATAACATTTTAGTTGGAACTGAGAATAAAAAGAAACATAATAAGATAGTGGAGAAAGTGTTAAGGAGAATAAAAGCAAATGATCTCTACATCAAACCAGAAAAGTGTGTATAGAAGGTTAAAGAGATTGACTTCCTGGACTAGTAATGGGGCAGAAGAAATAAAGATGCAGAAAGAGAAGGTAGTGGGAGTTTTGAAATGGCCAATGCCCAAGACAGTCAAAAATGTGCAGAAGTTCCTGGGATTAGCAAACTACTATAGGTGGTTTGTCAAGGACTTTGCTAAAATAGCAAAACCCCTGCATAGGTTGGTTAGAAAGGATGAAAAATGGAGCTAGGAAGAGAAGCAGGGGAAGGTGTTCAAACAGCTAAAGGAGGTATTCATAACATAACCCATCTTAATGGTACTAGACCTGGATAAAGAAATGAGAGTAGAGGTGAATACATCAGAATACACAATAGAAGAAGTTTTGTTGATGAAACACAAAAATAACAAGTAGAGGCCAGTAGTCTTTATTTCAAAATCATTAAACAAAGCAGAACAAAATTATGAAATTCACAATAGAGAAATGCTAGCAATCATCAGATGCTTGGACAAATGAAAATACCTACTAGAAGGGGCACAAAACAAGTTTGAGATTTGGAGTAGCCATAAAAATCTGGAATATTTTATGAGTAATCAGAAATTAAACTATAGACAAGCACAATGGGCATTATACCTGTCTGTAAGGCTCTAGCTAAGATAACTTAAACCTACTCCAAGTCCAAGTTAATAAAAAGAACTCAATAGAGTCCTCTTCTATTTCTTATATACTACTTATACAACTACTACATGGTCTGTGCACTATTTTCCCACACACATCATGTGACTTATCATGTGACTGTGACTATGTGATACTCATAATGTGATACTTTTCTATTGTAAGGCCCAAAATACATTTAGGCCTAAAATTAAACAAATTTCATGACTTCATACCCCAAAAATAAGGACTAAGATAATATCACCTGCTAGGAAGTGGAGAAGGCACAGAGGACTACCATCAATAAAGCTAGCTATCTAGCTATGTAGTAGTATACCCAGGAACATAAGGTTACTACTACTAATAGACCAATCACTTGAGAACCAGCAGAGTCGAGTCTGTGGTCCCACAGCATTATCAATAGCAGCTTAATCAGGAAAAAAAGCCTTATGTGAAAAAGTCTGAAAAGATGTCTATTATACAGGAACAGGACTAGTAGCCTAGCAGGAAACAAGAATAGGATATAGCATCACCTGATTAGTGATGGCTAAGAATAGAACAGCATCAAAACTGATCTACCTCAATCAAAAACAGAGGAGAAACAAAGAGCCTCAAAGAGCTATGAAAACAATATCTAAAACTTCCTAGGTTAGAAAGGAAAAAGATAGATCTCGATAAAAGGGTGCAAAAGGGAATTGCACACTGGGACAAACAAAATAATGATGTGCCAGCTCTCAATTGCATGCTAAAGGTCTGAGAGAAGATAATCAAAGATGAAGGTTTATAAATAATTAGAAAAGTAGAATTATACATAGCTCTAGTAAAATATATGTTGGTTGTTGTAAAATGAATGTAAGATCTCTCTAGATCGTTGTTACATAGCCTCCCTAAGGTGTTAACCTTTACATACCATGACTAGACTCAACTGGAAAATACAGTTAGTTAATTACTCATAGACCTGCCACACTCAGTTACTCCCTTGTTTGTACTCCCAACACCAAACCTTACAGGTGTGATACAGTCCAAGTACATACCTAGCCAAGCTTTCCCAGCCTGCTGTCCTCTCTGAAGCCTGCCCAAGTTATATCTGCTATTCCTCTCTAGATTGAGTTCTGGGTATATTCAGTGTTCTTCTCAAGACATCCTCCTGATCCCAGTCTTCTTACTCTCAATAGATCCACATTCATGATTCCAGAGGCAGTGTAGATAGAGGTAGGAATCAAGAGATTTCTCTCTAATCCAACTGCACTCCAGATACTATATTAAAGATATTACAAATGGCTGAAACTCAAAGAATAAAGATAAAAAAGGAACTATTGCTACTTTTGGATTTCTATTGACTCCTTCTCTTACTAATTCCTCCCAAACTCCTGAGGCTTATGTGTCCCTTTTCTTTCTTTATAATAACATGTCCTCTCACCAAGTTCTTTTCATCAAAGATGACATGTCTTCATTGCTACTTCCTTCTAGAATATTCTTTCTTCTTATCCTATCCTTCTCTTGCTTTGTAATTTGGACTTCCTTGATTACCTGTTAAACAATTAGTAAGTCCCTATTAATGTCTAGTATCTCTAAGTTATGTCCCAGAGGTCATTTATCTAAATATAATTGATCTGATACCATCAATGCTTATTTATAAGCACAAAGTCTATTAGTCTAAGTTCATCATCTGAATACCACTAGTTCTAGAGTACAAGTCTGCCATCTTTCTGAGTCTATTCAAATGTGGATCTAGAGCATAGTCTCTTAGTAACTTTCTTAGTAACCCAATGTCAGCTCATCCTATTTGCCTCTCGAGGTATCAGCATGAGCTCTAAATCAATTATCGCCTGCTCAATGTCTTTATCATATAGTATTATGTTTTGAGGATTATAGAAAGGGTTCTAGAGTGAATTCTAAATAAGAATCTATTGGTATAAAGTGTATCAAATGTTATCTTCTGCAGAAAATTCATTTGCAGCATAACACTAAGTCACTGAGATAAGCCAAAGAAGGAAGAGATCACCATGGGATCAGCAGTAGGTAACCTGGTAACTCAGCAAGGGTGGAATGGACCTAGCAAAAACTATAGGAAATAATTAAAGAAAGACAAAGAGATATAAGATTCCCTATCACTATCAGAACAATTGTTGTATTAATAGATTATGACTGGGTTGATTATTTTCTCTATTTTTTCATATATTTCTTTTGTATTTCTCTAAACATATAAAAAACCCCACTTAGTAGGAAGAAGAAAAGCAATCTTAGTTGCCTCTTTCCTCTATTTGGGTTTTCAAAAGTGGAAATCTATTTTTAGAGTGATCAGATCAGTGATTAAGGTGCTTTGACTCAAGACTGAGTCAAAAACAAAGAGACTACAGGACAAGTGACTTAGCCACAGGGACAATATTATAGGAGCTCTAAGATAGAGTTTGGTATTGCTAGGGAGTCAAGTTATACAGGGAGGATTCAAAGTCTCATATCTGATCACATAGTCAAGAGTACTACTGTGAGGACAACTTTGAAACAGGGCATTAGGGTAATACTAGGCAGGCAGGACTCAAAAGCAGAGCTAGGACAGTAGTTTATAAACAAGAAATTGGATTTCAAATATCACTGCTACCATAGTACATTGGCAGAAACTTATTTAACTTCTTTCACCTTTAATTTTGGATTCATTTCCTCATGAAATTGCATAAGGGACACTATGCTAAAATATGATGTCAGCTAGGGTGCTTTCTTAAAAGACCACACAACTTAATTATTTCAAAACTTATATTCACCACTACCTAGCCCATAGTCAGGGAACTCTAAATAAAAACAGGAAAACCCCTAGCATAATCAGTCTCTTCACTATACTCCTTCCTGTATAGTAAGTCCAAAAAACAGAAAAGAAAGAAAAGAAAAGAAATATAAATAATGACTTAGCTGTTTTGCCAAGTCATACAGTTGTATAAGTAGTGTAGAAAATTTAACAGAAACTCCATTGAGTTTTTCTTGTCAACTTGGACTTGAAGTGGGTTTAAGTCATCTTGGGTAGAACCTTATACTACTAGTACAGGAATATGATAGTATCTTGGTAGTATGTAATAGAATGACAAAACTGGCATACTTCATGCCATTTATGAAAAAGACTTTGGTGGAAGGAGTGGCAAAACTGTTCTAGGACCACATTTGGAAATTACATAGGTTGCCAGAAAGCATTATTATGGACAGAGGAGTGCAGTTTGCAGTAGAAATGAAGGAGTTGAATTGTATGTTGGGGATTAACACAAAATTATTGACAGCCTATCACCTACAAACTGATGGATAGACAAAAAGAATAAACTAGGATCTGAAACAATACCTAAGGATGTTCATTGATCACAGGCAGGAGCAATGGCCTAATTAGCTTTTGATAGTAGAGTTTGCATATAACAATAAGATGTAGACTAGTACAAAAGTATCACTATTCAAAGCAAACATTGGATGAGACCTATGCATAGGGTTTAAAATGAGGAAGTATACAGATAGAAAGAGAAGCAAGGTAGAAGAATATTGAGTAGGGGACTTGAGCATAAAATATCTCAAATACCAAATACAAGAAAGATACTTGGAAAAGCTAATGGAATAATTTGTGGGATCTTACTAAGTTCAAGGAATAATCTCAACAAATGCAATAGAACTGGATTTACCAAGTGTCATGACTTGGCAAAACTGTAGTGACTTAGCTGGCGATGACTTAGATACCCTCCTTATCTGAGTTGACAAGGAGAACTTGATAGAGTTCCTATTAGATTTTGTATACTATTTATACATGAACAATAACCCTAACCCATAGCTAATGTCCTATGCTTCCTTATGAATTACTTTCCTCTTGTGCATCTATTGATAAGAAAAATAAAATAAAAGAAAAGAAAATAGAAAAGAAAATAGATATTGACTTAGCTATTTTGCCAAGTCATGACAAAAATGGCTAAGTCATTATTTATTTTATTTTATTTTCTTTACTGCACAGGAAGGAGTGTGAGAAAGTATTACATCACAAGTGTCACTTGGTCACATCACATGATAAGTCACATGATAGGTATGGGAAAATAGTACATAGACTATGTAGTAGTTATATAAGTAGTATACAGAAAATAACGGAAACTCTATTGAGTTTTCCTTGTCGACTTGGATAAGGAGTGGGACTAAGTTATCTTGACTAAGTCTATAAAAGATAGATACTTGGTATCATAAACTTCATTTGGCCATATCTCCATCAATTCTTTGACAATTCTCATGGTCTTAATGGCTATGGAAAGCCCTTGAAAAGACCTTTTGATTGATACTAGTCACATCTCAAGGCAATCAGTATTGGCCAAGATATTAAGCAGATCAATAGATAACTACTATGTTACTATTTATTAAATTGCTAATATCTTAGAAACCACCATGATTGATACTTCTGTTCTAGGCTCAACAGAAGCTCTTTTCATAATGCTCAGAATAAGCCTGTCACAGAAAAGTGACTACTCAATAGTGTCATGGGGATATAACAAAATACCTGTTCAAATAAACTATATAAATAGCTGGACTGTCATTAGCAAGTAGCCTTACTAATGTTGCCCTTTTGGTATAGTGGTAAACCATATAGTATATGACTATTAGTCCATAGCACAACTATGACAGAGCCTAGAATAACCCAAAGGCAGATAATATTAGTAGAGATATAAAAACCTCAATGTTTGCACATAAATATTAATTAATTACCCATAGATAGTTATCTGTCTTTAATTAGAACAAAGGACAGCCTCCATATAGTTAAGTCATTGCTATTTTGAGTACAAAGGCACTACCATATGTAGAACAATAGGTAGTAGCATGTGATGGCCTATCCTAGTGTATAGATCATTACTTTCATGTATATAAGGACTCCCTGTCTGAGGATTAGACCTCAGACTTAACAACATCTTTTGTCATTTGTCTAACTTTACATTTTTGAACTCTTTCAAGTATCAAAGCACCCATTACAAACAGTAAGTGACCATTTGTAATACTTGGTACAGTAGAGAGGCTATATGGCAGAAAAAGATACTTGGGAAACATGGAGGATTTAGTTAGAGAATTTGAGGAAGAGTACAGAGAAGAAATTGGACAATCTAGGAAAAGAATTGCCAAAGAATAAAAAAGAGAAGAATTGCTGAGTAGGTATATGGTAAAACTACTATATAGGTGGGACAACAAAAGGTTTGACAAGGAGTATTGGGGATAGTTGGAAAGAAATTGGTCAAGGTAGAAAGAAAAGGTCAGATTAAAAAGAATCAAAGAAGAAGAAGAGGAAATAGAAGAAAGTAAGATAGAAGAGTGAGATGAAAAAGATGAACTAGGAAACCTATGGTACTCTTACAATAAATTGTAGGAAAAAATTCTCGGGACGAGGATTCTTAAGAGAGAGATACTGTCATGAGTTATCTCAACTATGAATAAATATGATATAGACTAGAACTAAACTGAAGAACTTTGGATACTTGTATAAATAATAAGGACAAATAGCACAGACTTATATATATAGTGTAGTAGAATCAAACAAGGACTCTATTGAGCTCTCTTTTATCCCTGAAAAGCTTCCTAGTCTAAACCCTAGACTAGAATCTTAAGTCAGTTGCTAACACTGTATGCTTATCTTCCACAATTATAAGACCTTTACTAAGAACTATATAGTATTACATTTCAAAGGACAGCCTCTATATAGTTAAGTTATCACATTTTTAAGCATAAAGGCACTACCATATGTAGAACAATAGGTAGTAGCATGTGATGATCTGTCCTAGTGCACAAACTATCACTTTCATATATATAAAGACTCATAATCTGAGGATTAGACCTTAGACTTAACAATATCTTTTATCACTGTCTAAACTTTGCTTCTAAGCCCTCTTGAGCTCTAGCATCTATAATTACAAATAAGTAAGTGATCATTTGTGATACAAATACTCACTTTGATCCCACAACATTTTTGTCTTTAGGCCACTGTACCACTTTAAAAACATCACTTGCTTTTAACATTTCTATCTCTTTGTTCATTAGTTTTAGCCATAGGTTGGGCATTTTCATGGCTTCTTGGTATATCCTTGGTACCTCAGTGTTTAAGTCAGCAAGATAAGTGAATGGTCATTGTGAGTACTTAACAGAGTCTTTTAATTTCATGAATAGTTTTGGTTCCCTGCATATGCATTGTAATGCCAGTGGTAAATCTGCATCTACCTTGCCTGTCTGATTTGTTGTTTCTCTAGTTATATGTTGCATAGTATAGTTTTCTTGATTATCATGTAGTATTGAAGTTGGAAATGGTCTTGGGGCTACTTGTTGCAATAGCTCTCCTCTAGTTTGGTCATCCTGGGTTTGAGTTTCAGATCTGTGTGACTCACTCCCCTTCATCTCAATGTTTTGTGTTGAATAGTGTTGGAAAGGGTTGTTGTCTTCTAAAAAACCAGCATACATTGGTTATTCAGCTAAGTGAGTAATGCCCTCTTCAAAAATGATATCCCTTGATTTGAAAATAGCTCTAGTTTTTTGATCCAAGAGTTTATAACCTTCTCATTCAAAATAGCCAAGAAGGGAGACTTTTACTGATCTAGGCAATAGTTTTGATAGATTTAGGTCTAGTGGTACATGTGTATATGCTGTAGTTTCAAAAGGTTTTAAATGAGATACATTTTGACATTTCCCAAACCAGGCCTCTGTAGGGATAAGCTTTGGTCATTGAGAGGAAAGAATAAGATTTCATATATATATTATGGTTTGGACTGTATCTACCTAATATTTGAGTAGTAGTCTTAACTCAGCCATAGCCAATCCAGAATAGTTCACATTGTCCATTTAGCCATGCCATTTTGTTGATAAGCATAAGAGGTGGTATATTCAAAATTCAATTCATGTTCTACTTTATAGTTCTCCCATGATGTGTTACACTACTCCCTACCTATATCGAGATGTGCTAACTTTAACTTATTTCTTGTCTATTATTCTGCCTCTGCTTGGAAAGTCTTAAACATATTCAATGTGATGTTTGCTGATTTGGACATCAATAATGCAATAGTCCTATATAATGAGAAGCCACCCATAATTACCATAAAGTAGTTGTATCCTCCAGCTGAGAGAGTAGGTGATAGTCCCCATATATCTATGTAAACTTGCTCAAAAACCTCTGTTTCACATACTGGGTTCTTGCAGTAGGGGTGTGCTATGTGTTTTCCAAATATGCAGTCTTCATAGAGCTCTTTGAGAGATGGGTCACCATGAACAGTAAGTTTATCAACAAGTTTATCCTTTATTATTTCATGTATAGTGCTTGTACTAGCATAGCCTAAATGTCTAAGCCATATGTCAAATGTGACTAACTAGTGTTTGTTTTGTGCAATAAAGGTACTGGTTATTGATTTTTTGACATCTACAGTGTATAATTGTCCAAAGCATATTATGGAGAAGACAGTTTTTCTATCTGAAGTCCTTATATGAGCTTTATCTCCTCCAAATGTTATATATAGTCCCTTTGAGTTGAGTTCAGATACTGAAATTAGATTTGATCTCAGTCCTGATATATGCAGTACATTATTAAAAGTAATCTTTCTTTGAACATCATTAATGTTTGTTAGGAACTCAACCTTTCCTTTACCTGTTATCTTGAAGGTCAATTCTTTTCCTGTAGAGAGTCCCATATATGGGTTATTCAAGGTATTATATGTTGCAAAGAACAACCTTTCTGCAAAACAATGGTCACTGGCTCCAAAGTCAATTAAGATAAGAGTCTCAGACATATTGTCATTTTGTATATGAAATATGATAGGATCTTCTCCAGACCAAGATTTATTTAGTGGCACTTGTCCCCTGTTACCCCTTTTTCAATAGCTTCATTTGATCTATGGAGGATGACATTATGAGATAAGTCATTTGTGGGAACTAAGGTAGCTAATACCTTTAGGTCATAAGTATTTAAGGTCATAAAGGCAAATATCAGTTCTTCCTCCTTGGGTATGTTATTGGTAGACACAACATTTGCTCTAGTGGGGTTTCTGAAACTGCCTTGACAAGTGCTGGTTGTGCTGCCTTTGTAGCCTCCTCTCTTGCCAAAACCTGTCTTTCCTTTCCACTACTAGGCTAGTAGTAGACCTCAATAGTGTGGCCTCAGCATCTGTAGTTTGGATTGATACAAATAAGTTGGTTTTTGTCTTTTTGAATAGATTTGTTTATCTAGAGTGCTGCAATAGGGTTATAGTGTTTGTTATGGCTAAAATGGAGAGACCATATTTCTAAGAGAGAGATCATTTCAGTCAAGAATCCTTCCTTAAGACAGGTGACAACTATTGGACTCCATGATGGAGGTAATGAGGTGAGGAGAATGTTTTTGAAATCATCATTGTCAATATTTGATCCCAGAGAATTTACCTTAGTCCATTTGTTCCTCATGATGGTAATAAAGGTGATGAAATCCTCACAGTCTGAGTATGTTGAGTTTCTGAGGTCTTGTTCAGTAGTGAGTCTGGCTAATTTGGTAGCAACTTCATATTGTTCAGTATAGAATGTCTAGGCTTTGGCTGCTGTTCCTTGTGTCTTAATTCCTAAGTCCACTGGGTTCTTTGTGTTGTAAATTAACAGGCCTCTGACCTAGTTATCTCTAAATTTCCATTTATCTTCTGATGGAGTAAGTGATTGCCATTTTGTATTAGTTTCAGATGTAGTTAATATTATCATTATGGGAGTAGATGATGGTATTTCAGTTGAGGTAGTAGTAATAGTTGCCAGTATATTAGTGACAGTTGGTTGTTTGATTGTGCCATTTAAGTAGCCTAATACTCCTCTCATGTGAGTACCAATGAGGATGTTTTTGCTCCAAGCAATCCAATTTTTTTTGTCAAATTTCTCATTGTCAAGGAATAAGGGTAGTGACACCCCTCCATATAAAGACATAGTATTTGCCTTTGTTGATGTGATATTTTGAGTTAAGTAAGTTGGAAGTAAGTTTAGTACTGTTATGACTTGGCAAAACAGCTAAGTCATTATTTATATTTTCTTTTTTTTCTTTTCTGGACTTACTATATAAGAATGGAGCATGAGAAAATATCATGTGACTAAGTGTCACAGAGTCACATGGTTACATGTCACATTCAGGTAACATCACATGACTAAGTCACATGAGGACCATGGGAAAGTAGTACACAGACCATATAGTAGTTGTATAAGTAGTGTACAGAATTAAGTAAGAACTTGTCACAAACTTCATTCAGCCATATCTCCATCAATTCTTCAATGATTCTCACGGTCTTAAAAGCTACAAAAAGCCCTCAAAAAGACCTTTCGATCGATGCCAGTCACGTCTCAAGGCAATCAATAATGGTCGAGATATTAAGCAGATCAACTGGTAACCACTATGTTACCATTTATTAAATCACTAATATCTCAGAAACCGCCACAATCAATGCTTTGGTTCTAGGCTCAGCAGAAGCCTTCTTCATAATGCTCAGAATGAGCCTAGAACAACCTCAAGGCAATTAATATTAGTGGAGATATGAAGGCCTCAATGTTTGCACATAGACT
>Ga0153971_1000090_pt1 | contig 14046 bp, 9 predicted proteins | sample TSGA055MetaG_FD_104686 | JGI IMG/M metagenome (GOLD analysis project Ga0153971, IMG submission 104686) | Attine ant fungus gardens microbial communities from Georgia, USA - TSGA055 MetaG | ecosystem: Host-associated > Fungi > Mycelium > Unclassified | place: USA: Georgia, George L Smith State... | reverse complement strand
GTATGCATCACAAGGTCATGGAGTATGACAGTACTCCCTCCTTATGGCCACAAGGGTGTGACCATAATTCCCACTATGAATTCTCTCTTAGCTACTGTCGATACTGGGTATGGCATTATCACTCAGTAGTTTTGGAAGGTGGTAATCAGAGTTGTGTGAGAGAGCCTGGTTTTTTTGGGTAAAGTGAATGATAATCTGACACTAGGTCAGCTGTATTCTCGAGGTTGGCCACTGGTGTCCACAAATATTTGTCCAGAGTACCTTTGTAACCAGACCATTGAATGAGGTAAAGTTATGGTTTCTTTCTACAACAGTTGAGTTTTGAGTCTAATATCTAGGCCACCTTGAATTCTAGATTGCTATCAATCTCTAAGGGAAGTGGAGAAAGGTTGACCCAATTTGGGATGTTACTGAGAGAGACAGGCTCAATCTGTAGAACATGGAAAACTAGGTAAATGGTACAGAGGTGGTTAGGGAGCTTAGTCAGATATAAGTAAGTACCTGGTTTCCCTACTACTATAAAGGGGCCTAAGTATTTCTCTGATAGTTTCTTGGTAGGTTGGGTGAACTTAATGAACTTTGCAAGTATGAACACATGGTTATCTATTTCGATCTTTGGAGCTAGTGAGCATCTTTTGTCTACTGGTGCCTAGTAATATTGCTATGCATTTTCAATAGCTATCCTTAGGTCTTCATGTACTATTTTAAGATTTGTTACAAAGAAATCTACCCTTGTGGCTTGTATAACATATTCGACTTACAGATGCATTCAGGGATGATAACCCTTATTTGTAAAGAAGAGGAAAATACCTGTGGTAGAGGAGGAAGTGTTATTGTAGGTGAATTTGGCCAAGGGTAGTAATTGTAACCAGTATGACTGCTGATAATTGCAGTAGATCCTTAAGAATTGCTCAAGCATCTGGTTTGTATGTTCAGTTTAGCCATCAGCCTTTGGGTGGTATCCTAAGGTAAAGTGTAATTTTATATCTAGAGTGCTGGCTAAGGATTTGAAGAATTTTGAGATGAACTCTGTTTCTTAATTGGAAGTAACATAGCTAGAGACCCCATGTTTTAAAAAAACATGCTTGATGAAAAGTTCTGCCAACAACACAGCATTGATTGACCTTATAGTTAGAATGAATATTGCTTGTTTGGTGAGTTGATCTACCACCACTCAGATATCTGTATGACCTTTTAACAGTGGTTGTTGCTCAATAAAATCTATCGAGGTAGATTCCCAAGGGTAAGGTAGAATCAAAAGCTGCTTGAGCAGTCCATATGGCTTATGATAACAGGCCTTGTTTCTTCCACAAATAGTACAGGACCTAACATAGTCCATAACAAATTCTCTGAGGTTTGGCCAGTTAAACTCTTGACAGACCAATTGGTAAGTCTTTGACTGTTCCAGGTGCCCTGCCAATATGTGATTGTGATTAAACTTGAGTACCTGTAGACAAAGGTTGCCTGTGTTTAGTACATATACTTGTCCTTCATAATATCTTATGCTATCCTTTGCCTTGGTCCAATAGTGATTTTTCAGGTCCCCTCTATCAGTGAGCCAACTGCTCTTTTATTAGTGTTTGACAAAGAGAACTCAATAGAGTTCCCATTAGATTTTGTATACTATTTATACACAAAGAGTAATCCTAATCCTTCCTTTTATCCCACACTTCCTTATGAGTCATTTTCCTCTTGTGCATCCATTGATAAGAAAATAAAGAAAAGAAAATATAAAAGAAAAACAATAATCAGAAACTAAAGAAAAGAAATATAAATATTGACTTAGCTGTTTTGCCAAATCATGACATTCTCCATCCACTGGAGGGTTTAATTGGAATCAATCTGACCTCTGGGCCTCCTTAATGTCAGAGAGGAGTGATTGGTGATCTATTACTGTGGCTCCTCATACAGTTAGGAACTAATTCTCCAAGTTTGCAAAACTAGAAAATAATTGAGTTTGGGTGAATACTGGTCTCTGTGTCAGATTTTCTCTTGACAGATCATCTTTGTAGACATTCTATCTTCTGGTTAAGGTATCTAGTTTCTTACCTAACCTTCCTGGCTGGAATTTAATCATAAAATTGAACTACAAGAGAAATTTTGACTATCTGGCTAGATATTGGGAAAGTATTTTGGTTTTAGAGAAATAGGTAAGGTTCCTTTGATTTGTATACACTTCTACTGGGTTAGTGACTCCTTCAAGATAGTGTTTCCGCTTTTTGAATGCTTTGACAATGACCAGTAGTTCCTTATCGTACATATCATAGTTGAGTTCTGCTATGCTAAAGGCTCTTAACATAAAAGCAATCAGGCAAATCTTGTTATTGGTTCAGGTAGATAAAATAGCTACTAGGGTGTATTTGGAAGTATCTGTCTCTAAGATTATTAGTGACTTGGGATCTTAATGCCCCAGTATGGATACTGTAGTAAATACTCTTTTGAGGTCATTAAATGCTGTCTGGTAATCTGTTGCCTAGGACTAAGGTTCATTTTTCCAGGTTAAATGGGTAAGTGGGACTGACACTCCAGCATAGTTACTGATAAAATGCCTATAAAAATTTGCAAACCCTAGGAAGGATTACACATTCTTTACTCAGTATGGCCTTGGATAGTCTGTACTTGAGACTTATCTATCCTTAGACAATCTGATTCCAAGATGAATTCTAGAAACTTAACCCTATTCTGGTGGAATACACATTTAGTAGGTGATGCATATAACTTGTTGTCTTGGAGTCTTCTCAATACCTCTTTCATGTGTTTCTTGTAGTCCTCCAGATTATTGGAATAGACCATGATATTATCAAAATAAATAACAATGTAAATGTCTAAAAGATCATAAAAAACTTCATTCATGAATTGTTAAAAAGCGAATGGGGCATTCAATAGTTTAAATGGCATTACGAGCCATTTGAAGGAGCTGTAGTGAGTACAAAAGGTTATCTTTCACTCATCCCCTTTGGCAATATACACTAAATAGTAAGCACTTTTGAGATCTATCTTTGAATATATTTGTGCTTTTCTAGGAACATCCAGAAGATCAGTTAGGAGAGGAACTGGGTAGCAATCCTTGCAAGTAATTCAGTTCAAACTCTAGTAATTTACATATAGGCACAAAGACCTGTTTTTCTTTTTGACAAATAGCACTGGGGCATCATACAAAGCCTTGGATAGCTGTATGATCCCTACTTTAGTGTTTTTCTCCAAGAATTCTTGTAAGGTCTGTAATTCTAGGGTCAACAAGGAGTAGATAGACCCTAGGAGAGGTGTCTTGTTATTCTCAATTTATATGACCAGGTTGTGTAGTCAATGTTCAGGAAGAGATTTAGCCTCTTGTATGCTAAAAATGTCTCTATATTCTCTATATTTCTTAGGGAGGCCATATATCTCTAAAGAAGGGTTCACAGTTTTCATAGTATAACCAGTAATCACAGTAGGGCAGGACTTGACCTGAAAGCTAATTGCTCTATCAGACTTGTAGACCCTCATGAACATATCCATGTTCACCAAGGATATTTTGGACTTGTAGACATTCAGAAAAGTAGCAGATAGTTCAGGTTCTGGGTAGGTAAGTGAAGTTTTGGAAGTAGAAGGTAGGACTAATGGGAGATCACAAAATTCTAGAGCAAGCTGTGGTTTACTGGGTCGGTCCAATAAGTTAGAGTTTATGAATTCTGTAGTCCTTTTAGCCCAGTCAATGGTAGGGTTATGTTGGGTCAGCTAGTTGTGCCCTAACACTATGGGGTTAGGTACCTTCTAACTTTATCACAAAAAACTCAACCCAACAAATGTATAAACAAGGGAAATTGATTGGTAAGGATATAACATAGCTCACAAGATAGTTAATAATCCTATCTATCATAGTGAGCAGAAAGAGTTCAATTTTTTGGAGCAATAAACAATGTTTAGATACAAAAATGGAATCTACAAAATAGTCAAATGATCCAGAATCCACCAGGGCATTGACAGATGCTAGAAAAGAGAGAGATGAGAGCATGACTTGTAATGCTTTTAAAACAGTAAGTAATGCTGAACTTAGATATAGCACTGATTCTCTAACTGGTCTTAGGTAGTCAACTCCCTAGGGTATGAGGTAACTGCTACATCATTTTTTGGCAATTCTAGTGGGTCAGTGGGATAGTCAATGTAGGACGTGCAAGCATCTACTACTCTTGAAGGCCAGTTCATCTGTTTGGGGCAGGACCTTGCTAGATGTCCAAGTTGACTATAATGCATATGTAGCAACTTAGCCTGAAACGACTTAATCATCCTCCAAGTCTGAGTTAACAAGAAAAACTCAATAGAGTTTTTGTTATTTTTTTGTATACTATGTCATGACTTGGCAAAATGGCTAAGTTATTATTTATATTTCTTTTCTTTTCTTTTTCTTTTCTTTTATCTTGGACTTACTACACAGGAAGGTGTCACATCACAAGTGTCACAAGGTCACAGTCACATGACAAGAAGTCACAGCATCACATCACATGATGTCATATGACAGGTATGGGAAAGAAGTGCACAGACCATATAGTAGTTGTATAAGTAGTATAGAGAATTTAATAGGAACTCTATTGAGTTCTCCTTGTCAAATACTAATAAAGAAGTAGTTGGCTTAATTCCAGCTTTGGAAGTTAGCTAGTCTAACACACTACTTATATAACTACTATATGGTCTGTGCACTACTTTTTCATACTCATTATGTGACCCATCATGTGACATCATGTGATGTGATGCTGTGACTTCTTGTCATATGACTGTGATGCTATGACACTTATGATATAATACTTTCCCATACTTCTTCCTATGTAGTAAGTCCAAAAGAAAAAAAAAGTAAAGTAAATATAAATAATGACTTAGCTATTTTGCCAAGTCATGACACTATCCTTCTCTTAAGTTTCCTTATTCTGAGGATTTTTTTACAACTTATAATAAGGGTCAACTATGTTGTCCATTTTCTTCTCATCTTTTTCTGTCCACTCTCTAATTTTTGATTTCTCCTGCTTAATTTCTTCTTCCTCTTTAATTGTCTCTAAAATTTGTTTTCTTTTTTCACCTTTCTATCGCTTCCAATTCCATTCTAAGCTTCCCCAGTATTCTTTATTATATCTCTTGTCTGACCATCCAAATAATTTCTTTGCTATAAATCTTCCTTGCAATTCTTCTCTCCTAAATGTTTCTTCTTCTCTTTTTTATCAATTTACTTCCTCTATGTTCTGCTGATATTCCCTCTCATATTCTTCTATTGTCTCTTTGGCATTTTCTAAGTTTTCTCTTCCTTTCTAAGTGTCAGATTCTGCCATAAATCCTTTCCAGCATACTAAATATTTGTTCTTGTCCCTTATTTGTCACTTGTTTAAGATCCTTTCTACTTCCCATTCTTCTTTTTCCTGTATTATTACTGGAGCTAGTTGCTTCTTCCTTTGCCCTTTTACTTGCCCTACATAGCATCGCATTCTACTAATGTTAACTACTGGATGTATTTTTACTATACTTGGAAGTTTTAGTTCTACTGTGTTCGATGATACTATTTTCTTTATCTTATAAGGACCAACAAATCTTTCTGTCAACTTCTTTGTTCTCCTTCTAACCATCTGATACTTCAGATCCTTAGTACTTAATATCACTAAGTCTCCTACTTTATAGTCGTCAACCTCCACTCTCTTTCTATCTGTATACTTCTTTATTTTCTCTTGTGCTTTACTTAGTACTACTTTTGTCTCTTCCTGTATTTCCTTCATTTTTTCCATAAATTTTTCTGTCCCTTTATATTTCCCCTTCTTCCTATTCTCAAATCCCATCCTTGGGTTTTGTCTGTAATTTGCCTTGAAAGGTGACGTCCTAGTACTTGAATGCATTTTATTATTGTATGCAAACTCTGCTGTTTTCAACTATTCTGGCCACTGTTCTTGCCTGTGACTGATAAACATTTTTAAGTATTGTTCTAATTTCTGGTTTATTCTCTCTGTTTGTCCATATGTTTGAGGATGGAACGCCATTGACAGTTTACTCTTAATTCCCAACATTTGATTCAACTCCCACATTATTTCTGCTATAAACTGAGGTCCCTTATCTGAGATGATGCTTTCAGATAACCTATGCAGTTTTCACATGTTATCTCTAAGTAGCCTTGCTAACCCCTTTGCCAATGTTTTCTCTGTAGTTGGTATGAAATGGACCATTTTAGTTAACTGATCTACTATTACTAGAATGCTATCATATCCCTATGCCAAAGGCAACTTAGTGATAAAGTCTGCCAATATATACATCTATAGTTTTTCTGGAATTAAATTTGGTATTAATTTTCCTGCTGGCTATTCTGTGTGGTTTTTGTTTCGCTGACAAGTGTCACATTCTTCTACATACTGCTTTACTTCTTTCATAACTCCTGGTCACCAGAAATTTCTAGTAACTAACTCTACTGTCCTCTATTGTTCTCCATGATCTCCTACTGGCATATCATGATATAACCTAATTATTTCTATCCTAAGCTTGTTATCCTTTGGTACATAGACTTTTTCTTCTTTGTACATTACACCATCAACTTCTCTCTACTTCTCGTCTCTTAACATCTTTACCCTTGCTCGCTTCATTTCTTCCATGGCTTTTACCATTTTATTATCTTTTACTTTTGACTTTCTCACTTTCTCTAGTAGGTCTATCCTATCTACTATAATTTATGCCACTTTTGTCTTTTTGACTTCTATCCACTCTGCTTTAACTAATATTTCATCCTCATTGTCCTTTTTTACTCCAACCTCCCAGTCTAGTCTTCTACTTAGACTGTCCACTTTTTCCATTTTACTTTCTGGAACATGTTTTAGCATAAAGTTAAATCTTGACAGGTATAACGTCTATCTTGCTTGCCTTTGATTTAGCTTCTATACCTTTATGAAATATCCAAGATTTTTATGATCTGTCTAGATCTTGAATTTGACTACTATTCTCTCCAGAAAGTGTTTTCATACTTTCAGGCATCTAACAACAGCCAATATCTTCTTATCATGTATCTTATAATTTCTTTCTGTGTTGCTTAAAGATTTTGAGATGAAGGCTACTAGTCTCTACAATTCGTCAGAGCACTTCATAGATAGTACTCCCCTAGTTGCATAGTTTAAGGCGTTTGTCTCTATCCTAAATTCTTCGTCTAAATCTGGAACTGCTAGTACTAGTCTAGTAGTGAAGACTCTCTTAAGTTTATTAAATGCCTTTTGCTGTTCTTGCCTCTATTACCACTTCACATCTTTTCTTGTTAGCATATTCATTGGCCTTGCTACTTACACAAAATCCTTGATAAACCTCTTGTAGTAATTTGCAAGGCCTAAGAATTTTCTTATGTCTTTTACATTTTTGGGCTTTGATCAACTAAGTACTCTGTCCACTTTTTTCCTTTCTATTTCTATGCCATTTGGTCCTATGATGACCTCTAGGAACCCAATCTTTCTTACTTTGTACATACATTTCTCTAGCTTGACATACAAGTCATTCTCTTCTAACCTCCTTAATATTTCCTCCACAATCTCATCATGTTCTTCTTCTATTTCTATTTCTACTAGCATATCATCTATAAATGCCATAACTTTTCCTTTGTTCATTAAGTCCCTTAGAATCTTGTTTATTATCACTTGAAATGTAGCTGGCAAATTTGTTATTTCAAAGAACATAACTATTGGCTCAAAGGAACTTATATGCATCATAAATGCTCTCTTCCACTCATCTCCTTCCTTGATTCTCACATTATTGAACCCCCACCTCAGATCCATTTTAGTGAATATTTTCTTGCTGCCCATATTGTCAATTAATTCTGTAATTAATGGCAGTAGATAATTATTCTTCACTATTTAGTCATTTAGGTTATGGTAGTCCATTACCATTTGCTTACTCCCATCCTTTTTCCCTATGAAGAAGACTAGTGATATTTGAGGGGATTTTTATGGTCTAATATACTCCTTTTTTAATTGGTTGTCCACAAATTTCTGAACTTCCTCTCTCTCATTTTTGGATAGTGGGTAAATTCTTTCTTTTTGTGGCTTAAACATCTCTTTGAGATCTATGGTATGATCCCAAACTTTTCTAGTTAGCATTCTCTCAGATTCTACCTTCCCAAATACTTTTCTCTACTTCAAAAATTTCTTAGAGACCAACTCTTTAATTTTCCTGTGGTCCTTCTTGATCTCTTCCTCTCTTCCCTAATCTTCTTTATCATTTATTGCCTACCTGATAATTTTCTCTTCCTCTGGAGTTGCTACTCTCTTTTTCCTTTTCTTCTTTTCTTTCTCTTTTGATTTTACCCTACTACACAAGGGTGGGCATCTTGTTATTTTAACTTCTCCAGTCTCCCAATTTATCTCAGGATTGTGTGCTGCCAGCCATGGCATTCCCAAGATTATCTCTCTTTTTTCTAAATCACATACATTTATTCTCATTCTTTCCACATGGTTTTTATAGTAGACATTTACCTCTACCTGGTGGGTGATTGCTTCTCTACTATTGTTTGTCCCATCCACATTCCTAACTGCTATTGGTCTTTCTAATTTCTGCAGCCTAAACCTATGTTTAGCTACCATTCTTCTGTTTATAAGCATCCCTGTTGCACTACTGTCCAAGAGTGCTTTTATAGTTATGCCTTTATGCATATCTAATTTTTCTGCTCTGATGTTCAACCACATTTCTCTTAATATCTTAAAGGTTCTCCTGACCTCCCTTTGACTACTCTTCTCTTTTGCTGCACCTCTTGACTCTCCTAGTTGTGTGCTGCTTTGCTGTATTTTTTCCTTTGTGGGGCATGCTATTTTCTTCTTCTCCTTCTTTTGATATTCATATTATCTCTTTTTGTTTGAGATTACCCCCTGCCCTCTATTTTCTTCCATGTGACATCCCTTTTCTTCACACCTCTCACACTGCACATACATCACTATTACCTCTTTTGTATACTATCCTAGCTCTAATAGGCATACCTCATTGAGTATGCCTTCTCTATAGTGTTCTTATGCTTTCTGTTGTAAGACGTATACTGGACTTCTCTTCCACTCCACTTGCTGTGCTTCTCATAGCTTGGCCACATACACTGCTCTTTCCTCCTCAACTCTCCCCTATTACTATGCCTCTTGTGGTATTACCACATGCATTGCTCTCTCAACTCCTTTCTTTTCCTTCTTCTTCTACCATGGACACTTTCTGTATTTGTATTCTCTCTCTCCATACTTAAAACATTCTACTCCTATTACTTCCTGTCTTCTTATTGTCTTTTTCTCTACTCCACACTACATTACTCTGCTTTTTAACACTTTATATTTATTTTGGGGAACAACGATCCCCTTTTCTCCCTTTTCTTTGCTCCTGTAGTTATAGGCTAGGTGCCCAGACCCTTTGCAATTCCAATATTCTCTTCTTCTCTTTCCTTCTAATTTTGCCCTTAATAAAGCAAGGGTACTGTCATGACTTGGCAAAACGGCTAAGTCATTATTTATATTTCTTTTCTTTTCTTTTTCTTTTTCTTTGGACTTACAACTACAAGGTGGAGCGTGGGAAAAGTATCACATGAGTTTGTCACAATGTCACAATTGGTGTGACGGATGGTCACGGATGGTCACGTCACAAGTCACAGTCACAAGGTGTCATATGACTAGAGTAACATGAGGACCATGGGAGAATAAGCGCATAGCCACAGTAGTAAAGTGTATAAGTAGGTAGAGAACTCCATTGAGTTCTCTTTGTCAAACTCTGAACAAAGAGACAGTTGGCTTAATTCTGGTCATCGGACTTTAGATGCTGACAGGTACACTTTTCTTTGAGCAGGTTGCTCATGAGTGAGTTATATTGAATTTAAGACATTATGCTGACGTCTCAGGGTATAGATTTAATGGTTGATCTTGCTAATTACAACTATATCTGTTAGGGCACAAGATCTTTACCCAACTAGATACCTACTGCCCTACTAACTACTGCCCTAGTAATATAGTTAGATAATCATCCAATAAATGGAATTCTTACTCTAGATAGCCTTCTAGAAGTAACCGTCACTCCTCTGTATATACCACTCACAATAGAGTATAGTACAAGGTTTATACTAAGAAGAATATAAATACCACCCAATTACAAGGTTAGGTCTTGAGTGTAATATCTGGGTTTGGTACTGTATCTCCACCTGCAGTTCCTAACTGACTGCAAAGTCCTCTTAAGCCAAGGGCCTGGCTATATATAGAGATGGCTGGTGATCATGATGATCACTGGCTAAGGGTTGATAAAAAATGAGAATAAAGATAAGCAAGGTCTAAGGTGGATAGTACTCACAAAGTAAAATCAAGTTCTGGTATGGCGACTTAGCCTGAGACAACTTAATCACTCTCCAAGTCCAAGTTGACAAGAAGAACTCAATGGAGTTTCCATTATTTTTTTGTACACTACTTATACAACTACTACATATGTTATGACTTGGCAAAACAGCTAAGTTATTTTCTATTTTTCTTTTTGTTTTGTTTTGTTTTATTTAGTTAGATCATTACTAAGGTGGAGCATAGGAAAGCATCATGTGACAATCACAAAGTCACAAAAGTGTGATAGTCACCAGTCACATCACACAAGGTCACATGTCATAGTCACAACATGTGATGAAGAAAACATATGATAGGAATAACATGAGGACCACAGGAGGATGTTGCACAGCCACTGTAGTAAAATGTATAAGTAGTGTACAGAATCAAATGGGAACTCTATTAAGTTCTCCTTGTCAACTCTGACTTAGAGTGGACTTAAGTCATTGCAGCTAGAGTCTTACAACATGGTTTATGCACTACTTATACAACTACTATATGGTCTGTGCACTACTTTCCCACACTCATTGTGTGCCCCATCATGTAACTGTGACACTTGTGACATGACACCTTTCCACACTCCTTCCTATATAGTAAGTCCAAAAGAAAAAGTAAAGTAAAGTAAATATAAATAATAACTTAGCTGTTTTGCTAAGTCATGATAGTATACAGAGTCCCATACTCATGCGATGTTGGCACTCAGCAGGGGTCAGCTGGCTGTCTAGGCCTAGAAAACTAATAGTAGTGAATGATAATGGTTTTATATGGAAGGGAAAAAAGGTCTGGGGCAGGAACCCTTGGACATGATCCTAGGATGCCTTATTTGATGATATGGGGCTATCTTGGGTGGGGAAAGATCTTTTTTGAATAGGTCTAGGTAATTTCAGTGAGTAACTCTGTATAGATCTCACTGCCTGAAATTTGTGTCTCTCTCCTGATGTCGCTTCTAGAAATCATTATCTATTTTTATTGTAGTTCTCTTTAATCCCTCAAAGGTCGAGACATCTTCGTGACTAAACCTCAGTTCATCATAGATGCAGTTCAGAATGGTGTTCTTTACTACCTTTTGAAGTGATCTATCATCCCATCTAATGTAATTTTAAAACTTGGCAAACTGGATAAAATAATTGATAGCCTTGCCATCATTGTGAAAAGAAATTGTAACAATGGTGTCTTTGTCATTGTCTTCTAGTAAGTAAGATCCAAAAAGGTTGGACAGCTTCTGGACAAACACTGACTATTCTTCTAAGAAGTTGAGATTTTGGTAGGAATCCACCTCATTGATAAAAGGTTTGAAGAAGTCAAGGGCAATGCCCTGAAGATAGGAGATGGCAAAGAAGATCTTCTCAGTGTCTTTGGTAAACTCTCCTTTACAAGCCCAAAAATAGATCTGATATTGGAATATAAAAGCTTGGAACTTATTAGGGCTTCTGTTACTGAATAGGTCTAGCTTCTTAATACCCTTATTCTGCTTCTTCAGTTGTGAGTCAGGTTGCCTGGCTAGCACTATTAGTATTGCCTACAAGTCCAAACCCAAAATATCAGAAAGGGGTTCAGAGAGGTAACAGTTGGTTATTCTGAGTGCTTATAGGGGTCCTCCAGTATATGTTCTACCCCCTCCAGGGCTGATTCTTCAATGATTTCATCAATTGGTTCCTGAGAAGCCAATCACAGATTCCAAGCTTGGAAGATAGTGAGAAGGCATTCTACAGAGGTTGTCACAGACTTCTAGGGAACAGTGGGTTGGACACTATCCTTGCATAGGTGACGTTCCAACTGTGGATCTGGGTTAGGAGTTCTGGACATAACTGGGTTACTTGGAGGGAGTGACTAGGAATAGTGGGGTATAGATGGTAGAATAGTTTTGTTCTACTGTCAGGATCAGCTCCTAGGTTTTGTCCCAATAGAAGGGGAGTTCTTGGTTTTCAGCAATTAATTGTTTAACTTCTACACCTGTCCCCTTGAATGGGATCAAGAGATATATTGAGGGGGGACAGAAGATAGTAAGAATAAGAAGGAGCTTTCCTAAGGGAGAACAAAACTAAGTAACTATGACTAGTGATAGTGTTTAAATACTATAGGTAATTTGGGAGAGGAAAAGGATGACATAATCTGCTGACTAAGTGGGGCTGAGATTTGGTATGTGCATGTGTAATAGTATGTGTTATGAGGTCACAGAGCATGACATAGTCCCATACTACATCTTTAGCCAGTCTAACAAGTCCTTTGTAGTATCCAACCTTGCTTTTACAGCAAGGTTCCTGATATTAGGGGAGATGCACAGCATGAGATTGCCATATGCCTAGGAGTTTTGGTTATCCCAATTCTCTCTTGCTCTACAAGATTCCTCTGTCTCAATATTGTTAGTAATTATTGGGAAAGGTTTGACACCAAGTACCTGTGTAGCCCATGGCATTCACAGCATACCATACAGTGGCATCCCATTCAGCAAAGTTTCAACCATCAAACATGCAAAGTAGACTGAGCATTTCAGAGAACATATCCTAAATAGTGGGAATAGAAGATATTAGCATCCTATCATGATAATCAGGTAAGCACAGGCTATTGAGTACTTATAACAGTGGCAGTTGCATCTATGGCTGCAATGGTCACACAGTACATGCTCTGCCAGGGCCCATAACCTGTAAAAAGGTACCAACAAGCATAGCACAATGGTCAATTACACCATGCTACTCACCTAAATAGGTGAGATATATGGTGCCTTATGATAGTAAGCGAGGGAAGCAGCTCTTTTATTCCGTTCTAGGGTTATATACATGAGATGGAGTCGTCTGGAATGATGAGAGGTTACTTAAGATATAGAAAGAATGTAAGTATTAAATGTTAACACCTTGGTAAACTCATCAGAGGATCAACCTCTGGTGCATTCGTTACCCATACTTCGTTGGGACCCATGATAATATCAGGGTAAGTTGCGTTAACGTCCAACCCTCGTCATGTCCACCTATCCTCGCAATTCACTGTTTATGTTAAGCAGCGAATGACTTACATTGTTATCCATCTCATATAAAAAGAACCCAGTAGATCTCCGAGAGTTGTGGCAAAAGGGGCAGGCCATGATATCAGTACCAGACAGACAAACAAACAAGAAATAGTCCGGACAATACCAACAAGACGTAGAGCTAGGGTAGAGGAGCTTAGAAAACACTTCCACTAGTACTATACAGTTGGAAAGTCCCACTTTTATCGGCTGATGCTCGTGAGAAATCGCTGTAACAGCCAAAGAAAACAACCAGGAAATAGTTTCGGAAATGGTGACCATCCGTTGAACTCAATAATTTGTGAGGATCGCAATTCAAAACCTTTTGTTACACAGGGCTTAGCAAGAAACCTTTTTGCTTGGTGATGCCAGTAGAAATGACACCTCTCATGGACACTATCTTGTAGCACCCATGGTCCAAAATTTCTGTATGATATTAATTATCAGTAATATTACAATACTTTAGCAAATCGCCAATAAAAATAGTGTCTGCCTAGAGCCCGAAATTCATCAATGCTTTTTTGACGCTTGAACTTCAAGAAGAGGATCTAGCGTTGAGTCCGGATGACGGTACGATTTTCCCACTCGATCAGCCCATGTGAAATACTGATTCCGGTCAGAAAATCATATCAATCAGTGGCAGACAACTACATACCTGACCATAGTTACAGGTGAAATAGAGATGATGAAGCGTATGATGGGCTGGCCCATTAATCACATTTTCCAATGCATGTCCAG
>Ga0153971_1000086_pt1 | contig 14221 bp, 9 predicted proteins | sample TSGA055MetaG_FD_104686 | JGI IMG/M metagenome (GOLD analysis project Ga0153971, IMG submission 104686) | Attine ant fungus gardens microbial communities from Georgia, USA - TSGA055 MetaG | ecosystem: Host-associated > Fungi > Mycelium > Unclassified | place: USA: Georgia, George L Smith State... | reverse complement strand
GATATTTATTCGTTCATTCGTACAGTACAAAAGGTTTTCGTAAATAGTTAATACAGGTAAACAATCTCTCAGCACAGTGTACTACTAGATACATGGTGTGAACACCACTACTATCCCATATGGAAGGATTCTATCTTTTAGCAGCAGCAGAATGCATAGCTAAGTCAGGGACCTAGCAAGCCATGCAGTAAGCGTGGTGGTTAACATCAACATAGGTACAAGCAACAGGAAGGGCAGCAGACTCACCAGCACCCCTATACATACATTGTGCAAACAGCTGCATTTACTGGAACGAACTTGACCTCAGCCTATGTGGCTAGCTACCAGTGTCAAATATGCTTGGGATACTCCTAGCCTTTATTGATGCTATAAGCTTTTACCCTTTGAATTGTGTAACTCAATTAGATACCCTCAATTCTATAAAAATACATAGAGACAATGAGTCTCAAGTTGCCCAGAGTACAGAATGCACTATAAAGGAATCTCACAACCCAAGTGGCAATGCCATCATAATGTATACTAATAGTGCACTATCTCCTATGTCTCCTGAGCATACCCTACTCACCTTGAGTGCTATGATAACTGCAGATACCACTGCCCCTACTCCTACTGATCACCTAGCAAAGCACACTTACCTTGCCAAGTCCACTGAGAAGTTTAACAAACATATGCATGACTTTATAATCTCAAACTCACTAGCCTCCCAAATTGGAGACAAGACCCTCTGGGAAAACAACATGGTCTTCTTAGGATCCCAATTCTAGGAACTACTCAACAAGGACATAGAGATTTCTCCTGGTGCTCTATTTAAAAATATGAGTATTGATAACATCTACCTTGTTGAAGGCAACATTAGGTGCACTACCTCTCTCAAAGAGTACAGAATTGCTACTGATACACTACCAGCTTTGAACCACTTGATCTCAGTTTTGGGCTGCAGTTATATACACTGTAGCCTACTCAATATATTAACAAATGCATGAATAAATCACTGTATGCACAGTTTAGCCTACTCTACTTGTAAAGTCTACAAAGGGAAGGCACATCAGGCAGAGGTAATCACCCTTTTTTTGATCCTCAACTCAAGGACATCACTGTACTTTACAGGAGGGAGAAATGATTTTGCAATGTTTGAGAAACTACCTGAACTACTCCCAATACATACTGCAAATGGTTTCACACTAATTACAGACAAATGATCTATAGTATTAAGGTACCTCAATGCTTGCAATGATGCTGTAACAACAAGGATTAACAACATCTATTATGAGAACTTGACTTGCTGACTACTATCTCTTGGAGCCTTCTTTCAGGATAGGTTTATTGTTATAGGAGATAAGGGATTTGTTAGGATTAACACCCCTAATGGCACTGAATTCATGACTTTTGTATTGAGATTTCTAGGTGATACAATTTTTGTGTTATAGATACTAGACTTCACAATGCAGTGTCCTAGTACTCACCTAGCTAAAACAGTTGATTTTAACACTGTTCACAAACACTTTGGGCATCCATCAAGAGAAGTTCTCAGATGAGCAAGAAAACACACTAGAGATTTCCCCTATATCAAGATTTCAACCAATGACTATATTTGTCCAGGATGTGTGCAAGGAAAAATAACAAACTATTATTTTTCTGTTGAAATACGAACAGGGAGGGTTAACAAATAGATGTCAAGTATCAAGTAACTACATTACCTATATACTTGTGTCTCCATCATGTAACATACCTACCAACAATATATTGATCTCATTAGTTGCATCGCATAGGCTTGTATGAGATCCTAATTCCAACATTTTCTCCCTTTAACCACTATGCCACTTGCTTGTTTCAACTAATCCATTTAGATCTGAAAACTTTTCCTGTAATTAGTTACTACCAACAAAAGTATATCATCATATTTTATGATGATTTCACATTATACAGATGGATATCAGTACTCACTACCAAAGACAAAGCCATCTAAGCCACAAAACATTTTCTTATATTTGTAGAGAACTAATTTCATATTGCAGTTCAAATGCAGATATCAGATAGCAGGGGTAAATATAAGTCAATGGCCTTCAATGACCTTCTAAAAAAATAGAGGTATTAGAATCCTTCAAAGTACACCCTACACATCTCAATAGAACAGCTGTGTAGAATGATTTATGCACATACTATCTGATAAAACAGAATACATGTGCTTTGGGGTATACATACCTCAGAGCTGGTGGAATTTCTTATATAATCAAGCTTGTCATGTATACAACCACATATCCCAAATGCAACTAAATTGGCATATTTTCTATGAGATACTCAAGGGAGAGAAATCTTATATTGAACATCTACAAATTTTTAGTTATGGGACCTATGTCCATATTCCCCAAGCAGTGTAAAAGGATAAATTATGTCTGAAATCTGAATTGATGACATACATTGACATAGTACCTAGAGACCATGGAAATATATTTATACACTGTCATATCAAAGAGCTATTTAGGCAAAATAAATGGCATTTTAACTATTATAACTATCAAAATCAGCTCAAGAGACAAGTTTGACCCCCTAGAAATAACTACTAGATGCCCTGTCATGGACTTGTGTATACTGCTTGAGTAGCAGAATAATGGCTGTGACTACCACTACAAATATCTCATAAGAACTACCTAGATAGTTTCATACCAGATTTATACCAGAACTTCCTCTAGAAGTGTCCTCAAGAGCAAAAAAACCTTTAGGAAGCTTATCTCCAACCAAATGACATCAAGTATTGACAGCCCACTGCTTATTTATAATTCTAGGTTACTATCAGATGCAAGCTATCATTGCTGATAGCTAATTATAGCAAGAATAGGGAAGACAAATCTTTATGAGGGCTATATTACAAATGTAATGGAAGAAAACTGGAGCTTGAAAAAGCAAAAAGGTATAGAAGAGACAGCAGAAAGACTAGGGAAGTTGGGAAGAGAGATAGAAGAGAGAATTGATGAAGATAACATGTTTGAGAACAAGATGCTTGAGATTGCCACCTCTCTCTACTGCCTATCAAAAGACTTGAGAGTCATCTATCATGCAGAGTAAGATTCCAGGAGTAGGATTAGAGGAGCAGGAAGTGGTCACCAAGTGTTCAGAAGAGATACCATCTCAATCATTTTGGCCTTATTATCTTTAGAAGCCTGAAGGTTTTCTTTGTCTTGTTTTCTTTGTTGTATCATTGATTTGTAATCCTAATAAAATACTCTAGGGTACAGAGGGAACAAATCATATCCCCATTATCCCTCTCTGTTGCTCTAGAGCTTAACAGCTATTTGAGTAATTGAGTTCTATTTTCTTAGCTTTTTTTTCCTTTATAAAAATATCAAAACCTTCCCTTGCAGGGAAATTGACCTTCAATGGACTTGGGCATTTGCTTATGCTAGGAGTTAATAGCTCACTACATATTTTTGGAATAGGTTTCTAGCTATATGGTCAGCTAAAGTAGAGCTTGCACAAAGGTACAGGAGTTCTAGGTAGTTTTGCTATATTGATAGCAAGCCAGGCTACTAAACTAGGTAAGGGTAGTAGTATCATGACACAAGATAAACACACATCTTAGAGATCCTACTACAATGAGATCAATCTTGAGTAGATTCATTAAAAATACTATTTCAGTTTTTTCCAGTTATTCGAGTGTTTCCCTTCCATTATCCCCACTTTTTAAGCTTTCTTTCTTATTTGGTTATCTCCCTAGTACCTACTTGTTAGTGCACAATTGTAAAACATTTTGATAATTTCATTCTTTTACTTTTTTTCATCTTTGTTTTGTAATCAATTCTCTTTGATCTCTATTAGCGCTCACCAGAAAATATGGTTTTTACTTCTACTCATACATCAATGAGAATCTCTTCCCCCAATGCCCAGCAAACAAGAAGTAAGATTAAATACTATCAAAATCTGCCAAATCATTCTTATTAAATCCAAAAGGTCCAAGTAATGATAACAAAGATGTTTACCATCACACTCCCTATCCTTTTCCTACTAGGAGACATGAAAAAGATCAAGGCAAATCTGATGATGATCAGTGCCTATATATAACTGTGCAAGTACCAGATCTGCTACCCTTGATTTGGGATAAGGAAGAGTACTATCAAATAGAAGAAGATACACTCCTACCTAGATGCAATCCTCTACAAGTGTGAACAGTGCTGTATTGACCTGGGAACATCTATGGGAACAAAGGCACCTTATAGACCAATTAAAGATGGAGTAAACAGTTTCAAAATCAAGAATGCATCTGTTAAATAAAAAGTATGGATGCAATAGAGCACTAGTAGGTTCCTAGACCTAGCCATGCTATCCTTCCTAATGAACAGCTGTTTAGCAATAACTTTGCCCTAGTCCCTGTTGATGAAACCTTTCCAAACAACATTGATAAAGGGAAACTAGTATATCTATGCTGAGAAGGGGAAGTAGAGTTATTCAATCACCTTATTAAATTTGCATATTCACTAAATGATGACAAAAATAAGAACATATCATTAGAACATGGGCCTAACCACTCCAAAGTCTAGGAATAGCAATTCAAGGATATTACAAAGATAATATTTACAAAGAATTTGAATGTGTCTGCCAAGAGGAACTAAAGGCTCTATAGTACAGAGGAACTATTCAAAAGAATAGAAAAACATCTCATAAAAAAGTTACTAATAAAATTCAGATAGGTTTTTGACATGAAATCTAATGGTCAAAAAAAAACATACCTTGTTGTGAAGGAATTCTCCTAGCATACAGACACAGACTATACAGATATTTACTCATCTATAGCCTGCTTTGAAACTATTAGGCTAATGTTAGGACTTATTGCACTTGAGAAATGGCATATAATAAGTCATGATATTAGAAATGTATACCTTTATAGGAAACTTAATAAGAAAATTTACATAAAGTAACCAGAAAGGTTTACTAGGGACCCAAATATAGTCCTAAGGCTTTGACATGCTATATATATTATGAATATTGAGTGGGACTACAGTTATTATCAGCTATAGTCTAATAATAAATAGTCAGTAGACAAGATGTTGGCAATGCTAAATGAGGATATTACAATGCAGTAATACATTAAATATCTAAGGACTCCAATAGACAATCAGCTCATAATATGAACAAAACTCTTCAGAAAAATCTCAGATTATTTTCTTTTTCTTTCTTTGGACTCAATCTAAATGGAACAATATTGAACTAACCTATTAATAGACTTTAACTCAACTCTGACTCACTTGTTACCCTTGTCACTAATCTATTACTTAACTAGTCACCTTTAGTTACAAGTAGTGTTATTACATTGTAACAATTGTTACACTCTTAGTTAGGATAAATACAGACCAGAAAGAGAAAGAAACAACAAGTTCTCTCTTTCTGTATTACCTCTGTAAAATCTTACTCTGAGGAATTGGTACTCTTACTTGTCTTAGGACAATCTTAAGGGTGCTATTCAAAGTCTTGTTACATCTCTCCTTCAATATAACTTTACTGAAAACCTTAATCGGATTCTCTAATGAGAAGTGTGAAGATATCAAGTATATATATAGGCTTCAAGTTGAATGTATTCAACTGTGAGGTCTAGAGTCTTAATAATATATGGCCTTAGGCAAGTAGAACTTGCCTAGTAGTATAAACTGGATATATTTATAAAAGACCTCTCAGCTTTGAACAATTAAAGTTAGAGGCTGAAATTTTCAGATACTAAAAACTTGGCACAAACATTACTGTTACCATTGTTTATGTTAATGACATATTCTTTTGTAGCCCTAATAAAACCATCTTTAATGATTAAAACAAAAATTCATAAAGAGATGAGAATATAGGGACTTAGAGGAACTTATGGAATTTTTGTATCTATACATTATCTATTGAAATTAGTAGATACTCATTGATCAAGTTAATTACCTAAGAACAATCCTGCAAAGGTTTCAAATACAAGATATATGAGGTTTTCATCTGGGTCTTCAGTTTATCTATCTGAACCTGGAATTTGATATTTTAGGCTTTGCACCACCAATGCTTGGCTCCCCTTCTGATATTGAGCCAAACTCTTTTCTTGATCATAATATAGATCTCTCTGGACCCATAGTTCCTAGATGGTTCAGACTTGTAATTCCTGTTAAAAGGGACAAAAGAGGATTTTACTGTGACAAGCAAAGGTAAGTAGCAGTAACAGTCCTCAATCGCATGCTAAAGGGTTCATAGAGAAAAGGAGAAAGTAAGGGTATTAGTTAAAAAGTGAATATGCAGCTTATTTAGAATCTAAGTATAAAAGGAATGATGAGGGCTCGATCTAGATCCTATCCACATAATATCTCTAAGATGTCCACCTTTACATACCATAACAAGCTTACTAGTAGAATAGTCAGTAAACTACTCATGGGCCTTATTACACTCAATCAAGCCCTTATTTGTACCCCTATACCAAACCTTATAGGTGTGATATGATCTGAGTCAATGATTAGCTAGGCTTTTCAGGCCTGCTACTCTATAGAAGGTTGTTCAAGCAACCGCTGCATCTTGTCTCAAGAAAGAGTAGAGTATATGGTAGGAAACATTCACCAACTCAACCTCTCACCAAGATCACCCTTTATATACTCAAGAGAATTGTATTTACAACCTCAAGAGCTTCTGAGATGAAGGCAAGGGCCAAGGAGGCTCCCCCATCAATCTCTACTCTGAGAAATATATTAGAATAATACAAATGTTGAAGACTCAATTAAAAAGAAATAGAAAAGGAAATCCTTTATTCTACTACTTTTTCTTGCATCTCTTCCCTATGATACTACCATGTGGCCATGACAGCCGTTACCTTTCTATTCTCTATATCTCCTGGACATGACCATGTGATTCTGCTCTACCTCCATACTTCACTCCTGCCCATTGTTCCCTAAACCCTGAACTGACTTCCTTCTACTCTGAATACAGTCTAGAAATACATGATAGTATGTATGAGCATTAGCAATACGATTGTTGTTTAGTGGCATATCCATTTCTTGACTGAGTCCAGTAGTAATGGGATCATTAGTCACTAATAGACTTTTGATCTGTCACCTAGGTGCTATACTAGTCTAAGTCTGCTCTAGATTGAAATTATCTTACATTCCAAAGATATCTTTGAGCCTTTGATTTCTAGAGTTTCAATATTGATAGTCTGTATCTGAGAAATCTGATACTAGCTCATCAGTCTTGCCTCCTGAGGTATAAGCTATTCTAGCATGTGGTAGCTTGGCTACTACCTAATAGAAGTACTCAATCTTGGGTCTAGATTAGGTCTGGGGCTTATAGGTCTTTAGAGTGGGTTTCAATAGTAAAATCCAGGGTTATAATTTGTATTCTATACTACATTTCCATAGAAAATTCTCTAATGGTGTAACAATGCCATTGAGTTAATACCCAATGCAACACTAAAGGACTGCAAGGTGTATTCATTAAACATCAAAGAACAAGAAGAACTCAATAGATTCCTCAAAGAACATCTAAAATCGGGACGGATTAGACCCTTCAAGTCACCATGTGCAGCCTCTTTCTTCTTTGTAAAAAAGAAAGATAGATCTCTCTGACTAGTACAAGACTATTGATGACTCAATGAAGCGACAATAAAGAACAAATATCTCTTACCACTAATTCAAGAGTTGATTGATAAAGTATGAGGAGCCAAATATTTCACTAAACTTAATATTTAATAGAGATATAATAATATGAGGATAAGAGAAAGAAATGAGTGGAAAGCAGTCTTTTGGACCAACTGAGATTTGTTTGAATCTCTAATCATGTACTTTGGCATGTGCAACTCATCTGCAACCTTTCAACTTATGATGGACATCTTATTCCATGAGCTAATAATGTCAGGGAAAATTGTGATCTATATGGATGACATTCTAATCTTTACCTAAACAATGAATAAACACAGAAGCATAGTAAGACAAGTCTTACAAATATTGGCTGACAACAAGCTATTACTCCACCCAAAGAAATACAAATTCCATCAAACCAAGGTTAAATACCTCAGAGTTGTCCTATTGCAAGACAATATAGAAGCCAATCCTACCAAAATAAAAGAAGTAGCTCAATGACCAGAACCTTGAGACAAGAGAGAAGTATAATAATTCTTAGGATTCTGCAACTTCTATTGCAGATTTATCCCAAATTCGCACAAGTTGCCAAACTACTGATAGAGTTAATGGGAAAGAAAGAGTGGAAATGGCAAGAGAAAGAGAAAAATGCCTTTAACAAACTTAAAGACAAGATGACAAACTCTCCAACACTAGCTATTCTCTATCCCAAGCAAAAAATGCGATTAGAAACTAATACCTTGGAGTATGCCATAGGAGGAGTGTTGTTGTCATATTCCGGAAATATGATAATTATATAATTTAATTCTCCTAATTATTCTCCTAATATTAATAATAGTAGGGTAGCGTAGTAGACTACTCTCCTCCTATTCCGGACTTCCTATAAGTACTGAGTAGTTATAGTGTAATTCCTCAGTCTGTAAATTAACGTCATCTCGTCCTAATCTCACCTTGTCCACTCTGGATCCTTCACTCGACTCCTTAGAACTTCTGTCTTGACGACTTTCTTCACTCCGAAATACGCGACCAACCTCACGACTGGAGACCGGGGCGCAACACATAAGTTGAAGCCAAGGTTGTTCAATAAGTCGCTCTCCGCTCCGACGTCCTTGACAGTCCGCCAGAGCCTTCTTTATATCATCGCTAAGTATATTCTTCTCCGACGTTGTACATTACTCCGGAACGGAGTGTAGTTTCTATCTATTATCCCATACTTCCGTTCCTCTGGAATTCCGTCCTTGACAGTTGTCACAACTACAAGAAGACAACTCTTGGAGACCTATCGCTTATTTGTCCAAGGTAATGAACAAGACTGAAAGGAACTATGAGATCTATAGCTGAGAACTGTTAGCAATCATAGAAGGACTCAAGCAATAGTAATAGTATCTTATAGGAAACAATTAGTTTGAAATATGGACTGATCATAAAAACTTAGAATACTTCAAGAAACTACAAAAGCTCAATTGTTATCAAGCTTAATAGATGACAGAACTCCAAGAGTATGACTTCCAACTAATACACAAGTCTAGTAGCTCTTAGAAGAAAGTAGACGCATTGTCTAGAAGACTAGACTATGGTCAAGGGAAGGATGACAACAAAGATCAAACAATGCTGAAAAAAGAATGGTTTAGAAATCTTATGACTCAGGAAGAAGAATTTTGGAAAGAGATAGAAGAAGTAGAGGAGTTTACAGAAGAGGAAGTGCAAGAAGCAATAGAGAGATCAAAAGAGGGTTGGAGACAAGAGGGAAAAGTAATATTATAAAAGGAGAGAATTTACATCCCAGACTTAGCTACACTCTGAGAAGAAATTGTCACTAAACACCATAACTCTGAACAAGCAGGACATCTAGGGTATACCAAAATGTATGAATTAATCACAAGAAATTATGGGTGGCCTTGAATGTTAAAAGACATAAAATGGTATATCACAGGTTGTAAAAAATACCAAGCAAACAAACCCAATTGATAGCCCAAGAGGAATAACCTCTACCCTAACAAAGTCCTGGAAGGTCCTTGGGAGATTATCAGCATGGATTTAATAGGACCATTACTAGAACCAGCAGGATTTAATAGGATATTAGTTATAGTAGACTGTTTTTCCAAAATGGCCCACTACATGCTAGTAAACATGAATATCACTGCTCAAGGAGTAGCCAAGATGTCATGGGATCGAGTTTTTAAGGATGTAAGAATTCCTAGAAAAGTTATTAGCAATTGAGGACTGTAGTTTGTATCAAGATTCATAAAGGAATTATGCTTTTAACTCGGGGTAGAAAAGAACTACTCAACTGTCTATTATCCTCAAACTGATAGTCAGATAGAAAAAGTCAACCAAGAGCTTGAACAATATTTACAGCTATACTGCAACTATAGATAGAATAACTGGGCAAAATGGCTATCAATCGCTGAGTTTTCCTATAACAACCAAATCCACTCTAGTATAGGACAGTCACTATTTCTAATCAACCTAGGATGTTGAAAGAGTACAAAAGGGAATTGCATACTGGGACAAACAAAATACTGATATGCCAGCTCCCAATTGCATGCTCAAGGTCTGAGAGGAGATAATCAAAGATGAAGATTTATAAATAATTAGAAAAGTAGAATTATACACAGCTCTAGTAAAATATATGTTGGTTGTTATGAAAGGATTGTAAGATCTCTTTAGATTGTCATTACATAGCCTCCCTAAGGTATTAACCTTTACATACCGTGACTAGACTTAACTGGAAAATACAGTTAGTTGATCACTCATAGACCCTCCACACTCAGTTGCCCCCTTGTTTGCATTCCCAACACTAAACCTTATAGGTGTGATGCAATCCAAGTATGCACCTAGCCAAGCTTTCCCAGCCTGTTGTCCTCTCCAAAGCCTATCTGAGTTGTATCTGCTATTCCTTCCTAGATTGAGTTCTGGGTATATTCTGTGTTTTTCTCAAGACATTCTCCTAGTTCTAGTCTTTTTACTCTTAATAGATCTACATTTACAATTCCAGAGGCAATGTAGATAGAGGTAGGAGTCAAGAGGTTCTCTCCTATCCAGCTATACTCTGGATACTATATTAAAGTTATTACAAAGCCCTGAAACTCAAGGAATAATATATAAAAGGGAAACTATTACTACTTTTAGGATTTCCTCAACTCTTTTCTTGCCTAAGTCCTCCCAAAATCCTATTGATGACACATCCCTCTTCTGTCTTTATAATGACACATTCTCTTACCAAGTCTTTTTCATCAAAGATGACATGTCTTCATCATCACTTCTTTCTAGAATATTCTTCTTTCTTCTTCTATTATTCTCTTGATGCTGCTTTGTAATTTGGACTTCCTTGATTATCTATTAAACAGTTAGTAAGTTCCAATCAATGTCTAGTATCTCCAAGTTGTGTCCTAGAGGTCATTTATCTAAATATAATTGATCTGATGCCATCAATGCTTATTTACAAGCACAAAGTCTATTAGTCTAAGTTCATCATCTAAGTACTATTGGTTCTAGAGTACAAGTCTACTATCTTTCTGAGTTAGTCCATTCAAAGGTGGATCTAGAGCATAGTCCCTTAGTAACTTTCTTAGTAACCTGATGCTAGCTTAACCTATTTGTCTCTTGGGGTATTAGCGCGAGCTCTAGGTCGATTATTACTAGCTCAATGTTTTTATTATATAGTATTATATTCTGAAGATTATAGAAAGGGTTCTAGAGCAAATTCTAATTAAGAATCCATTGGTATAAAGTGTATCAAATGTTATCTTCCATAGAAAATTTGCTTGTAGCATAACAATATTACCCAAATACAGGACAAGATACAAGAAGGACAATGGAAGAAGTCCCAGGAACTAAACAATTTCTTAAGATAATCAAAGAGATTAGAGGTGAGGTGGAAATAGTACTAAAGAAAACAAATGAGATAATGAAGAGGAAGTAGGATGCTAAGAAGAAACCAGAGGTTGAACGAAAAAGTGGAGATTTAGTGTAAATAGATGCGATGTACTATAGCACAGATCAACCCTCAAAAAAATTGTCTACCAAACAATTAGGACTATTCTCTATTATATAAAAGATCAGTAAATCAGTCTACTAACTTTAGATCCCATCTACATGAAAGTCTATCCATCCAGTTGTCAATGAGTCACACCTTATGTCTTATATAGTACCCACATTGGAACAATAGTTGCAAAAGTCTGACAATAAAGTTACTAATCCTACTGATCAAACTAAGGTACAAGAAGTGAAAGAAATACTTGATTCTAGGTAAAGAGAAGACAAACTACAATATCTTATCAAATAGAAGGGACAACTGCTTGAAGAAAGAACCTGGGAAGATAGAAACGAAATAGTCAAGAGAGCTCCAAAATCATGTAGAGAATTCTATCAGAAAAACCCAGACACACCTAAAGTCCCCACCATCCGACTATCTACAAAAACATATGCAGAGATCATGAGGACACAATTTTAGAAGAGGGTAATATAACGAGTTTACTTTATGTTTGCCATATGACATCATAATGATGTTCTTATGATGAGAAGGATAACAAAGAGATAATGCAATTCTGAAAGAAGGGACATAAGGCTTAAATAGAATGTATATATAGCAAATAGTAGAATAGTAAGACCTTAGCTTTGTTCTAGTTTATATATCATCTTTTTAACTTAAATACTAGGTTTGGAGAAAGATCATAACACTTTCCTTCCTTAGTACAAAATTTTCTTTTAAGTTTATTGCATGATTCCAAGGCTTTCTTACTAGTATTCTTTCTGACTTTATCTTCCCAAATACTTTTAGTCACCTATGGAACCTTTGTAGTACCATTTCTTTTACTTTTACTCTATTTAGCTCAATCTTCTTATCAAACTTTTCTTTCATTATCCATTCCCATTCATTTCTATTTGCTTTATTTGCCTTTTTTATCCTCTTCTCAATCTTTTTTCTCTACTCTATATTTTTCTTTACTACCAAGTTTCTTTCATATAGTAGTAAACATCTTGTTATCTTTACTTCTCTTGTTTTCTAATTTATTTTGGGTTATGCACTTATAGTCAGAGCATACCCAATATCATCTCTGTTTTCTCCAAGTTACATATATCCATTCTTATTCTTTCTATATGATTTTTGTAGAACACATTGACTTTTACCTGATGTGTGATATTTCCTCTGCTATTTCCTGTTCCATCTACATTTCTTACTATTAGCAGCCTTTCCAGTTTTTGTAGCTTAAAGCTGTACCTTTCTGCTGTTTTTTTGTTCATGAACATCTCTATTATACTACTATCCAAGAGTACTTTAACTGTTATATTGTCAGTGAGCCAACTCCTGAGCTAGAATAAAGCTAACTGCTCTTTATCAGCATTTGACAAAGAGAACTCAATAGAGTTCCCATTGGATTTTCTACACTATATATACAATTACTATGTGGCTATACTCTTTTGGTTCCCATGATCTCCATGCTACTCGTTAACTGACTCCTTTGCCACATGTTGTGACTGTGACTTGTGACCTTGTGTGACATGACCATTTCTGTGACTGCTATCACACCTTTGTGACTTTGACAGTCATGTGATACTTTTCCATACTCCACCCTAGTAATAAAGAAAAGAAAAGAAAAGAAATATTAAATAATAACTTAGCCATTTTGCCAAGTCATGATATATATCTTCATGCATATCTACTTTTTCTATCTCAATATTTAGCTATACTTCTTCCAATATTTTGAATATTCTCTTAATGTTCCTTTGATTATCTTCTTTTTTTGCTATGCTTTTTAGAACTCTTGTTTGCATATCGCTCTGTTATGCTTTTACCTCTATGAGCAGTACTGCTCCCTCCTAATTCTACCAAGATTTCTTTTGTCCTATTCTATATTTTGGGCATAGGATCTTCCTCCTCTCTTGCTCTGTTGTTCTTTCTTCTATTGCATTTCCTTTTCTACACTTTACACACTATACCCTTATTATTTCTTTCTTTCCTGCTTTCTTCTCCCTCTAGTTTCATATTTTCAAGCAAGGCCTATACCACATATTACTTATTTGTTTTAGGGAAAAAAATCCCTATCCTTAGTTGTCATGGGTTTGGATTCCCTAGTTTTTACATCCTTCACATTTTATATAGGTTGCCACTATCTTATCTGTGATTTATTCTCTTTCTAATAGAAGTGCTCCTTCCAGCAGACTGTTTTCTTTTTCACAGTATTCCTGTGCCTTTTTCCATACTAGATATGCTAGTCTCCTCTTCTCCTGTTATGCTTTTTGTGGCTTAGCTGCATATGCTGTTTTTTCCTCCTTTTTTTTTCTCTTTCTCTTGGGACATTTCCAACTTTGGTGTTTCTTTTTACTGTACTTGAAACAGCTACTGTAAGGGGACCCCTAACACGCCACTCCAGAGCCCGTTCCAGTCCTCCGGAGCGACCCGGAAGCTGATCCAATATTACTACGTAATATTGGGTCTTACTCCCATCATTCCAAGAGCACTCCGTTGCCACCTGGCACCCTTTCCTTGTTCAGACCCTGGTTACCAATGCAGGGATGCGAAGGCACTGTAGTATATAATGTAGATTGTTCCCTCCAGGAGCCTCATCTAATTCTCTGAGGAATCTCCTGGAGGTAGGTTGTAACAGTATTTCATTGACTACAATTAACTGAGGAATCTC
>Ga0153971_1000083_pt1 | contig 14273 bp, 19 predicted proteins | sample TSGA055MetaG_FD_104686 | JGI IMG/M metagenome (GOLD analysis project Ga0153971, IMG submission 104686) | Attine ant fungus gardens microbial communities from Georgia, USA - TSGA055 MetaG | ecosystem: Host-associated > Fungi > Mycelium > Unclassified | place: USA: Georgia, George L Smith State... | reverse complement strand
GTGATGGTTTAGCTTAACCAATTGACCGGAAAATCTGTCCGTGTTGTGAGGGGCTTCAAGAATCCATCGAGGTGGGCTCCTCTGGAAGGGTGAGTGTACATTTCGTCCTGTAAACGCGAAAAAATTTGATGGCGTGTGCTGCAGCTACCGCTATGATGGCCTTTACCGGGTGTTGGAGGTGAGTGGTTTGATCAACGATTAGGATGAATCATTAAGTCTTCTTACCCAGTACAAAATGATCACTGGTAAGAGTGGGCATCGTATGTGCCACTTCAAATTACAGGTCAGACATGTTATCAAATGTATAGACAATCACTAATATCTACTGTAATCAGCGGTTACCGAACCAACGGCCACTCGAGGAGTTGCCAACACGACTTGGTTAGATATGTCCAATGTCGGACGTTGACTTGAGGACACTACTGCGAGGATGATGTACTGTCTACAGGGAACTATGGAAAACTCATTACTTTTTGTTTCAAAATATAAGGAAATCTGACCGATCTTAGCACTTGTATTGTGGTTGGCAGTGCAGACCCTCAGCCAAAATCAGCATGAGTGTTCCAGCTATATTCGGGGAATTGGCCAATCATTCTGTGTCGAAGCTGTCTTTACAATGCTTGGACATCTAAATGAGGTCGCTGTCGCAAAATACAATAACAGTTCACCCAGAAAGATTGAGATTGAGCAACAATAGGATTGGTCACATGATGCCGGTCGCCGTCCCGACCATATCACCTCGGAACCAGACTTGCGATCTGGGTCTATTTATTGCTGTAACCAATGATTTATTACATGGAGCTCGTAGGCAGGCCGTGGCAGATACACTGTATCTACTTATAATAACCAGACTGAAAAAGGGGATAACTACAATGAAATGAGTAACAATAAGTAGGAGACGAAGGAAGTGAAGGGAAGAATGGGAGAAGGGGAGGAGGGAAATAGTAGAGCTGTGCTTTTTCCTTGGGGATGCACCACATATAGTGGTCATCCATTGTCAAAACTAAATGCCATTGGATTATCCACCAGGAAGTGAACAAAACTGTTGATAATGATGATGCATGGTCTTGTTGAAGGGTTGTGTGATCCACATTGCATGATGATATGTTCATGAGTCTGTAGTTCAGCTTGGCTGCTAAGGGAAGAGTTTGGAAAGAAATGTTGTCTATACTCTCTAATAGAGGCATGGCCAGTGGTCATACAAGTGAAGTGGGCACATAAGGCATTGGTGAATCCTATGGATGGGAGCCGTGAGCCTCCTTTAGCATATGTGGGTTTAATGACATGTTCCTTTTCATCTTCAAAGTCAAGGAAGAGTTGACCTCTGCTTTTGCTTATTGTCATGACTTGGCAAAACAGCTAAGTTATTATTTATATTTCTTTTCTTTTTCTTTACTACACAGCATCATGTGATTGTGACTGAATGACACTTGTGATGTGACACTTTCCTGCACTCCTTCCTGTGTAGTAAAGAAAAAGAAAAGAAATATAAATAATGACTTAGCTGTTTTGCCAAGTCATGACATGAGTGATACATGCAAAGGATTGACAGTTACTCCTAAGAAGCCATCTAGAGTAGGTAACCCATCCATTGGGTGATAGCCAAAGTACTATTAAGGCAGTAGTAAGTAAGACAGTAGGACTCTGACTAGGTAAAGATCTTGTGCCCTAGTAGATATAGTTTACATAGCAAGACTCAACATTATCTCTGTACCCTCAGAGGCATAGCATAATGTCTCTAACCCAATACAATGACTTGATGAGCATGTCAAATACAGAAAGGTAGGAAAACGGAGGAAAGAAATTATAAATAGAATTACACTCCAAAATGGATATATTGTATTACTTTGGAGAATAAATAGTACTTAGCAATAATGGAGAACCCAAAAAGCAGACTCCAGCAGACAGGATAAAGATGTTGGAGCAGAGTACAACTTTGATGAACGACCTTGGCTTCAACTTATGTATTGCATCCCAATCTCCGGTCGTGAGATTGGTTGCTTATTTTGGAAGGGAAGAAAGTTGTCAGAACAGAGGTCCTAGGGATATAGAATAGAGACTGAAGTAGACAGGGATAGGATTAGGACCAAATGACATTAATTTATAATTTATAAACTGAGGAAATATACTTTAGTACTTATAGTAAGTCCAGAATAGGAGGAGAGTAGTCTACTACACTATTCTACTATTTATAATTTTAGGAGAATTATTAGATGAAATAAAATTACATAATTGTCAGATTTCTGGAATATGACAGAGCAGTATGCTCAAACAAAAATGTTCTCTCACCAAACTAAGGAAAGAACTTAAAGGAAAGAAGGATAGTAGAGTATTTTAAGTATGGAAGAAAGGGACATAAATACAGGGAATGTCCTAAGTAGAAGAAGGCAAAGAAAATAAGAAAGGAAAAGACAATGTATGTGGCAATGCCACAAAAAGCATAGCAAAAGGAGTAGAGAAGAAGTCCAGTGTTACATTGCCAGCAAATTTGTAGTAGAAAGTAGTATTTGATATATCTTATACCAACAAATTTCCAATCAGAATTTGCTCTTAGTCCTTAGAATATAATATGAAATAGTGAGCAGGTCGAACTGGACCTAGAGCTCATGTAAAATTCTTGGGAGGCAAGTAAGATGAGCTAGCATCAGGTTCTAGACAAAATTATTGAATGGAAATGTTTTAGATCTACTTTGTATTGAATATACCTTGCCAACTTGCACTCTAGAACTAGTAGTACACCAATGATAGACTTAGACAAATATGTTGCTAATTACAAATAAGCATTGATGGTATTAGATCAGACATATTTAGATAAATGACTATTACAAATGGTCACTTACTTGATTTGTAATTGATGAGTTGATATTCAAAAGTACTTAATAAGCAAAGTTAGACAGTGACAAGAGATATTGTTAAGTCTGAGGTCTAATTCTCAGACTATGAGTCCTTAAATATAGAAAAGTGATAGTCTGTGCACTAGGACAGATCATCACATGCTACTATCTATTGTTCTATATATGGTAGTGCCTTTGTACTTGGAAATGCAATAACTTAACCTTATAGAGGCTGTCTATTGTTCTAAGAAAAGGACAAATGACTATCTATGGGTAATTAGTAAAGTCTATGTGCAAATATTGAGGTCTTCATATCTCCACTAATATTAATTGCCTTGAGATCATTCTAGGCTCATTCTGAGTGTTATAAAGAAGGCTTCTGCTGAGCTTAGAACTGAAGCATTGATCATAGCAGTTTCTGAGATATTAGCAATTTAATAAATGGTAATATAGTGGTTACTAGTTGATCTGCTTAATATCTTGGCCAATATTGATTGCCTCAAGACATGACTGGCATCTATCAAAAGGTCTTTTTAAGGGCTTTTTGTAGCCTTTAAGACTGTGAGAATCGTCAAAGAATTGATGGAGATATAGCCAAATGAAGTTTATGACACAGTTTTTGTTGCATTGGCAAGCATTGCATCCCTCCACATATTTTTTCACCTCTTTAGTCACTCCAGGCCACCAGAAGTTTTTGGCAACCAATTCCACCATCTTCTACTGTCCTCCATAGCCTTTGATTGGTGTGTTATGATATAGTCTGATAATCTCTGCTCTCAATTTATTGTCTTTCAGCACATACACTTTTTATTTTTTGTACATCATACTGAAAGGGTGCAAAAGGGAATTGCACACTGGGACAAACAAAACCATGCTGTGCCAGCTCCCAAATGCATGCTAAAGGTCCAAGGGGAGATAATCAAAGATAAAGGTTTATAAATAATTAGAAAATAAGAATTATATGCAGCTCCAATAAAATATACATTGGTGGTTGTGAAAGGATTGTAAGATCTCTCTAGATTGTCATCGCATAGCCTCCCTAAGGTGTCAACCTTTATACACTGTGACAAAAGCTCCTCTGGAAAATACAGTTAGTTGATTACTCATGGACCCTCCACACTCAGTTGCTCCCTTGTCTACACCCCCAACACCAAACCTTATGGGTGTGATGCAATCCAAGTGTGCACCTAGCCAAGCTTTCCCAGCCTACTGTCCTCTTTGAAGCCTGCCTGAGTTGCATCTGCATTTTCTCCCTAGATTGAGTTCTGGGTATATTCTATGTTCTTCTCAAAACACCCCACTAGTCCCAGTTTTCTTACTCTCAATAGATCTGCATTTACGATTCCAGAGGTAGTGTAGATAAAGGTAGGAGTCAAGAGGTTCCTTTTCTCACCCAACTACACACCAGATACTATATTAAAATGATTACAAAGCCCTGAAACTCAAGGAATAAAATATAAAAAGGAAACTATTACTACTTTTGATGTTCCTTCAACCTTTTCTCATGCTAAGTCCATTCCAATTCCCAGTGATAACATGTTCTTATAGTGATGCATCCTTTTTATCAACTCCTTCCCATCAAAGATGATGCATCTTCATTATTGCTTCTCTCTAGAATATTCTTCCTGATCTCCCATCACTTCCTTTGATGTTGCTTTGTAAGAAGAACCTCCCTAGTTACCTATTAAGTAGTTAGTAAACCCCACTCAATGTCTAGTATCTCCGAGTCACATCCTAGGGCTCATTTATTTAAATATAATTGATCTGATGCCATCAATGCTTAATTACAACCAAAGTCTATTTATCTAAGTCTGTCATCCAAACACTACTAGTTCTAGAGTTCTGGTCCATTATATTTCTAAGTCAGTTCTATCCTATAATGGATCTAGAGCGTAGTTTCTCTATGACTTTCTTTCTAAACCTGATGCCAGCTCATCCTGCTTGCTTCCCGAGGTATCAACATGAGCTTTGGGTTGGTTCTTCCTTGCTCAATGTCTTTATTATATGGTAGTACATTCTGAGGGTATAGAAAGGGCTCTAGAGCAAACTCTAATTAAGAATTTGTTGGTATAAAGTGTATCAAATGTTATCTTCTACAGAAAATTCATTTGTGGTGTAATAACGCCATTTACTTCTCTCCATTCTTCATCTCTTAACATCTTCATCCCTGCTTGTTTCATTTTTTCTACTGCTTTTACCACCTTATCATCTTTTACTTTGGATTTTCTTACTTTCTCTAGTAGATCTACCCTATCTACTATTATTTCTACTGCCTTTGTTCTTCTTGCTTCTAACCACTCTAGTTTCACTACCATCTCATTCTCATTGTCCTTTTCTACATCTACTTCCTAGTCTAGTCTCCTGCTCAGACTGTCTGCTTTCTCCATCTTACTTTCTGAAATATGTTTTAGCATAAAACTAAATTTAAATAGGTACAGAGGCCATCTTGCTTGTCTCCTATTTAATTTTTGTGCTTTCATAAAGTATTTGAGGTTCTTGTGATCTGTCCAGATCTCAAATTTTTCCATTGCTCCTTCCAGGAAGTACCTCTATGCTTCTAGACATCTAACAACTGCTAGCATCTCTTTGTCATGTATCTCATAGTTTTATTCTACATTACTAAGAGACTTAAAAATGAAAACAACTGGTCTCTACTTTTTGTTTGAGCACCTCATTGATAGTACTCCTCTAGTAGCATAGTTTGATGCATTAGTCTCTACTCTGAACTCCTTATCCAAGTCCAGTGCTGCTAATATTGGCTTTGTCATAAAAACTTGCTTCAGCTTGTCAAATTCCTTCTACTGTTTTTCTCCCTACCGTTATTTCTTATCTTTCCTTGTCAGCACATTCATTGGCCTTGCTACTCAAGCAAAATCCTTAATAAACCTCCTATAGTAATTTGCAAGGCCTAGGAATTTTCTAACATCTTTCACATTTTTTGGTTCTAGCCAACTAAGCACTCTATCTACCTTTTCTGCTTCTATCTCTATCCCATTAGGTCCTATGACAATGCCTAAGAACCCTATCTTCTTCATCTTCCACACACACTTTTCTAGTTTGACATACAAGTCATTTTCCTCTAACCTTTTTAATACTTCTTCTACTATTTCATCATGTTCCTCTTCCATTTCTGTCCCTACCAATACATCATCTACAAATGCTATGACCTTTCCTTCATTTATTAAGTCCCTTAAGATTTCATTTGTCATTGCCTGGAACGTAGCTGGTGAGTTTGTCATCCCAAAGAACATTACTGTTAGCTTGAAGGATCCTATATACATTGTGAATACTCTCTTTCACTCATCTTCTTCCTTTATCCTCACATTATTGAACTCCCACCTCAGATCCATTTTAGTAAATATTTTCTTACTTCTTATGTTGTTGATTAAGTCTGTGATCAATGGTAATAGGTAGTTATTTTTCACTGTCTAGTTGTTTAGGTTGCAGTAGTCTATCACCATCTGCTTGCTCCTGTCCTTTTTGCCTACAAAGAAAACTAGCAATGTTTGAGGGGATTTTGATGGTCTGATATATCCCTTTCTTAACTGGTCCTCCATGAATTTCTGGACTTCTTTCCTTTCCATTTTAGATAACAAGTAAATCCTTTCTTTCTACAGTTTGAACGTCTCCTTGAGATCTATAGCATGATCCCAAGTTTTCCTGGTCAGCATTTTCTTTGACTCTACCTTCCCAAATACCCTTTTCATCAAAGCCAAATTCTATGCTGGAATTAAGCTAACTGCTCTTTGTTTAGTGTTTGACAAAGAAAACTCAATAGAGTTCCCATTAGATTTTGTACACTATTTATACATGAAGAGTAACCCTAACCCTTCCTTTTATCCTACACTTCCTTATGAGTCACTTTCCTCTCACATGTCTGTTAATATGAAAATAAAGAAAAGAAAATATAAAAGAAAAATAATAATCAGAAAAATAAAAGAAAAAGAAAAGAAATATAAATATTGACTTAGCCATTTTGCCAAGTCATGACACCACCCCTCTCTTAAGCTTCCTCATCCTGAGGAAATTTTCCCTACAGCTCATAATATGGGTCAACCATGTTACCCATCTCATTGTTATTTTCTTCTGTCCCTTCTCTAATTCCCAAATTTTCTTCCTTGATTTTCTCTTCCTCTGTGACTATTTCCATTTTTTCTCTTCCTAATTGTTTTCCTTTCTACCATCTCCAATTCCTTTCTAACCTTCCCCAGTATTCTTTGTCATACTTCTTGTCTGACTATCCAAATAGTTTTCTTGCCATAAATCTTCCTAGCAATTCTCCTCTTCTGAACATTCTTTCTTTGTGTTCTTGTCTTGCCATATCTTCCATGTCTTGGTGATATTCTTTCTCAAATTCTTTGAACACTTCTTGTGTGTTCTCCAAATTCTTTTTTTCCTCCTATGTATCTGACTCTGCCATAAATCCTTTCCAGCATACCAAGTACTTATCCTTCTCTCTTACCTGTTGCTTGTTCAGGATTCTCTCTACTTTCCATTCTTCTTCTCCTTTGATTATCACTGGAGCCAGTTGCTCCTTTCTCTGTTCTTCTACTTGCCCTATATACTGTCATATTCTACTGACATTTACTACTGGGTGTATTTTTACTGTACTAGGCAATTCCAATTCTACTGCATTTGATGATATAATTTTCTTGACCTTGTAGGGCCTAACAAATCTCTCTATTAACTTTTCCATCCTTCTCCCAACCATCTGGTACTTTAGATCCTTAGTACTCAATATCACTAAGTCTCCTACTTTATAGTCATTGACTTTTCCTCTCTTTTGATCTGTGTATTTCTTCATCTCTTTTTGCACTTTTCCTAGTGCCACTTTTGCCTTCTCCTGGATTTCCTTCATCTTTTCAATGAACTTTTCTGCCCCCTGGTACTTCCTCTTCTTTCTACCCTTGAACCCCATCCTGGGATCTTGTCTGTAATTTGCCTTGAAAGGCGATATCCGAGTACTTGAGTATGTTTTGTTATTATATGCAAACTCTACTATTCCCAATCATTCTGGCCATTGCTCTTGCCTATGATCAATGAACATTCTTAAGTACTATTCCAACTCCCGATTTACCCTCTCTGTTTGTCTGTCTGTCTGAGGGTGAAATACCATTGACAATTTACTTTTAATCCCCAATATCCCATTCAACTCTTATATTAACTTTGCTGCAAATTGTGATCCCCAATCTGAAATAATGCTCTTAGGTAGACTATGTAACTTCTATACATTATCTCTAAACAACCTAGCTAGTCCTTCTGCTAATGTTTTCTCTATGGTAGGTGTCATGACTTGGCAAATTGGCTAAGTCATTATTTATATTTCTTTTCTTTTCTTATTTACAACTACAAGATGGAGCACGGGAAAGTATCATGTGACTTTGTCACAATGTCACAATTTGTGTGAAGGATGGTCACACAGGGTCACATCACAAGTCACAGTCACAGGGTCACATGACTAGAGTAACATGAGGACCATGGGAGAACAAGCGCATAGCCACAGTAGTAAAATGTATAAGTAGTAGAGAATTAAGCGAGAACCTCATCGAGTTCTCTTTGTTAAACTCTGAACAAAGCGACAGTTGGCTTAATTCTGGTCATCAGGGTTTAGACGCTAACAGAAAAGATTTCGCTAATAAACCAGCCAAATGAAGAATGAAGGAACCTGATAAATTTGAAGGAAATCCAGATGAAGTAAGGGCTTGGTGCCAAAGAATGATGCTATTTTTCCAAAGCAATGATATCTCAAAAGAATAGGAAAGGATTGAAATGGCTTTGGGAAAATCAAAGAAGGAAAGGATAACTGGGCCCAATGATGGGCAGATACTCAGATTAGAAAGTTCCTACCCTTCCAAAAAGAGTGGAAGGAAACCAGTGGAGAACCTGATATACCAACCATAACCAATAAGCCCCCTTTCAAAACTTGGGAGAACATGGCTGATGAAATGGCACAGTTTTTCATATCTACAGAAACTCAAACTCATGCCATCGACAAATTGACCAAATTAAAGCAAGAAAATAGGCTACTTGAAGACTTCTGGTCAGAATTTATCACTTAAAAGGAACTCTCTGGATATAATAAGATTGCTTTAGTAGGTTTATTCAAGAAAGGAATTCACCCAGTATGTCAGACTAGCTAACTCCAAAGCTGGAATTAAGCTAACTGCTCCTTTATCAGCATTTGACAAGAAGAACTCGATAGAGTTCCTGTTGGATTTTCTATACTACTTATACAAATGGCTAACCCTAACCCTGTACTAAAGTCCTGCGCTTCCTTATGAGTCACTTTTATCTCATGCATCCATTGATAAGAAGAATAAAGAAAAGAAAATAGAAAAGAAAATAAATATTGACTTAGCCATTTTGCCAAGTCATGACACTACCTCTCTCTTAAGTTTCCTCGTCCTGAGGAATTTTCTACAACTCGTAGTACAGGTCAACCATGTCGCCCATCTCATCGTTGTCTTCTTTCATCCATTCTCATATTCCCGACTTTTCTTCCTTGACTTCTTTCTCTTCTGGGATCGTCTTCATCATCTCTCTTCTTGTTGGTTCCTTGCCCTTCCATCATCTCCAATTTCTTTCTAATCTCCCCCAATATTCTTGGTTGTATCTTCTGTCCGACTATCTATATAACTTCTTTGCCGTAAATTTTCCTGGCAATTCTCCCTGTCAGAATGTTCCTTCTTCGCACTCTTGCCACACCACATCTTCTATGTCTCTCCAATATTCTTTTTCGAATTCTTTGATCGCTTCTTTTGCGTTCTCTAAATTCTCCCTTCCTTCCCAAGTATCAGATTCCGCTGTAAATCCTTTCTAGTGTACTAGGTACTTATCTTTCCCTCTTACTCGTTGCTTGTTCAGGATCCTTTCTACCTCCTATTCTTCTTCCCCTTCTATTATAACTGGAGCTGGCTGCTCCTTTCTTTGTCTCTCTACTTGCCCTATGTATTGTCGTACTCTACTAACATTTACTATCGGATGTATTTTTACTATACTAGGTAGTTCTAATTTGATCGCATTTGATGATACTATCTCCTTAACTTTATAAGGGCTGACAAATCTCTCTGTCAACTTTTCTGTCCTCCTTCCAACCATCTGATATTTCAGGTCCTTAGTGCTGAGCATGACCAAGTCCTCTACTTTATGCTCCTCTACATCCGATCTCTTCCTGTCAGCGTATTTCTTTATGTCTGCTTATGCTTTTCCTAGTGCCGCTTTTGCTTCCTCTTGAATTTTCTTCATCTTCTCGATGAATTTCTCCGCCCTTGCATATTTTGCCTTCTTTCTTCCTTTGAACCCATCCTGGGATCTTATCTGTAATTTGTCTTGAAAGGTAACATTCTGGTACTTGAGTGCGTTTTATTGTTATATGCAAACTCTGCTGTTCCTAACCACTCTGGCCACTGCTCTTGCCTGTGATCAATGAACATTCTTAAGTATTGTTCTAGCTCTTGGTTAACCCTCTCTGTCTGTCCATCTGTTTGAGGGTGGAATGCCATCGACAATTTACTCTTAATCCCCAACATCGCGTTTAACTCCCACATTAACCCTGCTGTGAATTGTGGTCCCTTATCTGATATAATACTTTCAGGTAAACCATGCAACTTCCATACATTATCCCTGAATAACCTAACCAGTCCTTCTGCTGATGTTTTCTCTGTAGTAGGTATGAAATGTACCGTTTTTGTCAATCTGTTGACTACTACTAAGATCAAGTCGTATCCCTGAGCTAAGGGCAACTTCATAATGAAGTTTGCCGATATATGTGTCCAAGGCTTCTCTAGTATTGAGTTTGGCATTAGTTTGCTGCTGGTTTCTCTGTGCAATTCTTGTTTTGTTGGCAGGCATCGCACCCTTCCACATACCTCTTTACTTCTTTGGTTACTCCTGGCCACCAGAAATTTCTAGTTACCAGTTCTACCGTCTTCTACTGCCCCCCATGTCCTCCTATCGGCATGTCATGTTGTAGTCTAATGATTTCTGCCCTCAACTTTTCATCTTTTGGCACGTAGACTTTTTTCTCTTTATACATGATGCCGTCTATTTCTCTCCACTCTTCATCTCTCAGCATCTTTACTCCCACTTGTTTTATTTTCTCTACTGCCTTTACTACTTTGTCATCCTTTACTTTGGACTTTCTAACTTCCTCTAATAGATTTACTCCGTCTATTATGATTTCTACCGCTTCTGTCCTTCTCACTTCTAACCACTTTGGCTTCACTAACGTCTTATCCTTGTTATCCCTTTCTACTCCCATCTCCCAATCTAGTCTCCTACTGAGACTATTTGCCTTTCCCATCTTGCTTCCCAGAACATGTTTTAACGTAAAGTTGAACTTAGATAGGTACAAAGCCCATTGTGCTTGTTGTTGATTTAACTTCTATGCTTTCATGAAGTATTCAAGGTTCTTGTGATCTGTTCATATCTCAAATTTAACTGTTGCTCCTTCCAGGAAGTGTTTCCATGCTTCTAAGTATCTAACAACTACTAACATCTCTTTGTCGTGTATCTCATAGTTTCTTTCTATATCACTTAGAGATTTAGAAATGAAAGTGACTGGTCTCCACTTTTCATCTGAGCACTTCATTGATAGTACTTCTCTAGTAGCATAATTCAAGGCGTCAGCCTCTACCCAAAATTCTTTGTCCAAGTCAGGTGCTGCTAATATTTGTTTTGTTATAAAGACCTGTTTCAACTCATCAAATGTCTTTTGCTGTGCCTTCTTCCACTGCCACTTCTTATCTTTTTGCATAAGTACATTCATCAGCCTTGCTACTCAAGCGAAGTCTTTAATGAACCTTCTGTAATAATTTGCAAGGCCTAAAAACTTTCTGACATCTTTTACATTCTTTGGTTGTGGCCAATTAAGTACTCCGTCTACCTTTTCTGCTTCCATTTCTATCCCATTAGGTTCTATGATGACCCCTAGGAATCCTATCTTTCTTGTCATCTACACACATTTTTCTGGCTTGATGTACAAGTCATTTTTCTCTAACCTCTTTAGTATTTCTTCTACAATTTCATTGTGTTCCTCCTCTATCTCTGTTCCTACTAATACATCATTCACAAATGCTGCTACTTTTTCTTTGTTTATCAGATCTCTTAGGATTTTATTCATCATTGCTTGAAAGGTTGTTGGCAAATTTGTCATCCCAAAGAACATAACAGTTGGTTTGAAGGAACCAATATGCATTGTAAATGCTCCCTTCCACTCATCCCTCTCCTTTATTCTCACATTATTGAACCCCCATCTGAGATTCATTTTGGTAAACACTTTCTTACTCCCCATATTGTCGATTAATTCTGTAATTAACGGGAGCGGGTAGTTGTTCTTTATCGTTTGATCATTCAGGTTGTGATAGTCCATCACTATCCTCTTACTACTATCCTTCTTGCCTACAAAGAACACTGGCAATGTTTGAGAGGATTTTGATGGTCTGATATACCCTTTCCTCAACTGGTCTTCTACAAAATTCTGGACTTCTTCCCTCTCATTTTTGGATAGGGGATAAATCCTCCCCTTTCACAGTTTAAATGTCTCCTTGAGATCTATAGTGTGATCCCAAACTTTCCTCTTTGACATCCTTTCTAACTTTACCTTCCCAAACACTTTTCTCCACTTCAAAAATCTCTTTGAGACCATCTCCTTGATTTTCCTGTGGTCCTCTTTTATCTCTTCTTCTCTTCCCCAGTCTTCTTTGCCATATATCGCCCAACAGACAATTTTCTCTTCTTCCTCTGTAGCTATCCTTTTGGCCTTTTCTTTCTTCTGATCTCTCTTTCCATACAGGGGTGGGCATCTCGTCATTTTAACTTCCCCTGTCTCCCAATTTATTTCTGGGTTGTGGGCTGCTAATCATGGCATGCCTAATATTACCTCTGTCTTTCCCAGATCGCATATATCTATCCTCATCCTTTCCATATGGCCTTTGTAAAACACATTGCACTCTACCTGGTATGTGATAGCCCCTCCACTATTGTTCGTGCCATCTACATTTCTGATGGCTATTGGCCTCTCTAGTTTTTGCAGCTTGAAGCCATGCCTAGCTGCCGCCTGTCTATTCATAAATATCCCCATTGTGCCACTATCCAAGAGTGCTTTTATTATTACGCCTTTATGCATATCTGTCTTCTCTACTCCAATATTTAACCACACTTCTCTTAACATTCTGAAGGTTCTCCTGACCTCCCTTTGACTACTCCCCTCTTTTGCTGCACTTTCTGGTTCTCCTGACTGTGCGCTGCTTTGCTATACCTTTGCCTCTCTGGACCGCACCACTTTCTCCTCTCTTGCTGTGCTGCTCGAGTCTCTTGCTTGCGTGCTGTTACGCTGCTAGAGAATTTTCTGCGGAAATGTAGCATAGGATAAAAATTATAACCCTGGATTTCACTATTGGAACCCACTCTAGAGATCTCCTACAAGCCCCAAACATAATCTAGACCCAAGATTGGGTCCTTCTATTAAGTAGTAGCCAAGCTGTCACATGCCAGAAAAGCATATACCTTAGGAGGCAAGACTAATGAGCTAGTATCAGGTTTCTCAGATACAGACTATCAATGTTGAAATTCTAGAAATCAAAGGCTCAGAGATATCTTTGGAATATAAGATAATTTCAATCTAGAGTGGACTTAGACTAATATAACATCAAAATGGCAGATTAAAAGTCTATCAGTAACTAGTGATCCTATCACTACTGGACTCAGTCAAGAAATGGACGTGCTACTGGACAACGATTGTATCACTGATGCTAGGACACACTGTCATGTGTTTCTAGACCATATTTGGAGTAGAAGGAAGCTGGTTCAGGGTTCAGGAAACAATGGGCAGGAGTGAAGTATAGAGGTAGAGCAGGATTACATGGGCATATCTGGAAGATATGGAGGACAGGAAGGTGATGGCTATCATGGCCATATGGTGGTGTTATAGAGGAGAGATGCAAGGGAGAGTGGTAGAATGGAGAGTTTCCTTTTCTATTTTTTTTAATTGAGTCTCTAACATTTGTAACATTCTAATATATTTCTCAGAGTAGAGATTGGGAAGAGAGCCTCCTTGGTCCTTGTCTTCATCTCAGAAGCTCTTGATGTTGTAAATGCAATTCTCTTGAGTGTATAAGGGGTGATCTTGGTAAGAGATTGAGTTGGTGAATGTTTTCTACCATATACTCTACTCTTTCATGAGATAGACGCAGCAGTCGCTTGGACAACCTTCTATGGAGTAACAGGCCTAAAAAGCCTGGCTAATCATTGACTCAGATTGTATCACACCCATAAGGTTTGGTATGGGGGTACAGATGAGGGCTTGATTGAGTGTGGTAAGGCCCATGAGTGGTTTACTGACTATTCTACTAGTGAGCTTGTTATGGTGTGTAAAGGTAGACACCTTAGGGACACCATGTGGATAGGATCTAGATTGAGCTCCCATCATTCCTTCTATAC
>Ga0153971_1000082_pt1 | contig 14277 bp, 5 predicted proteins | sample TSGA055MetaG_FD_104686 | JGI IMG/M metagenome (GOLD analysis project Ga0153971, IMG submission 104686) | Attine ant fungus gardens microbial communities from Georgia, USA - TSGA055 MetaG | ecosystem: Host-associated > Fungi > Mycelium > Unclassified | place: USA: Georgia, George L Smith State... | reverse complement strand
TTTGAATGACTTTCCACAGAAGAGAGCATCAACTTCAATACACAAACAAAAACGACTACTGGCATTAAGGATTAGGTCCTTATACTAGATAAGGGGCTGCTCTTCGACGAGTGAGCTTGTGCTGCCGTTCCGCTCTATTTAGGTAAACACCATATCCCAATCTTCGGCTTAGGCGTATCGGGAGTGAACAAGCAGAGCAGAGATTCTTTCCGGGATGACAAGAGGAGGTGCTCCGGGCACCCCCATGGACCATAGAGATAGATCAGCTAAGGGTGTAGTTACATAGGATCCCGTGATGAGGGGATTTATCGAGTCGTAGAGCTTTCCGATTGAAGAGACGGGATCGGGTTCCTTGCCTTGTGATGGTTCCTGCGGGAAGGCGGGCGAGACTCTTCAGCGTAACAGACGATGGACGAGAGGCAGACCATTCAAAAAACCATAAAGTATAGACGAGAGACAAAAGACGAATCACCATAGCTGATGGACAAGGCACGGCACTATCTTTCTATCAAGTTTCTATCTGTGAGCATGGTTGAGCAAGGTGAAAAGAGAAGTAGAGATTATAGCGCCCGGTATCTCTTGTAGACACTTCTTCCTTCCCCAAGATTAAGCCGGTCAACACAAGAGGATTCATATCATGTGGCTCACATTCCGTGGTCGACTTCCCGGCGGAATGCTTTCACAGCTTTCTCGGACCGTGCGTGCTTTAAAGGTTCGTGGAACTATCGCTCGAGAAGTAAGGAAGTGCCTTGCTCAATGCTTCTTCTTCTTATCTGTAGCCCGAAGTTGATGCTGCTTTAGCTGAGTAGCTCTACTCCTGCTATCTAGCTTTGAATCCAATCGAATAGGAAGTAGTAGATAAAGCAGAGGAGAGTGGAATTATCAATTAGGATATTTATTAATGCTGGTGATAATTGGCTTCCACCAACAGTGGACTATGTTACAGATGTTCGAAATCGCTCTGTAACGCCCGCCCAGCCCCTTAGCCAAGTATCTCTTTCTGCTAATAAGTGACGTCACCTCTTTTCATACTCGATTTCCCATATGCTGATCGTGTGGTTTCTGGCAATCAAAGAAAAAGGTCCAATTTTTCTTGCCTTCCTTAACTAAGTCCAATTCGTCCTCCCCGTATAAAACCTTCACTCACACCTCACAGCTGATTCAATAGCTTCTCCTTCTGTTGACTTCACTCCTTTTGAGCTAACAGCAGCGGATGACATAGCAATAGCAGCTCCCATTTCTATTCTATATACGCTAATATCTGTTTGTGATGAAATCGACTCTCACTTCTCACCCGAGGGTTGCCCCAGACAGACTCTTTTCTTCCTAGCCTTCTTCCTTCACGCCCGAAAAAAGCTAAGCCCGGAAGTTCCTTAACAAGTAAGCAAGTAAACTACCTTGTGAATCATATCATGAAACAGCGCTGTCATGGCTCGCTGGTACGTCGCCCCGGCATTCTTTAGACCAAACGGCATCACCTTGTAACAGAACGTGCCCTCCGGGTGATAAACGCCGCTTTCTCTCGGTCTTCCTCGGCCATCTGGATCTGGTTATATCAAGAGAAAGCATCCATAAAGGACAGCATCCCATGTCCAGCGGTGTTGGTGTTGTCCACCAGAACATCGATTTGAGGAAGAGGAAAATCATCACCGCTACTTTGACTCGAGAACATAACAGAAAAGACAAAAGAAGCAGAACATTGAATAGTTGCAATCACCTATGCCCTAACAGCAAGACCGAGTGTACCTTTAGAGCGACTTGCCCTCGAGTACAGGCTAACCAAAAGCTACAAGCGCACAGTTCGGCAAGCAAAGCAAACGGGAATCAATCAAGACGCTGTATATAAAGAACTACGACCTTCCCCAATCTCATGAGAACTCTTGCTCTTAGAAGTCAAAGAAAGTCTCATCAACCATCCCATTCCGGACGTAGGATTGGCTTGAGAAAGCAAGACTAGAAGAAGTGTTATAGAGGGGTAGACTGATTCTCAAAGCTCGCACGGGAATAGAGTACTTCTTAAGCGGGAAGTCAGGTTTAGTAGAAGGGTAGGAAAGATCCAGTAGGGTTATAATCCTTGTTAGCAGTCTCGGGCGATGGCGAAGGTTGCTTTTAGCCCGTGGGCGATCTAATCATAGGAATTGTAATAGGATAGGGCGGTATCTCAATTAGTCCGGTGGCGGCATTAAGAATAGCTTAGAATATGTTCTGGTGTTGATACTAGGTTTGGTGGGTTTACAAAGGAGAACTGGCTAACGAAGCCTTTAGTACTGACCCGTAGTACGTACTCTTTCGAAGTCCTCATAGCTGATCGTTTGAACTAGTATGTGTATGTGTTTGTTTTCTCGGGTTTGCTCGCATTTGAGAGCCTTACCTCATCAATGTTTACCTCTTCAATGTTTAGACTTCCGGAGTGAGTCCCACGAGATAGATCAGATCCTTAGTAAGGGGGCTGGTAGCCTCCTGTGGTCTAGGTTGCACCAGGTAATATGGAAAATTGCACGCACGGGACAGAAGATAAGTTTCCGTTTCCTTTTATTAGTCTTAGTTCATCTTTTCCGCTTTCAAGCGTGTACACTGAAAAAGGAGAATATCCCTTGAATTAAATAGGTAGCTCACTGGAGCAAGCAACGAAGTGCCGTAGGGTTCAGGATAAACTTCTACTGAAGTAGGTACAATATCTTTGGGGAACAGGTCTTTTCCTTCTTGGTTGAATCTCCCATCTAACTTTTCTTGTTATTTTCCCGATCGTGGAATGCGAGATCGGAAGGCGTAGCAATTTGAATCACGCCGCATCGCAAAAAAAGTCTTATCTCGGGCAGCGTCGGCTTTCTTGTAGCTTTGGGGATTGGGACATTACTTTCTTCCTGCAATAACGACAGAACCATTGATCATCTTCATCTTCGGGCTGCACTTGGTAGTCAGACTTCGGTAATTTCAGCATATCATTGCCTATATCCTATATAAAGGGCTCATTTGACTTTGAGCTCCTTCTTGATGTCAAAGTGCAAATCCTTTCGATGACCTTCTTTCTTCTGTCTTTGCTACCTTTAGGAGGTCTCCGACTTCTATCTGTGACATTGGCATATGCGTGCCGTTCAATCAGGACTTCCTCAAGTCCAGTAGCACGTTGAGAGAGTTCATCGAAAGTAGTAGGGCCTCCAGCAATCAAGCCCGGGCGCAGTTCAATGCGGATTCCCGCAATACACATTTTTTCCCAATTTCTCTTCTGGGATAGATTCTGCTAACAGATTTCGTGGGAGAAAGGCTTGCTAATAAACGGAATCGTTCCATAGCTCAACCGACCCCTCGGGTTCTTGTTTACTACGCCGTAAATCTTCCGACGTGATAGATTTCCTCAAAGAAGGAAATCGGGAGCATAATAACTCAAACAACTTTCACCACCATCCCTTCTAAAGCCCCATCCCCGAGTCGGTTAAAGCCCAGCTGAGTCTTAATTCTTATTTGAAAAGTCAAGACGACAGGCCGTGGGTGGTCTCAATTCGATTCTATAGGATAAAATACCTTCTCTGAATCGTTGTTCGTAACAAGGTAGCCGGGTATGGCTGGATTGAATCTTTCGCGGAAGTCTTCGATCAAGCCTGTGCCCTCCTCATAATGGTTACTGTACAAAGACGGGAATGGCGATTTGCCCATAACATAAAGCCTTCCTTCCGCTATTAGGTATGGCCCAGAGGTTGATGTTGCTTGATGAAAGAAACTTGTGTACACATCGGTGCTCTCGATCATTACTTAAGTAAATACTGAAGTGAATGAAAGTTGTAAAGTTGAAGAGGAAGGCTTCGGGATTAAGACGGATCTGGTAATGCTCTTACGCTTTGCCCTTTTCCTCTTCTTAATTGCCGATCGTGCACCGATACAAGAGAAAGATCCTTACCACTCATCAATTAACGGGGGAAGAGAACGTCTTGCTTAAGAAGACCTAGGACGAGAATTACTCACTGCACACTTTCGATATATATGTATACATCTCGATGAAACAAAACAATAGAAAAAGATGTAGGGGAAGGACAGCTCACAGACAGGAGCGAAGGTAGGGAGATCTGTACTCTACTTGAAGAAAGCGATATTCGCTATTGATAGTAGCGACTCCATACTAGCTTTGCTTTTGAAGAGGGCTCATATTAGATAAAAGAGGTTAGAAAGCTATTCCTACAACGAAAGGACTCCTTTCTTTCAGCTAAAAGATGGCTGATATCTTGTCATAGTCAGTTCGAGAACCATACCTTAGTACTCGGGAGCTTAGAGACTTTACTTTATATTATATTAGCATTTTGGTACCTCAATCTCAAGGGGTCAGTCTCGATACCTCTTTAGTTGACGAACGAATATTCTCGATTTTGGCTTGACTTGGTAGGCGCTGCCTACTCACTCGGGCTTTGCCTTTGCCCTTGTTGTCAACATTTGCTTTGGATGTTGATGCTTCATGATCGTTCTTCCCACTGAACTTTCTTTGAAGTCCATTAAAAAATCTGCTGCCCTGATAGCTGAAACGAGGTCATTCACTTTCTCCCTCCTAAGTTCGTTCTGAGCCCACAACTGCAATCCAGCCATAAAGTTGTAAAGCTTATCTTCCTCACTTATACCATTTCGAGCATCAGAGATTGGAAGCTCTTCACATACTCTCTAACTGAACTCGTGTGCCTCAAACGCCTTAAGAAGTCTCTTGTTAGCCATTGGACATTACAAGACAAAAATTCTCAGCTCTTGTTTCATCTCTGGCCAATCGGTGATAGGTTGGCGTGAAGAATCCTCAACTCTGGTTCTCCACCATAGTTTTATATCACCCACAAGATACATGGAAGTAATGCTAACTTTATCCGCTTCTGGTATATGCGCCACTCTGAAATACTGTTAGACATCGAACACGAAGTTCTCTACTTCATGTTCACCAATAAATGCACCATTGAATGAAGGCCTTAGGCTCAGGGTTCCAAACCTCTGGTCTCCCCCTGCGCTCTCAAACCTGTCGAGAGAATTTTGAATAACTCATTCAAAAAAATAGTAAGTTTTTTTCGGAGAAGAAAGAAAGGATCGTAGGGTTGGTTGGCCAGTGTAGGCTTGCTCCGCCCTATTACTCCTGCCCCACAAGCCGTCGCTCGAACGAATCAAAGAATTTCTCAGTTCGCCGGGAAGCAGAATTACATATAGTCAGCGAAGGGAGACATATTTGAAACCTACCATTTGGGCTTAGTTCCCGAGTCTAGTTCTCAGGGAGAAAAGAGAGGCATTCCTTTCAAGTTTTGGTGCCATCACATCAATAGAGTAACGGGAATATGAGCCAGGGCACCCACTAGGCATCTCGCTCGGAAAGAATTCCCTAACTCTATTTGTCTCTGGGAGGAACAGAGAAAAACCTGACTTCAACCTCCCGCCCACCTATGCCACAAAAGAATAAGTGGGAGTTGATTTTGATGAGACTAAATGGTCGAAGCCTGAAATGCTAATGATTGATCAAGTCGATAATGGCCTAAAGCCAGTTAGACCACGAATGACTTCCCCTCATTGATTGGGCCTCTTGATCTCGCTATCATTGAATCAGTCATTCATGCGATGATGCAATTGAATTAGCGATTGCTGCTACTCGGTCTTGATCTGCTACGGAAAAAACTGTACATTGGACTGGTAATTCAAAACCTTATGCTAGCTCTGCTTCTGCTTCCGCAGGGCAAACTGCCGAATCCTTTGTCTCTCGCGATGTCACATTCATTTAGACTCTTCCATATTACTCTCCATCTTCCTTCTCACCGGCTCCATCGACATCCGCTCCTTTGTCAGTCCCCGGCCCCTACTATGGTATAAATAAGGTCTTGTTGGTCATCGGGCAAGACCTACATGTCCAGCCTTATGATGATTGACCAGCAGGAAGAACTGGTTGGTCCGGAGCCTGAGTCAGTTAAAGTAAAGGATCATCATTCTCTCTATATTCTTTCTTTCCTTTCCAACAAGTAGCTCCGTCGTTGATCTCTCCTCTTCCCGGCCGGCTGTGACTCGTATGTCCAGACAACGACTATCGATTCCTAACGAACCCATAGATTCTTCTACCATTCGACCAGATCTTCTAGATTGTATTCTAAAACTCCGGCCTCGAGTCAACTCTCCGATGCTTTCCTATCGAAAAGAAAGAATCAATTGCTCGTCCCCTACGGGGCGTAGCGTAGATAGGGGGCTGGGTCAACTCCCTAATCAATTACCGCCGGCCCCGGTTCTACTGATTAATCTGTAGACTCCTTTGGGGTAGATCGGCTCCCGAAGCAGGTCGAGGTCTTTCATATTACCAATCAGCCCGCCAAGGAGCATCCGAGCTACCATTTCAGGACGCTCCCATATCCACGCAAGATAGATTCTTCTTGCTCTTAAGATTAAGCCGGCCGAGCAACGCAAACCGGGCCAGGCCCCAGTAGAGAGTCACCTTTCCCTCGACTTCAATCACTGCCTTAGAGTCGATACGCTTAAGGACGGCCTGTTCCAAGTGCTTTCCTTTCCTCTGACTCTTTTAGTGCCTACATTGATTGTGGAGGCCTCTCGGGTGTCTACGGCAGGTCCGATCAGTCTCGAAGAGAAGTCAGTCTTGCCACTAAGAAAGGTCTCGTCACGACCAGGTAAGACAGGCTTTGGATGTTTATGCTACCATCTCGAAGTCCATTCGTCACAAATTGGGGCCTAAGGCTGGCTGATTGCTGCATTTTTCTCGGGTACAGTGATGATCATAATTCCGATGCGATGCTTCTCTCTGTGCCGTCGTCGAGTTTTCATTTCTCGCCGCGCCAAACGTACTCACTTCTCACTAATGGATCGCCTGGAGTTCTTTCTCGCCAGGTGGAAAAGCGTGTACAGATTTCCTCCCCTCCCCAACCGAGGGCTTTTTCATTCCGAGCCTCATTAGCGTGCTCGTCTGCGAGCTATGCTGGTTCTGTAGAGTAAAGGCGCGCAACAACGAGAGAGAGAGGCGGGCTTGGCGACCGCGTCACGGCTATTCCTTCTGTACTACAGTTCGGTGGAGGAACTGTAAAAGAACAATTTCAACCCGTGCTCTAACTCGACATATTCGTCTTAATCATTTTCGAAATATTCGTATTAATCTTCTACTTCTAAATCTTCGACATCTTCAGCGGAATCTTCATCTTCTCCAGTTGATGATGCATATTCATATTGAACTTCAACCAATGTCACTTGCTCAACAACTGCCCTCTTCCACAGTAGCTTCCTCTCCATCCTGAGGCGAGTCCGCAAATAACATTTTGTCCATTTCTTCTGCGTCTGTTGATGATGCTGAAGCGGATTTCACTTCAACGGGTACTGGTAGATTTCCACTGGCACAGCGGCACTTCTGGCTTAAAGGCTTGCTTTCCTGGCTCCTTTCAAAGGTAGGCTTATCGCCGAGGACAAACCAACCGATCTACGCTCGAACCTCCTTAGAATACTGACTGGTCAGAAATAGGTTATCCACCGACAAGAGAGGGCTCCACTACGAAGGGACGAATATCGTTTCACATCTGATGAAATTGAAACAACAAATCTAATGTAGTTTCATCGTCTTGTAGATGTACTTAATAGATGCACTCAAAGTGTTCGATAGAACCCAAGGCAAAAGCAAAAAAAAGGTGCTTTTCGGTCACCATTGGCTTGGGGCGTCCTCTCTCTAACTGAACAACTTCCAAGTCAACCTTCTTTGCTTAAGCGCTTCTCTTCTCTGGGCGCATGCTCTCCCATTGGGAATTTTATACCCTTGTACGAAGGGCTCTGGCTCTATCAATCAAAGGAAGGTCTCTATCAATCAAAAGACCTGTCACTCTCCATGTTGGAATCACAATCGTTCAAAGAATAACATGAATGAAAAGCCCCATCCATCCGGAGTCAAAGCTATAGGTTTTTTCACCCTGTCTATTTGTTGTCCTCCTATTTGTCCTCCACGAAAGTAAGCTCGACTCACTTCAAGCCTCGTTGTTTTCACGTTCCTAGTCACAAGACTACTTTTCTTGGGGTAAACGTCATCCCCTTATCCCTTATAATATAAATAGCCTAGACAGTGGGTCTTCTCAACGGTGGTTCTGCCCCCTCCGTCGGATATTATTGTGATCTTGCCCAATGCTCCTCTTCTAGCGACTCGACACCAGAGACCCCGAAAGGGCGCCAAGACTTGACTATACGCCTGGGAAAGAATATTGGTCCTCCCTATCAATTGGCGAGGCCTCACGTAGTACGCTTCTTTCCTTCCGAACTAGGAAAAGGCAGTTATGACATCACTTTGAGTTCTACGCCACCTCACTGACTCAGAAGTAGTGGGAGCCAGGCGCTCAGACTTGCTTTAATAGCTCCCTCACTCGTCGATCGTATAATAGGGAACGAGACTGAAGTGATCCCGAGCGGAAAGGAGGACCCCGACCCCTAATTCGGGGGCTGAGTTCGAATAATATGCACAAATATACACTGAGCACTCGAACATAGTAATAGGGAGGGGTAACGACTAGGGAGTTGGAAGACGAACATCTTAACAGTGATTTGGTTGGAAGACATTTGTGCTAGTTCAGTTCTTCTGATTCAACAAAGTACTCGTACTCATTTAGTAGAGTTGTTGACCATAGATAAGGAATGGTACGTACGCACGTATAACATCATATCATGCTGCCTTTTTCTTTCTCATTCCCAAATAAAGCATCTTTGCCCACTTACCGGCCTCGTTCGTAGGCCTAGCCCACTACCCCACCTGACTGACTTGTCTCAGAAGGTACTGTTTCAAGTTGTAAAACCACTCCGTTACCTGAGGGAGAAGACGAAAGCACAGCCATACGGGGAGGTTCGTAAGGCCAGTGAGGGCGAGTGAAAGGACTCAAGCAAGGCCCATACCATCCGGTCACGTCTCTTGGTCCGAGGGGGCGCCTGAAAAGGGGGATAGAAGAAGCACCCTGAGAGGGAAGGGAAGGATGTGTCTGGTGGACAAGTACCTTAAGTGACAGTTCAATCAGAATCTTAATAAGTAAAGGAAATCGTTTTGTGTCCATCTACGGAAGTCTCAAAGAAAAGTGCTTTTGATTCTAGGTCCAGATGTGGTAGAAAGAAGGGCTTAAGACGGATAAGGAATAGTAAGAGTTAATAGACTGCCTCACTAATAATATTCCTTATCGTACTACTGTACACAACTAGAAAAGGGGCAACAACTCTTGAGTGAAAAGCAGTATCTCAGTATCTAAGTAGCCCTTCCTTGACTTAGTGGCTTACAGCTTATACTTGTCCTCAAGCTAAACAAAAAGCTTACTCAACTCGTAGTGAGCCCACCATTGCTTTAAACATTCCGCGTTCGTTCATCGGATGGATGGGCGGTCAACAAGAGATACACAGTAATGGGAAGTAGGTCGATTGAATTGATCCCTACCAGTCTTTGGAACTAAATGGAACCCGGTCTCTTTTATATTTTATATTTGATATATAGTTCCCATTGGCACTGACCCAGAAGAACCACATCTGTCTCAAGCCGACCCGACCTGCTAGTGTAGTACCGTAGCAAGGTTGTCCAGTTATTTCCGCCAATAAGTTGTTTCGGTTTTCACAGGGCATAAGGGGCTATTGTTTGGCATGAGCTTCTGTCTTCAAACCCTTTTCCTGTTCCTGGTCCGGAGAGAAAGGCTAATAGGGCCAGAACAAGAGTTAGAGGGTGCCAAGTCCTTCCATAGATCATAAGTGTAAGGGTGCCCCAGCAGTTCCTTTTCAATAGATAGTAGATGTGGTATTCCCGGATCAAGCAGAGAGCGCTTTCAAGGGAGGTCTTATTCGTTCTAAAGAGGTATCCGACTCAACACAATCAGTCACTGAATAGGGCTTCTCACCATCATTGGTCCGCGGCAAAGAAAGAGCAAACCAGGCAGAGACTTGATATGCTGGCCAAGGGATGACCTCCCGGGGTTTCGTTTCCTATTCCTACCATGCCCTTCATTGCAGGATGAATCAGAGAGTAGTAGTCTATGCAAGAAGAGAAAGACGTCCCAGATACAACCACCCATCTCACTCAAAGATAGGCTCGTTTGGCCTAAGGTGAAAGACGAGGATTGCACAGAGATTAACATGATATACCCTCCAATCCGGCCTCAACACAGGAATAGCCCTGATCCGCACAACGTTATCTCCCAGATCGTTCAGAATGCACCAAATAGGCCTTGTTGGAAAGGCTCTTCCCTTGCCCGCTTTTTCTCCGATGAAGGCGTTGGAAGTGCTGTTGATTGTGCTCCTCAAAGAAAGAAGGTCAGTATCCGAAGTGGAGTAAGAATCCCCCGTGGAACAATGGTCTAGCCCCACGGACTAGTCGTTCAGTAGTCTTACAGAGCAGTTACTCAATGGTCCAGTTGTTTAGCCCTACTAGCGGAAGCCAAGAATTAATCGCAGTTGTTGGCAGCATAAGTCTCTAGCCTGCTGTATAGCCTACCGTCAAGGGCCCGGCAAACGGAACTCAGAGCTGCTCAAGGCACCACCAGCCCTTGGCACAACGATCAGGTCAAGCAAAGCGCTCCAACCAAAGGGGCGCAGCGCGCACATAACTCCTTAATAAAAAAGAAAAAGATATGGGCGACCCACGCCGATATGGCAAAACGCCAGGGTTAGGCAAGAAGCTCCCGGAAACCCTGCTAAACATTTAGTCGGGTTGGTCCGGTGATGCATACGTCGCACGAAAAGGAAGGGCGATAGCCCACCTTACGCGGCGCAGAGAAAGCTCGCCGACTCGGAGGATGCTGAAGGACCGGTAGACTATGGGGTAAAATGTAGCTGCGCCCCCACCCCACTCTTAAGGCAAGGGAGCTGTTGAGATGGTACGAAAGGGATTGATTCTTTTGCGTAGTTATCTCATCGAGATGGGTGTTCAGTGTACCGTATCGAAAAGAATGCATTGGAGTGAGTTAGCAGCCTCCTCTCTCTCACCCTCATTAAAAAAGATTAGGGTAGAGGGCTAGAGGGGGGTAGAGTCCCTTAAACGAAGGAAGGGGCGACCTAAAAGTAAAGTGTGTTGTTTGGGGGTCGCACCTACCCTACCGCTCCGTGGGATTCCATAGTCGCCGGAAAGCTGTAAACGAATAAATAAAGTAAAGGCCCACTCGGTAAATATGCAATATACTAGAACATTAGCCGGGCAAGGAGCATACTTATACCACTATCTATGCTATTCCTCCTATTAAACTAGGGACCCATAACAAAGACTCCTCATCCAGCTAGAAAGAAACGAGTCACATTATTGACTACTAGAAACTACTGGTTCAGGGCAGACACTTAGCCTCCTATTAGCCAGCAGCCCTCCCACCTCAAATACTCCTATCAAGAGGAAGGAGCATACCACTCTCCCTACTATTCGAATCTAATTTTTTGATTAGAATGGAACAACCTATCTTACTTAATGAATACCCGGTACAATCAAAGTCTTTGGGGCCGGGCCTCTATACACATTCTTAAACAAACTAACTAGACTGTGATCCCGTTCCGCATCTTCAAACTCCTCTTATTCAAAGCTCCCAGTAAGTATTTGATTCCCCATCCATCCACCCGCTTGATTGATCGGTCTTCGGAAGAGAGATTTCTTCACTAAGGTGTGGGCCCATGATTCACAAATCGTTCTTTCTTGCCTCCGACATGCTATCTATATAGCATAACCATTGATCCTGGATCGACTCTCGATTGACCTCAAGGTACGCATCCATTGGATTCCATCCAACCAGAGACAGATAGATTCGCTTGTTCCTGTTCCGACCTCAGAAGTTAATGAAAGTCGGCTCAAGGAGGGATGGATGATTAGAGTCAATGACGAGTATACATCCAACCTCGAAACCGATCCAGGAGCCTACCTTTATTGGGATTTTCTATCGATAAGCACGGGTGCCGTGTAGAATTGCTCTCATCAATGGCTAGTGATAAACAGAGGACTCCTAAGTTTTTTCCTTCATATGGGGGTTTAGATCCGGTCGATACAAAGAGGTGTGTGTTCCCTCTCCCACCGGGAGGAGTGCTGGTAGTGTGGATCCAGCAATGGCATGAATAACGTCCTTTTTCAACCCCGACACCTGATTCGTGTATATCAGGTGGTGAAAGCCGTATTTTTAGCATCATCTAATCACATATCTAATGTGGAATAGGTTTATAGCCGGACCTTCCTTAACGTTATTCCGATCCAGGCTCCTTTATCAGGCGATTCTGGTCTGATTTCTTTTTCAAATAAAATAAGTGTTTAGAGAACGACTCTTTATATATCTCATTTCTGGTAGCAGTACTTATTTCGATAGCAGCGCACCTGACCCATCAAATATGGGTTGTCCTGATCCATATGATGTATAGCACCCTCCCTATCTATAATGTAGTCCGTCCACCCGAGAATTAATAAGCCCAGTGGATAATATATAAGCATTTGATTTGATTCAACCCTTCCTTTCGCCACGGGTTTGAGGGATGCCGAAAGGATGGCCGAGCGTACGATGGATGGAATTGCGTATTGGTTGTCTCTCGGGATGGAATATAGTCCAGGGGTGGAAGAGAAGAGCGTATCTGATCGGGAGTAAGGATTACTTATCATTGTATCCCTTTATCGGGCTCTATCAGGCGGGATGGAATGAAAGTAGTCCCCTCCACGACCTTGCTTTTCGTTTGATGCTAGCCTCACCTCGAACTCGACTCTCTAACTCGAGATCGCCTGTGCCGACGAATCGGAGATGAGATTGATGCGCTCGCCCTCTTTGCTAACCTAACCTGACTTTCCTAATTTCATAAACGAACTCAAGAGTGAAGGAACTAATGCCAGCTTCTTGTCTGCGTCAGTTCAAGTGAAGGCCTTGCAAGCAACCTTAACGAGTTGAGGAGCCTTCCTTGCAAGCAACCTTGTCTTACTCACTCGATAGTCGTAGCTGCTATCCCAATAGTTCTCTTATTTATTAGGAGAGTTTGAGACCCTGCTTTATTCGATAAGGCGAGTCGCTTTGCTTCCCGAACATCCCGCATAGCTCGAATAGCCCATCTTCCGCTTCCCATTGCAGTGCCCCAAGTCAGGAGTTCGGTTAGCGCCCCAATGTTGGTTCAGTCAGTTCCGCCAGTTCAGCTTCCAGTCCCGAATGAGTAGATTGAGTCATTGGATCTTTGCCTTCCCTGCGGCTTCCTTATATGGGAGTTTACTTGCTTACTTGTAAGGAAAGGCCTGAATAAAACGGTAGGACCATACCGAAAGGGGCAACAATGCGACAGCTAAATCGACTGGATCTGGATCATCCGGAACTACATCTAAATCTCTGACTATGGCGACTAGGACTCTCTTTGGATCACGATTTCAAAATGCCTGGATCGCTCTTCCGGGCCGGGTCGAGCCTTTCAATAGTGCATCGTATGTAGTAGTAGCGAGCAGTTCCTTCCCAGATCGAGAAGCTTGAGCAAGAAATTCCCCCATACAGATAGAGGCGCCTATAGCCTTGCCTCTGGCTTTGCCCCCTTATCTACTACGGGTGAATCTCTTCGATCCGGAATTTCACTATCCCTAAAAAAAGGCTTTGCTGCTGCTAGCTCCGCCACTGGGCCGACTTAAACTACTGCCATAGGTCCCTCTCTATCCGGGTCCTCACCCTCCGCCGGAACTCCTGCGGGCTAGAGAGATGGAACTACTGAAGCTGCCCCCTCTGCTTCTGGAACTGTAAAAGGGTTGGGGGCAATCACTTTTTAGATCATGGCTTGTAATCCCCCTTGACAACCGAGCTTGCCTAAGGACGGCGTAGAAGAGAAAAAGTCTAGGATTGAGATTGAGATCTGAGCAGGAATTTTTCCCAGGTGAGTGGCTACGTTCTAGGGTGGTAATTGGTTGCTTGGTCGAGCAGCTGCCCTTGGCAAGGAAGGGTTCCATAGCATCTGGGGCCGAGGCCCTGTTCTGGTTACTACAATTAGCGTAGCACCTTTATTTTCAGGGCTTACTTCGGAGAGTACCGCTGCTTGCTATTGTTTGAGTATAATCCTGGTATCTTTCTACAATCGTCTTTGTGGCTCCTGTTGCTGCGGAGCCTCTGTGCTGTTGGTTTTACCCTGCCGGGTAACGGGTCCTTGAATATTCTCAGGTTCCGATTGTCGACAAAAAAACCAGTTAAGTGATTTTTTCCTGGTTCTATCAAACCAGACTCTTTCACTCCTGGGTAAGGCAATAAGTTTTTCAAAGTCCAAACAGGCATTAGTAGCATGCCCGTGGTACCTGTGGAATCAACTGTATGCGTTTGGGTGAAAGTTCGTGGGTTTGGTGTAGTGAAAGAGAATAAGTAG
>Ga0153971_1000081_pt1 | contig 14475 bp, 14 predicted proteins | sample TSGA055MetaG_FD_104686 | JGI IMG/M metagenome (GOLD analysis project Ga0153971, IMG submission 104686) | Attine ant fungus gardens microbial communities from Georgia, USA - TSGA055 MetaG | ecosystem: Host-associated > Fungi > Mycelium > Unclassified | place: USA: Georgia, George L Smith State... | reverse complement strand
TATATCTGGTAGTGTAGTTATTATTGTCCTGATGTCAGTGGCCATAGCGACTGGCGCACAGACCAGGCTAGTCTAGTATAAGTAGCTAGTGATGTACGGTAGAATACCTTATCTCAACAATGACTGAAGCTCCTGGGCTATCCATCGCTTTGACTTAAGATACCTCTGTTACTATAATCGAGTGTGTGCTGGGACGCCTCTGAGTGATCCCCTTACAGGAACTCTACATAAAAAGAAAACAGGAAATCCCCTAGCATATACAGTCTTTTCAATGTAGACTGTTGTTGGAAGGGAGCAAAGCAACCTGATAGATAATATTATCTACTATTGTATAGACCGTTGTAGAAAGGGAGCAAAGTGACCTGACTAACAACACTACCTGCTATTACGCAAACTGTTGTTAGAAGGGAGCATAGTAGTCTGACAGACAACACTATTTGTAGCTGCACAGACCATTGTTGGAAGGGAGCAAAGTAACCTGATAGACAACACTACTCACTATTACACAGACCATTATAAGAAGAGAGCAAAGTAGACTAACTTCAGCACAAACTTAATAACACAGAATTAGTAAAGGGTTCTAGATAGGCCAGTGTTATCAAAGGACTATAATAGTTCTTAGTGATTATTCTAGGTGAATGTTCAAGAAGAACTTAATAAAGTTCCCCATTGTATTCTGTACACTACTTATACTACTTTTACATAGTCTGTGCACAAAAGTCCTGTGATCACATGTCTTTCTAGAATGTTCTACAATCACCTGATCTAATCACATGATGAGGTTTACTTAAGCTTCCCACACTATTTATAGTTTTATCCCATTATATATCTTGAGGTTATAGATCAACTGTTTAAAGGTATGGGAAGTTATTTCCTTTTTGGGGCTCTCATAAACCTTGTATCTTGAGGTATTTGACAAATGCTTTTGAGGTTCTTGCTTACAAACAAGCTAATTATTCTGTATCACAAATGGCCACTTACTGATTTGTGATTGGTAAATTGGATATTTGAAAAGCTCGGAAAAGCAAAGTTAAACAAGCAGCAAATGATATTGTTAAGTCTGAGGTCTAATCCTCAGACTATGAGTTCTTAAATACAGAAAAGTGATGGTCTATGCACTAGAACAGATTATCATATGTTACTACCTATTATACTATATATAGTAGTGCCTTTGTACTAGAAATAGTGATAACTTAACCATATGGAGGCTGTCCTTTGTTCTAAGAAAAGGATAGATGACTACCTATAGGTAATTAATAAAATTTATGTACAAACATTGAGGCCTTCATATCTCTACTAATATTAATTGCCTTGAGGTTGTTCTAGGCTCATTCTGAGCATTATGAAGAAAGCTTCTGCTAAGCCTAGAACTAAAGCATCGATCATCGTGGTTTCTGAGATATTAGCAATTTAATAAATAGTAATATAGTGGTTACTAGTTGATCTATTTAATATCTCGGCCAATATTAATCATCTCAAGACGTGACTGGCATTGATTGAAAGGTCTTTTTGAGGGCTTTCCATAGCCATTGAGACTGTGAGAATTGTTGAAGAATTGATGGAGATATGGCCAAATGAAGTTTGTGACATCCTGATTAGGATAAATTTGATACCTGCAACTGAGAATAGTTTACCAGTGATATAAGGTTTTCATCTGGGCCTCTGGTCCAGTGAACTCTCTAGAAATTCTATGTTATGAAGCTTGTGTTAAAGTTAGTCTGCTATGCTCCCTTTGTAATAACTTAGCCTGAGATGACTTAAATACCTTCCTTATCCAAGTTGACAAGGAGAACTTAATAGAGTTTCCATTTGATTTTTTACACTATATATATAACTACTATCGTGGCTATGCACTTCACCTCCCATAGTCCTCATGTTATCCATTATGTGATTACCTATCACATTGTTGTGACTGTGACTGTGGCATGACTCCTTTCCCATACTTCACCTTCATAGTAGTGATTCAACTAAATAAAAGAAAAAGGAAATAGAAAATGAAAATAGAAAATGACTTAGCTGTTTTGCTAAGTCATAATACTCTTTCTATAATAGTTTGATATTCTAACTTATTTCTTTATCTCTCAAATCATAGTAAAAATCAATCTCAAGTCCATTGTCACATATATATATAGTCTATAATCTAATGCTATTAAATACTTCTTTATATACTACATTAAGTATCCTTTTGCTCTCTCTCTGCTTTGGATATTAAGTTAAGAATGAGCAGCACAAAAGTGGGGAGAAACTTATTACAAATGTACAATGTTATCTCAACTATTTATTCTACACAAAACAATAAGACATAGAACAATAAGGAATTATATGCATTGTGCAGGCTTGCATGATATCCAAATTCCAACACTAAAAGAAGTACTAAAGTTGTCTATAGAAGAACACTAATGTGTTGGGAAATCAAGCTGATGCTGTGATCCAGTGGAAGTTGTGGGAAGCTTCTTGTCAGAATAGCTAACTCCTGAGCCAGAATAAAGCCAACTGCTCCTTTATCAGTGCTTAACAAGGAGAACTCAATAGAGTCCTCATGTATTTCTTGTACATTACTTATACAACTACTACATGGTCTGTGCACTACTTTCCCATAGTTGTTATGTAACTTCATTTTGTATGATGTCACACTGTGATATCTGAATTTGTGACTTTGTCATGTGACACTTTCCCATACTCCTTTCTTGTGTAGTAAGTTCAAAAGAAAAAGAAAAGAAAAAAAAAGAAATATAAATAATGACTTAGCTGTTTTGCCAAGTCATGACACTTCTAGAATATATGAGTTTGTAATTCATTAGATATACTTAGTTTGCAACAGAATATGTCTTGTTTTAAGTCAAACCAATGTATGACTAGGTTTTTGTAACATGATATCTGCAAGTTAATTCCCACATGTCATGACTTAGCAAAACAGCTAAGTCATTATTTATATTTCCTTTTCTTTTTCTTTTTCTTTTAGACTTACTATATAAGAAGTGCAGGAAAGTGTCATGTCACAAGTGTCACAGTCACATGAAATGGGATGTCACAGAAATTATGTCACATGATCAAGTCACATGAGGAGCATGGGAAGATAGTGCACAGACCATGTAGTAATTGTATAAGTAGTGTACAAGAATGAAGAACTCTATTGAGTTCTTCTTGTCAACTTAGACTTGGAGTGGATTTAAGTCATCTTGGCTAAAGTCTTATACTACTGACTATTCTTGAGACTTGTTGACAGTCATAGCAAAGGCCAGCCTAACTAGGAATTGAAGTCTCTTAAGTGACAATATCTTTGCATTAGATGATAACCTGATTCTTGAAATTAACACCACCTTGCCTCTAAATCTTCTATTCTTGCTGATAATCCTGTACTGGAGTACCTTTCTCCTTATATTCAATACTACTATTTTTGTCCCATTAACAAGTTCTTCTTTTAGATCCAAGTTCCTTAATAAGATAACTGAACAGCTAACCTTGAGACAAAGTAAAGCAAGAGGCAATCTAACAGCATTGAGTTGTTGGAGGAACTCTGTAGAATAAGCTGTAGTAACTTAGCCTAAGACAACTTAGGTACTCTTCTTATCCAAGTTGACAAAAAGAACTCAATGGAGTTCTTCTTATTAGATTTGTGAAACTACTTATACACAATACTAACCCTAACCCTAGCTAGTTTCTCATGCCTCCCAAAATATCTAAACTAAAAGAAATGAAAATGAAAATGAATAATAAAAATGAAGAAGAAAAAAAAATAAAAATAAAAGAAAAATAAATATTGACTTAGCTGTTTTGCCAAGTCATAACATAAACATAGTGCATTCTATCTTCTTCAAACACAGAGTCCACACTTCTTAGCATATGGACCTCTACATTTGGTACTAGATTGAACTATTGAAGAATAGTCTTATTGATATTATGTACCTCATCATTTTTAGAACAGAGAATAATGCAATCCAAGAAGTACTAGTCATCTTGAGCTCTTGGCTTGTATCATCTCATTATCATCCATAGTTGACCCAGCACCAGCAAGCAACCACTAGTATGTTGATTATTAGCTTCAGAGTGACCCAAGTACATATTCTGTCTGAGATACAAGAACTGCTGTTTTATGTCCCTCTTGTTTCTGTAAAAAACTTGGGGGTTGTGTTCATTCCAGATAAGGGTCTAGTATCACAAATGGTCACTTAATATTTGTGATTGGGTTGAAGATGGCTTCAAAAAGTACTTATAAGCAAAGTTAGACAAATGACAAAAGATGTTATTAAGTCTGAGGTCTAATCCTTAGACTATGAGTCCTTATATACAGAATTGTGGTAGTCTGTATACTAGAACAGGCCATCACATGCCACTACCTATTATTCTACATATGGTAGTGCCTTTGTACTCTAAAATGTGATAACTTAACCATATGGAGGCTATTCTTTGTTCTAAGAAAAGGCAAATAACTATCTATGGATAATTAGTTAATGTTCATATACAAACATTGAGGACTTTATATCACCACTAATATCAATTGCCTCAGAGTCATTCTAAACTCATTCTGAGTGTTATGAAGAGGGCTTCTATTGTGCCTAGAAGCAAAGTATTGATTGTGGCAGTTTCTGAGATATCAGTGATTTAATAAAAAGTACTATAGTAGTTACCTATTGATTTGCCTGATATCTTGGCCAATATTGATTGCCTTGAGACATGACTGGTATTGATCAAAAGGTCTTTTTAAGGGCTTTCTGTAGCTGTTAAGACCATAAGAATTGTCAAAGAATTGATAGAGATAGGTCCAAATAAAGTTTGTGATAATCTAAGGGGCTATAAGGGTATCTCTGTTTCTATAAAAGAACAGAAGACTTACTGAGGGCTTAGAGTGGGTTTCCATCAAGGACCTATCTCTACAATAGGCTATGTCATGACTTGGCAAAATAGCTAAGTCATTATTTATATTTCTTTTCTAGACTTATGTCAAGGACAGAATGGAGTAGGAGTGGAATAGCCTAAAATAGAGTGGAATTACTCTGGAATGGGTAGGATTTAACAACAAAATAGAAACAACCTTAGCCTTAGCTCGTGTGCTGTTCCTCGATCTGCTGCTGTATGTGTGGTTGCATATTTCAGGAGGATGGAATTGTTGCCAGGAGATCAGAAAAGGAGTGATATATAGATTGATAGGAATAGAGGTGGATATTAAAGACGTAAATGACTTTAATCTACGAACTAAGGAACTAGGATATAACTATTGGAGTACTTATACTAAGTCTGGAATAGGAGGAGTACAAGTAACTAGTCTACATTGTGATCCTATAGGAGTAGACAACAGGAGTTTAGGAGCAAAAAATTAGTAATAATATAAAATAAAAAGGAAATTATATTATTAAATGGGTATTTTCCATCATATGACAACTTATTACATAAGGATGGAGTATGAGAAAGTATCACAAGACCAAGTGTCACAAAGGTCACAGTCAGGTGATGTCACATGAGGACTATGGGAAAGTAGTACACAGACTATGTAGTAATTGTATAAGTAGTATACAAAATTAAATAAGAACTCGATAGAGTTCTTATTAACTCAGACTTGGAGAGTGATTAAGTTGTTCAGGCTAAGTCACTATAGATTAGACCCCAGGCATAAAGGGAAAGGTCTGTCTCTTAGAATAATGAGAGTAGGCTAGTTTGTATATTATAGCTGGTCCTGAAAGACTTCAGATTTATGTAAACATTCCCAAAAAACCCTTGCAGGTGATTGGAACTACTTTAAGAACTCCTATTCCTTTTCTATAAGCCAGTGAGAGAGACTGGACATGACATTGACTCTTTTCCCCTCAAGACAGGACCTATCATTAATGTTGGAAGAATACTTTTAGAGTAGTATAGTATAGTTTTCTACTTATATACTAAACTAGGAATATTGTGCTCACTTTTTTCCCTAATGTGGGGATAGTCTTTGGGCTACCTATGTAATAGGGTATGCTTTATCATCATCTTCTATTTCTATTTCTTTTATTGGTGTTCTCATTCATTTAATTTCTATTTCAATTCTATTAGATAATTATGTAATTATCAATAGTAAAAGTAATATGACACAAAAATATATATCTTTTTACCCTCAACCACAAAGAAAAAATCCTAAGACAACTTTCCTCTCTGAACTCATTTACCTTCCCACAAATTGGAGCCCACTGCAAGGGGATAGTTGTCTATTCTCTAATCCTGTTACCAAAACACCTAACAGAAATCAGTCAGAAGATAGTCTTAGTGCTAGTACATTAAGGACAAGAAGAAGAACATACCCAAAGAAAAGACCAGCAGAAGTCATAAGGCCTAAGAAAACAGCTAAGGAAAGCAATAAGCCTAAGGAATCTTAGATAGAAGAAGAAAGTCTAAGAGAACACACATGAAGAGAACTATTAAATCCTACTGAAAATTTAACTATGTCAATGTTAATGGCTACAGGAGTATTGGGCATGCCAGTCCCAAGATCAAAATGAGCTCCTGAATTTGATTCAAGAAACCCAGAGGAGTTAAAGGAATTTCTAAAGGAATTTGAGGAGTTAGCTGAGAGGCATAGGTTAACAACAAAGGAGAAGATGAAGATGGTAGTGAAGTATGTGAACAAGGAGACGAAAAAGTTCTGGAAAAGGTTAGAGGGATATAGAGATAACTATAGGAAGCTGAAAAGGAAAATAATAGGGGCTTACTTAAAGACCCTTCTAGAGGACAAACTGACAGTGGCTGAGCTAGTTAAACTGGTCAAAAAATTAGCAAAAGAGAGCATTACAGATGAGGAGGACTTGGACACATACTACAGGAAATTCTGGATTATTACTGCAGACCTAGTGGAAGCAGATGTCATCAACAAAAAGCAGCATAATAAATATTTTTGGAAAAGACTCTCTCTCGAGCTTTGGTATGCTATTAGTGATTATCTTGAAGCACAAGATGCCAACTTCAAGAGTGACCAGGTCCCAGAGGCTAAGAAGGCAATAGAGGCAGGTTACTTTGTGTTGAGGAAGGCAGCTACGAGAGAAGGATGGAGTAGAATATCAAGGAAAGGAAAGAGAGAGAGAAGGGGTGACTTGAGTGATAATGAGTCAGAGGAGCAAGTGATTGGGGTAGAGACAGGATTGGATTCAGATAGTGAGAAGGATGAGAGAAGAAAAAAAAACCTGCAAAAAGGAAGGTGAGAACAAGAAAAGTACACTTCGAGAATGAAGGAAATAAGAAGAAAGAGAAGCAGGAAAAAGTAAATGAACTCATTTGAAAACTACTGTAGCTGAATGTTAAGGACAATGCATATGCAATAGCTTATGCATAGCTATTTGTCCTAGTCTCAAAAATAACTGAAAACCTCCTCTTGCCCTCTCATCTCAGAGCCTTAACTATCACGGCAATGAGTGCCACTATGACACCCTCCTACCTCAGATACTCCTAGCCTACTGCTTCTATGCCTTACAACTTTCCTTGCTATTTCTGCAAGAAGCTAGAATGTCATCTAAGGACTTGCCTAACAGCAGCAGAATATGTTCAATCACAACAGGTCCTACTATAAGCAAATGGATATTACACTCATATGAATGGATTCCCAATCAATGCTTGTTACCCAGAAGGACTTAAGGGAGCAGTAGATACCAAGTGGAATATTCGAGATCCTTTACCACACCTATCTGGCATAATCCTAGGGCCTATAAAGTTTAGCTCATTCATTGAGGCAATACAAGAGGAGAATGACAAATTTGTATGGGGAGCAATAGTGGAGTTGAAGGAGGAAGTAAAGAAAAGTATAGGTTTGATAATGATGATAGGGATTAAAGGGAATTTGATCACAAGACAAGAGTGATAACAAATGAAAATATAAAAGATCTCTGAGATGTCTCACAATTGTGCACTAAACAAGTAGGCACTAGGAAGATGATCAAATGAAAAAGAGAGCTTAAGAACAGGGAGAATAGAGGGGGAAACTCAAATAACCAAAAGAAAGGATAATAAACATTTTACAAATCCACTTGAGATAGATCTCACTGTAATAGATTCTCTAAGATGTGTGTTTGTCTTGCATCATGACACTACTGCCCTTATCTAGTCTAGTAGTCTGGCTTGCCATTGATACAGTAGAACTAACTAGAACTTCTGTGACATTGTGTAGGCTCTTCTTTAGCTGACTATACAACTGGAAGCCAACTTCAATGATACATAGTGAGCTATTAACTCCTAGCATAAGCAAATGCCTAAGTCCATTGGGGCTTGAATTCCCATCAAGGGAGAAGTTTTGTGGTTTTTAGAAATAAAAGGGGAACACTCAGAAAGATAGAGACTCAGTCACTCCAAATAGCCATTAAGCTCTAGAGCAATAGAAAGGGATGGTAGTAGTATGATACTTGAGTGCTCCTCTGTGCCCTAGAGTATTTTATTATGATTACAAAGCAAAGAGACAACAAAGAAAGTGAGACAAAGAAAATCTCTGAATTCCCAAACATAGCAAGGCTGCAATGATGAGACGGTGCTTCTCCCAAACACTGGGTGACTACTCCCCAATCCTCTAACCCTACTCTAGGAATCCTCCTCTGCACAATGGTCAGGTCTCGAGCCTTTTGCTGAGCTGTAGAAGGAGATGGCAATCTCGAGCTATCTTGCTCTTGAGTGCATTATCTTTATCTAACCTTCTTGCTGCCTCTCTTCTCAGCTTTCCTGTTTCTCTTTCTACCTCCTCTATGCCTTCTCATTTCTCCAGATTTCAATTTCCTTCTCCTACTGTTGCAATACGACTCCATGGTGGCTTGACTCTCTTGCTCTTGCTATAATTAGCCATCAGTGATGGTGGCTCAGATCTGATCATAACTCTTCTACAAATAGTACTGCCGGCTGCTGAGGTATGATGTCGCTTGGATTGTATTAGTCTGTCTAAGTTCACTTTTGTCCTCAAGAGTACTTCTAGAAGAGAAATCTATTGTAAATCCAATACGAGGCACCTAAGCAAGTATCTATGAGGCATATGTAGTGGTGGTCACAGCTACTACTCTGCTACTCAAGCAAGATGCTCAAGTCCACAACTAGGCATCTAGGGAATATCTCTGGGAGGCTGAACTCTTCTCTCAAGCTGGTTATCCTGGTTATTACAGTGAAAAATATCACTTATTTTGTCTAAATTGTTGTATGGCATAACAACAATATGAGCACAAGAGAGAAAGAGAGAGGTGACAGAGGTAACAGATAGGAAAAAGTATGCTAGAGAGGACACAGTTAGTAGATGAGAGAAGAAAAAGAAAGTGAAAGCACACTAGCTGGCATATTAATGAGAGCCTAGAATTGCAAATTCAGAGGTACCACAGGAAGTTTTGCAGAACATTTTGGATGTTCAAGTGCTGAACATCCAAGTTCATGACCTATTAGCACTCAGTAAGGACCTGTGACAAGAAATGGTAGACCTGATATGCACACAGAATAAGATGTTCACAGTTGAAGCTGCCCTAGTAACTATGCCTAAGATACTGGTAGAATTTGTGATACCACTTTGAGAGATAGAAGTTGTAGTTATAGGAAGATATTGGGAATGGGGGTTGTTAGACAAAGGGTCTGAGGTTGTGATTGTATGAGAGGATCTGTGCAATAAAATAGGGTTAGTGGTGAACAGAGAACAGAAAATGATGATGTAGACTACAAATGGAGGAAAGAAAGGGATGCTAGGGTGTGTTGAGTATCTGGAATTGGAAGTAAAAAAAATTAAGGACTTATATACATGCATTTGTGGTGCAGTCAGCACCATATTAGCTGCTACTAGGGAGACCATGGCAAAAGGGGGTAAAGTTAGGGAAGATTGAATAAGAGGATGGCAGTATGGAGGTAGAGATCTCAGACCCAGGAGAAGGTAGAAAGCGAGTAGTAGTGCTAACAAGGGAAAGAAGGAGCAAGAGGCTAAAGAGCAGCATGCTGGCAATAGAGGAGAGAAGTAAAAGTGAAAGAGAAGAGTTTAAATTTGATGAGGAGCCTAGTGGGAGTAACTATGGTGAAGAAGCAAAGATTTTCTTTGCTAGTATTAGTAGGGGTAAGAAGATGGCGATGAATGAAGGAGAGGATATATGATGTGATGAAGATGTCATCTTAGAGGAGAGGAAGGCAATGTAAAAGAGATAGAGTACTGGATTAATGGAGTAGCTGGCAGTGGTGTGTAGGCAGTGGATCAGCAAGTCGAGGAGAAAAAAAGAGGAATACTGAATATAGGAGAGAACATGCGACATAACAAGGATATTGTTTTAGAAAGAAAGGGGAAGGGAGATAGATTAGGAGAGACAGAGAGTAGGATAGATGAAGTAGTCAGCTGCAATATGGGGGTGGCAAGTTGGCTAGTTGAGGAGAAAGAGATAGAGGTACTAAATGTAGAGAAGAGTATATGATGCAATAAGAACATTGTCTTGGGAAGAGTGACAGAAGAGTCCAGACAGCAAGGAGTCAAAAGAAAAGGGACAGAGAGCAGAGGAGACAGAGTAGTTGGTGGTAGTGTGATGGTGATGAGTTAGCTAGTCAAGGAGAAAGAGATGGGAGTACTAAACATATGGAAGAGCATACAACACAATGAGGACGTTGCCTGTGAAAGAACAGAAACAGAGAAGGTTAGGCAGCGAGGAGCTAAAAACAAAGGGACAAAGAGGAGGAACAAAGAATGGTTAAAGATTAAAGAAGGACAGGAGATATCAAAAATGCTTGGAAATCTCACTAAAAAGGGAGGGCAACAATGTCCCCAACATATTAAAATGTCTCTTCAAGTCGCAGAGAAGAAGCTGACCAAAGGGAGACCTCATAGAAGCAGTATAAAGAATGGTAGAAACTATGTTAATATCAGTTTAGCACAGAGATCAGTAGGATAGGAATGTCAAGGGCACATGCCTACTGTCAAGAGGAGGTCTGCAAGTAGTAGGTCAATTGTTGAATGAGGGTACAGTGAATGGAAATAGGGGTCAGGGGAAAGCTGGTAGTGGGATTGAGAGGCTCTCACCAGTATCTATGATTAGTTTAATGAATGTTAGCAAAGGACTTTGAAGTGTTAGAATAGAGTAGCAGGACCCTTGGGGATAATGTTAATGGACAATTGAGGACTTTGAAAAGCAATGGGAGCTGTTGAAGAGATCACATAATCTTTGAGAACACTTACAAAGTTGATGTTGTTGGATTGTATCTCAGATTAGTAGTGCTCTAGCTTGTTTTCTGTCACCTTCACATGCAAAAATTAAAGATCAGAAAGAGATTGAAAGGAATAGAAAAGGACAGTAGATGATGAGGACGTCATCTTAGAAAGAAAGGGGGAGGTATAGGGTAGTCTTTGGGCTATCTGTGTAATAGGGTATACTTTATCATCTCCTATTTCTATTTTTTTTATTGGTGTTCTCATTCATTTAATTTCTATTTCAATTCTATTAGATAATTATGTAATTATCAATAGTAAAAGTGACATGACACAAAAATATATCATCGCTTCTTTTACTCGTACTACCAACACTGTTAGTAGTGCCTGAGTTTAGTTTAGTGAATAAACCTTCACATTTTTCTCTTTTCAATATTCTCACTACAAGTATGACCCCCAACATTACCTCAGTTAGGCCGGAAGATGATGCCTACAACATACAACGCGGACGCCCAATGTCCCGCACTAGCACCAATGGACTCTGCAGTACCTCTCCCTCCCCAATGGACGACTCCTCCCCCCCCTCGGAAGTCGATTATGCTGAACGTGTGGCCGCCAATTGCAACATGGACATAGAAATTGCGGACCCCTCCCTCCCCTCGGCTGAGAATGCTACAAACTTCTCTTTCTCCCTGCTAGCGTCAGACCCACGTGTCCCCCCTGAGGCGGCGCCTAACCCTGCAGTCACCAGTTATAGCGACCCTTTCACAGAACCTTCTCCCCCCGAAGTCATTCCATATAACGCTAACGTCCCAGCAGACCCCAGTTTATGGAATGGAAACTTCTCGGCGACATCTCTGTTCGGCACCAACGAATTCCTTAACAGCGATATTAATAACATCCCATGTTCCCTAAAACGCATGGCATACTTCCTAAGGTAACGAAACATTAAGGAATGGGACACTAATAGCATCAGGCAACTGGACCCCTTCGGCGAATCAGCATGGGACTTTGTATCAGCTATCTTCGAATCAGGATGGGATACCCTCATGACTGCCAACAAATCATCCATCAGGGACAACGTCACAAAGGAATTTGGCAAACCTACCAGACCCTCACCTAGTGCAAATACTCATTATGGCCCTCACGTAACTAAGGTACCCCCCTCCATCCCTCCCTGCCCCTCCAAGGAAATTCTGGAGAAATCAAGGGCATGCCAACAAAAAACTGCCACCAAGGAAAAAACCCCCCTGTCCTATGCTCAAATCGCGTCAAATGTCGCAAATGCCCTCAAGATCAAGGAAGCCTTCCCAGCCCTACCAAATAAGAAAGTTCTTGAAATGCATAATGCAGCTTTTGGCCAACACACCAACAAAGCCAAGAAAGTCCAATTTACTACTAAAGGACCTTCTAGAAAACAGGCCATTATCCCGGTACATAATGATCTCGCAGAAAGCATCATGGGCGATGCCAGCACCTACGTATTCCAAATTAACACTCTTTTAAAAAATGTCAAATCGTCGATGCACTCTGAATTTATCCGTCCATGCTCTGGGGGAATCGCCATCATCACCAACGAGGTTCCAAACCCCAGCGATCTCTCCATCATAGGAAACTACTTCAAATCAGTTGAAGGCATTAACAGCAACGACATTCCAAGCCCCAGACTTCTACAGTCCAAATCATATTTGAAGATTACAGGCCTTCCCTACCTCCGAAATGATGGCAACAAAATTACCAGCGATAACATCACAGACTTCATGAAGCACATCGACCTCTTCGAAAATGTCTCCCTGGCCACCAAACCACGCATTATCAAGGCCTCACCCAAGTCAGACATGGCTATCATATGGTTTGATATATGGGACACCCAAAACGGCTCTAAAGCTAAATTGTTAATTAACCACTCTTTCAACCTAGGTCGTCACATTGCCATAGTCAGAGCCACCAACATGAACCCTGGCGTCCCCCAGTGCCATAATTGCTGGAAATGGGGTCATACAACCTTTTTATGTCAAGCTCATGGGTCTAGATGCCAAAAGTGTAGCAGCCCACACAAACTCGAACATCACAGAGAGCTAGCATGGTGCTGTAAAGCCAACCCCAAATCAAACCCCCCCCGACTCAAAACTGCCCAAGGTACGCCCTGTCCTCACCCCTTCAAATGCATCAATTGCAAAGGTAAACACATGGCTGACGACTCCAAATGTCCCTTCTGGAGAAACCGATTCAACAGAGACTGGCACTCAAAAAAAGCACAAGAAGCCCGGGAATCCAAGGCCAACTCAATTCGCCTAGCTGTAGGCGGTAAGAAACTATGATTAAGGAAACCCTTAAAATATTTTCACAAAACGTAAGGAAAAATAAAACTCTAATGAATATCATATTAGAAAATAACAAAAACAACATGGATATCATCCTAGTTCAAGAACCACCCAAATCTCTCATTCGCCGTGTTCCGAGTCATACTGACCCTACAGGAGACCCAATATACGGCACCCCTAATCATCCCGACTGGACCCTTTTCATCAGACAGGACCCAAATCAGGAAAATTACGCTCGAGTTGCAACCTATGTCAACAAAAAGCTGCAGAAAATGAGATTCACTCTCAGACTTGACATTATTAATCATTGAGACGTCAACGTCTTAGCCTTCCATTCTGGCCAACACATCAACTACGTCATAAATGTTTATTCCAACGACAATCAAAGTGCCCTACACTTTCTCAATCGAAACATCATTGACCTAAATAACACTGTAGTCATGACAGGTGACTTCAACATAAGAGACAACGATTGGGACCCCAATTATCCTCACCATTCTGTTCATACTGAAGACTTACTAACCTTAGCTAAAAGCCTAGGTCTAGATCTATCACCACCCGTCAACCCGGGCCCAACGAGGTTTGCAGATAATCCGCGCGACACTAACTCTGTCATAGACTTAGCTTTCATCAACCCCAACAACTCAGGATTCGGCCAACATTCCCTCCACCCCGAATTGCGCAGGCCCTCAGATCATGTCCCCCTTATTATTGAAGTAAGCATCAACGAGACAAACATAGACAATTCTTTCTGGTTAGTAAGCAAAGACAGTGAAGAAGAAAAGGACTTCATCAAAGCCATCACCGACAGCACTCTCGCCCTCGACACCTCGAACATCACGTCAAAAGAAAACCTGGAATCGGCTGCCCAACGATTAGCAGATATCTTCAACGAGGCATGGCTCTCCCAAGCAAAAAAGAAATGCATAACCAAATATTCTAAAGAGTGGTGGAATCATGAGTGTACTGAAAATCTAAATAGGTATCGCAACACAGGAGATATTGAACATTGGCGAGAATTCAAGTCAAGCACCCGAATTGCAAAGAAAGAATTCTTTG
>Ga0153971_1000078_pt1 | contig 14588 bp, 12 predicted proteins | sample TSGA055MetaG_FD_104686 | JGI IMG/M metagenome (GOLD analysis project Ga0153971, IMG submission 104686) | Attine ant fungus gardens microbial communities from Georgia, USA - TSGA055 MetaG | ecosystem: Host-associated > Fungi > Mycelium > Unclassified | place: USA: Georgia, George L Smith State... | reverse complement strand
TGTCTTTGCTTGGGCACAACGGGAGTTTGACTTAGATTCGCATCAAGCCGATACGGTGGTAGATATAGTTGGCAACTTGACAAGGTTCAATGCAAGAAGGAAACCTGAACTTTGGGATTCGACGACATACAGCCTTACCAGCTACCGCGAGTACGTCTCTCTGTTTCTTCCTCTCTCTCGATAAAATAGGTCATTCTGTCTCATAGAGCAGAAACATGGATTTCAGGATGGGACGCGCTTGAAAAAGCATCAACCGATCTATATTCTCAACTTGCAGCCACTTTTCAGCCATCCTTTTTCCAATTGGTCCACCATCCAGTCATCGCGAGTGCAAATGTTGCTCGTCTGGTAATTTTTTTATATCTGGACAGCGGCTGAGATGATAATCGATCTTTTGCACAAGCTCTTTAACGTCGGAATGAACAATCTACGCTCCTCACAGGCATTCGTGGGTTCAATGCGTCATCTTCTTTCGAAATACTTATCACTGACATCTTGAAAGCTTAGCACCAACGATTTTGCTGATAAAGCTGAAGAGTTATTTGAGCATGATTGGGACTTGGAGAATGAATATCATACAATGCTCGATGGTATGTCTTTCCGTGTCGTGTATGAGTTCAAATGATAACTGAAAATGATGGGGGATAGGTAAATGGGACCAGTAAGTAATCCTATTTTATAATCTGAACATGTTCTCTGGCTTACATTGTAACAGCATGATGGACCAGACTCGTAAGATGTCTGTTTAGTTCTGGACGTGAGATTGATATATCTCTATTGCTAGATCTCGGCTATTATTACTGGCAGCAGCCTATGACAAACTCGTATGTTCTTGCTATGCTATCTCCATTATCCGAAGTCAAACCATCTGACAGCATGTCTGCTGTTAACCGAGTCCAAAAGCGCAAACAAGCTCTGGCTGGGTTCATGCGGATTGCCCCTGAAGGCACACGTGGGGCCTGGTAAGTATTCTGCGTTGTCCCCCTAATAAAGCAGATTCACTGGTTTTTTAGGCCGGGAGACAACCCATCACAGTGTGCGCAAGGGTATAACTGCCCTCCTCCGACTGTGAACCTCGAGTCCTTTTCAGTCTTCCCGAACCGTTTCGTGGATGTTGGCGCCGGGGGGCCAAGTTCCTTCGACTTCGAGGTTTCAAGTAATGCCTCTTGGGTTGAGGCTTCTCCTTCATCCGGATCCATCTCACCGACCAATCCCGAGGAAAGAGTGTTCTTCAAGATTAAGGATTGGTCTAGTCTTGACAGTGGTGTCAATACAGCTCGAATCACATTTACTGGAAAAGCCACAGGCCAGCCGTCCATGTCAGTCAATGTCCTCTTGAGTGCAGCTAAGATGTCTGTCTCTGGTGATTTCCATGGTATGTCAAGAGCCTTTTTCTGTCTACATGACATTCCCGATCGTCTCCCAAAGGCTTTGTTGAAGGAGATGGCTTTGTCTCAATCGAGGCAGTCCATGCGACGAGGAACTCATCAGTAAACGGTATTACCTGGAAGAATCTCCCAAGATACGGGAAGACTTTGTCTGCTGTGACTCCTTGGCCTCGAACGGATGAAGAATTTGATGTAGGAGAGGGGCCTACCTTGTGCGTTCGTAGGCCTTACGAGTCGAACTTGGCTAAGCTTCACCAGGGAATACGATTTCTTCAATTTTGGGACGATCGGCGATTCAGGAAATATAACTGTAACTGTCCTTATGACACCCTCGAATAACGCCAACGGCCCTGATCATCCACTTACCATTGCTGTTGGCTTGGATTCTCAAACGCCTGTCGTACACCAGCCCATGCCTGATTCTTTGCCTGGCATGCAACCTGCTGCTTGGGATGGAGTGAACGGTTTCGCTCATAACGCAATCATTCCTGTTAACACAAATTTCAATGGTGTATCACCTGGAAAACACACCCTCAAAGTAAGCTCGGCCTCATTTCGGCATATAGCTAGCGATCAATCACTTCTGAACCAGATTATGATGACCGAACCTGCCGTCGTGGTACAGAAAATTGTAATTGGTGAGTCATACTTCAGAATGTAGTAGAGCTTCTTTGAGTTAATATTGCCATCTAGACCTTGGAGGATTGCAACTGAGCTACTTGGGTCCCCCTGAAAGTCTCTTTATCTGAAGTACTGGAATATGCCAGCATGACTTTTTTGCTTTTTATGTTACCTGTACTTCTGAGACTCCAACATGTGTATTCTGGTGGTGTGACTCAAAGCCCAGATTGTCTGGGGCATGATTACCTTAATGTGCATTTATTTATCTCTATGTTATAACTGACCTAGAAGTCATTGTGTGAGCTCAAGAACAGGAAGTACTGCAATTCACTTGCTGATACTATTGGAAAGAACAGCTGCCCCCACAGTAACAGACTACACAGCCAACCAGTAAAGGGGACAAATAAAGTAGACTTTATCTGTGAATAAGTCTGGTTGTCACAGCTGTGATTATAATTACATAATATGCCCATTACTAAATACTTAGTTTGTTCTTGTTACAAGGCAATTACTGTGGCTTTAGCATTTTTATCTCTACTAATTCTGAATATTTGAGTTATGTTGGAGTCAGTATACTCTGCTCCCTTCCTCTAACTGTCTGTGTGACCTATTGTGTAGTGTTATAGTTAGTTTACTCTGATTTATAGGAGTTTGTTGATTAAAAATGAAGAAAACTATGTATAAGTTACCTGAGCTATTTGTTACCAAGGTACATTATTCTCTGAAATTTCTACTAAAATTTGTAGAATTCAAGAGTAAGTATATTATAGGTTCTTGAGTTCATAGAATAAAGTCTCTTAATATTAAAGGTTTGGACTTGGGAGTAAAGTTCTAACTGCAACTAGTGATGATTAAAAGAGAAGAACTTGATAGAGTTCCCTATTGTATTTCTACTACTACTTATATCTAAACTACATAGTCTGTGCTCCTACTTCCTATGGTCCTATGCTTTATTAGAATATTCTATAATTATATGCCTTAGACACATGATAATGTTTATGTAATATTCCCATACTATTTATAACTTAATCCCATTGTATATCTTAAGATTATGGATCAGTTATTTAAAGGCATAGGAAATATTTTCCTTTTTGGGCTTCTCATAATACTTAAAGTCCTTTAATATCTCTATTATCTTTTGTTCTTCTCCTATACTTTTATTTTCTTCTTCTATTTCTGAACTTTCCTTATCTTTGGACAACATTTCACTACTCCAAAATATATGACCACAACAGCAACAGGAGATCAAGACATAGTATTACAAATGGCCACTTATATAATAACTTAGTCTGAGATGACTTAATCACCCTCTTTATCCAAGTTAACAAGAAGAACTCAATAGAGTCCTTATTCAATTGCTATCTACTACTTATACACATTCTGGTATTTACTACTATTTACAAAGTCCTGTATGCTCCTTTTTATCTGACTCTCCTATGTATTGTCAAGTAGAGACTCTGACTTGCTCCAAGGTAGAGGACTTGATCATAACTTTGGGTGGATCAATCTCTACAATGAGCCCTTACTTGATCAATAGGGTTCTTCTTGGGTAAAAGCACAATTAAGCTAGATTCTAGAGGAGTTTACTAGGTAGAGAACAAAACTGATGTACTACTGTAATCTTTTAGCTTATAACTAAGGTTTCTGCCAAACTGATACAAAGGAAAAAATAAGTGTAAATAGTATAATGGGACTCTTGCATATGGCCTTTATGGCCATGTCACATATCATAGGAACTGTAACATGTTTTTTTTTTTTAAAAAAAATCAATGATTTATTACATGGGGTGCATAGGCAGACTATGGCAAGTACAAAGTACCTACTTAAATAAGAAAAGAGAAACAGAGAGACAAAAAGACAGATGTGGGAAAGAGGAATGTAGAAATATAGAAAAGAGGAGACGAGGTATTAAAGGCTGTGCTTTTACTCTGAAGAGTCACGCCACAATGGAACCTTAGCTATTATTAAAGCTGAATGCACCAGGGTTGTCCATGAGGAAGTGGATGAAGCTGTTGATAATAATGTTGTATGGTCGAGTGGAGGGGTTATATCTGTTACATTCCATGATGATGTGTTCACAAGTTTGAACCTCAGCTTCACTACATGGGCAGCTAGTGGGGAGATAAGAGAAGAATCTCTGTCTATATTCTCTGATGGAGACATATCCAGTAGTCATGTGAGTGAAGCGAGCACATAATGAGTTGGTGAATCCTATGATAAGGAGCCATGAGCTGCCTTTTGCATAAGTAGATTTGATGACCCTCTGCTTTTTGTCTTCAAAATTGAGGAAATAGTGGCCTTTTTTAAGGCTGTTAGCAAATAATGTTTGCTATTTGTAGAGAATGTTATCACATTCCTTCTTTTGACTGAATAAGTATGAGTCCTTACTAGGGAAAGTGGGAATGCATATGTTTGCTTTGACCTGCTCATTGATGAGTTTGTGTCTGGGCTATTCAGCTTTGCTAGAGTAGTACCAAAAGTGTATTTTATTCCTGCTATCTTTGCTGAAGAAGAACTTGATTGCAGAGGTTAGTGGAATGACCATGTTCTGGAGGGGATTGACTCTAGACTCCAGGATTTTTCTTCCTACCACAATGGAGTCAGTGATGACGGTAATGTCATGAATATTTTCAATTTCCATGACAAGAATGAGTCTAGTACAGATAGCCATAAGTTTGGCCTCGAGGGCTGTGATGTTTATGGAGTTGACTTGTAATTCTTTTATAACCATATTGTTGGACTAGATATAGGCAGCTACTATGGCGATATGCGATTTTTTAACACCTCTATTGGCAATGACTGTAGCGCTGTTGGGTAATACCTGGGAGTCCTTGAAGGCGTGGTTGAGACTCTGAAGGTACTAGTGAAGGTCCTCATCAGAAGAAAAGGAAGGTGAATGAAAGCTAATTCTACTAGAGAAATGATTGACTACTCTTGAGCCTGGAGAAAAGAGGGGGTAGAGAGGGTTGAAGTATTGCCTAACATCATTAAGATATTTATTAGCATCTTTAATGGGGCTCTTTAGCTTTGCTTGTTGTTTTGTGATGAGCTTAGAGGTGGCAACTCTGTGGGATGGCTGATTTTTTGCATGTTGTGAATCAAGAAGTGAGTTGATGGCATATGAGAGAGGGATAGAGAAAAGCCTAAGTACTGCCATATAGGTTTAGGGGAGATAACAAGGCCTCCTATGAATAACAGGTCAATGGAGGGATTAGGGGGGTGACTTCCATAATGAGACTAGCATCAAGAAGGATTTTGGACATAACTACAAAGTAAAAAGGAAAAGGAAAGTGCATAGCTCTTCTTCTGAGAAATTAAAAGACTATCATCAACAAAAGAGAGGATATCAGTCAGAATGCTTTCTTTTAGGTTTTTTATTCTTTTTTTGAATGTTTTTATGATTAGGGTGAGATAGATAGTAGAAAGAATAAGTGAAAGAACTGAGCCTTGTCCTACTCCAATATTGACATTGAAGTATGGAGATAAGAATTGATTCCAGGGGTAAGAGATAGAGCAACCTGTATAGTAACTGTCAAAGAAACCTGTGATGTTAGTGTTGAGACCCACTTTCTTAAGACATATAGAGAGGAAAGAGTAATTCAGAGAAGAGAAGAATTGCATAATATCAAATGCTATGACACTAGTATGGTACTACTTGAGCCATCTAGCCCAAATGAGGTGAGTAAGGTAGATGCTAGCATTAGTAGTGGATTGTTGTCTAATGCCGCCAAGTTAGTTCAGATCTAGAAAACTGTTGTCTACTATGTGGAATTAGAGTCTATTGCTAATGACTTTCTCAATGAGCTTTCCTGCAGTGTTGAGTAGAATGATAGGATAAAAGGATTTGGGTATACTGTATAATTCCTTATTTGGCTTGGGGATAATAATAGTATTGGTGGCTTTGAAGTGGGATGGCCAAAACTCTAAGTTGATACAAGTGTCAGTGACATTTACTATTTTCTCCAAGCATAGGTTGCTAGAAAGTAGGGTTTTGAGATGTTTCCAAGAGATATAGTCAGGTTCTGGGGCAGATAATGATGAACACTTAGCTATTGCATCTCTGAATTCCTGTTTAGAAAAGGCAGGCCACTCGAATAGGGCTTGCTTGGGGGATTTTGTTAAGGAAGCAGGTGTCAACAAGTCTGTTCTCAGCAGAGTTGTAGGAGTTATGGAGAGCATGCCATAGGTCTAGGAGAATATTGCAAGAGTGATTCTCATATGAAATGGATTTAATAGCTAGCATTGATTTCTTCTGAACCTAATTTATTAGGTCCCAGGGTCTTTTATTTGAGGTTGCAATTTCATATATTTTGTTGTCAAAAAACTTTTTCTTGGAGGCCCTGATGGCAGCCTTGAATTTCTTCCAGTGTTGAAGGTCGCCTGATGCTTAGTATTTGTTAAGGCCTGTGGTACAGTCTTGGTTCCATCATTCTTTGGAGTGCTTTGTAATATGTTTTAGTTTTGTGTGGTTATCCTAAGACCTTTCAAAAGTGTTGGCCATCTGCTGGACTACTCTTTCCAACTCCTCTTTGGTTGTAATAGTCAATGAATTTATGTCAGAAAAGCTACTGATGAGTAACTCCACAAATCTTTCCTCCTCTTTGCTATCTTTGTTGATCGACCTAAAGCTGAGATCAGTGTTAGTTTCTGCAATACCTACTTTAATAGTAAGTGGGACATGGTCAGAGGGTTTGTGAATATCAGGGTAGAGCATGTGTTAACTAAAACCTCTATTGTTAGGGAATAGGAAGACAAGATCTATAATAGAGTTAGAGTCCCATGTGTTGTCTATGTATCTAGTAGGTCCAAGGTTTAGAGATGGGGAAAGCTCTAAGCCAAGGCTATCAGTGATGGTGAGGAGGTCTTCAGTGTGAGTAGAGTAGTATTGGAAGTTGGGGTCCCAGTTATTGTCCCTAATATTGAAATCATCTGTCATGATAATTGTACCTTCTAGATTGATAATATTTTGATGTAGGTAGTGTAAGGCAGTTTGATTGCTGTTAGAGTAAATGTTGATAATGAAGTTGATATAGTAGTCAGAGTAGAAGGCCAAGACATTGATGTCCTGGTGATTGACGATATTTGTTGTTTTCTAGAATGATGTCGGTCAGTACTTTGTTTTTCCTGATATTCTGAGAAAAGATCTTAAGGCTTTGTTTAATCATAGATTCTTACTGCCTATGCTTAGGCAGATTAAGTTGGCCCTGATTTCATGGGCTTCCTATGCTTTCTTTGAATGCCACTCACAGTTGAACCTATTCCTTCAAAATGGACATTTGGCATTGTTAGCTGAGTGTTTGCCCTTGCAATTGATGCATTTGAAAAAGTGAGGGCACAGTTCATCTGCTTTCGTTTCAAGTCTGGGAGGGTTTGTTTTGGAGTTTGCTTTGCAACATCATGCTAAGTCTCTGTGGTGCTCAACTTTGTGAGAGCTATTGCATTTCTGGCATTTTGACCTATGTAAGTGACAGGCAAAAGTAGTATGGCCCCACTTCTAGCAATTCTTGTATTAAGGGACACTGGGGTTCATATTAGTTCTGCAGATTATGGCTATGTACTTGTCTATGTTGAAGCATTTGTTGATTAGATTCTTGGCTTTGGCACCATTTTGGGAGTCCCATATGTCAATCCAAATAATAGCCATATCAGATTTGGGAGATACTTTGATAATACGAGGACTTGACACTAACTTAACATTGTTAAACAGGTGGATTCTCTTGATGACCTCTTTGATTTGGTTATGGACAATAGGGGTGCCATTGTTAGCTAGATATGGTATACCTAGGATCTTCAGGTATGATTTGGATTAGGGAAGTTACAGTAAAGAAACCTCATTGGTGTTAATGTTGGTAGATTCCTTAATGTAGTTCTCCATGATATTCATGTCTAATACTAAGGCAACTTGGTTAGTGGTTATAATGATGCCTGTACTATCCAACTGGATGAAGTCTACTGTCATATTCAATTTTGTAAACTTGAGGAGTCTATTGATATTAAAGATATGTTTATCAGCACATGAAATGACAATGTTTGGATTATCCTGGCTCATAGGTATAATAACTTGCTTCCTGGAAGGCCCTTTGGTGGTCATATGGAGTTTGGGGCAAGCTTTATGACTAATGCCTTGAGCAATATTGTGGATTTTGATTATCTTACTTGGTGCCAACTTGGGAAAGACCTCTTTGACTTTCAGGATGTCTTCTGCATTGCCTTTTGTAGCTTAAGCAAATGACTTTGAGCCTAATTTGGATTTGACCAGTTTGGATTTAGCCAGAATGGTGGTGCTAGGTCTAGGGGCTGTAACATGTGTCTAATCTTTAGAAACTAAAGTAATAATAATAATAATAAAAAAGAAAAAGAAAAGAAAAGAAAGGAAAAATAAATATTGACTTTACCATTTTGCTAAGTTATGACAACTTACTGATTTGTAATAGGTGAATTTGGTATTCAAAAGCAAAGTTTAGATAGTAGCAAAAAATGTTGTTAAGTCTAAGAATTAGACCTTAGACTATGAGTTCTTATATATATAAATGTGATAGTCTGTCCTAGTATACAGACTATTATATGTTACTACCTATTGTTCTACATATGATAGTACTTTTGTGCTTGAAATAGTAATAACCTAATTATTTTAGGACTGTTCTTTGTTCTATTTAAGGACAAATAACTATGGGTAATTAAGTCTAGTATCTTTATTGATATAAATTACCTTGAGGTTGCTGAGTATAATAAAGAGTACTCTAATGTCCCTAAAAGCAAAACATTAATTATGTTAAGTTTAGACTTCAAACAAGCTATTGGGTATGGTAATGGAGTATTCTCTATTAAATTTCATATTACTTTTTGTTATCTACTCAATCTGCATATTTACAACTAACTACTTTATCTAAAGACCTCTGCTTATTACTCTTATTACTCTTATTATTTCTTTAGTAATAGATGGTCTCTAAATTACTCCTTCACTAGGTAGATATTAGTATATCAATCTTCATATATAAAGTACCTACTCATAAACCTAAAAGCCAGTTATTCTGTTGGCTTTGAGATACATATACTTGTAAAACTATCTCACTTACAAATACTCAATACTAGTTGTTCTATTGGCTTTTAGTCTAATCTTTTCTCAGCTTTTGAAAATGTCACTGTGTACTACTCTATTAGGTTATAGTATCTATTGACAAGATGTCTTTTATGCTGAACTTCCCAAAACTAAATAAAAACAACTATCATATATGATTAAACAATATGATATCTGCTCTACAAGCTTGACTTCTCTAGCTTATTGTTCATGGCCAGTAACCTTTTTTTTCTAAACTCCCTGCTAACTCTCCTGTTAATGATACAACAAATAAACTATTACCTTTTAGCTCTAATGACTATAAAAAGTAAATTTACTTATAGAACGAGCACTTTTAGTGGCTCAAATTTGATTTGGCTACTATGGAATTGATGTATAAGGCTATTGAATATAGACAATAAGAGCATATTATTACAAATAGTCACTTACTATTTGTAATGGGTACTTTGATACTTTAAAGAGTTCAAAAATATGAAGTTAAACAAGTAACAAAAGATGTTGTTAAGTCTGAGGTCTAATCCTCAGATTATAAGTCCTTAAATACAGAAAAGTGATGGTCTGTGCACTAGGACAGATCATCACATGCTACTACCTATTGTTCTGAATATGGTAGTACCTTTGTACTTAAATTAGTGATAACTTAACCATATGAAGACTATTCTTTGTTCTAAGAAAAGAACAGATGACTATCTATAAGTAATTAATAAAGTCCATGTACAAACATTGAGGCCTTTATATCTCCATTAATATTAATTGCCTTGAGGTCATTCTAGGCTTATTCTAAGCATTATGAAGAAGGCTTCTGCTGAGTTTAGAACTAAAGTATCAATCATGGCAGTTTCTAAGATATTAGTGATTTAATAAATGGTAACATAGTAGTTACTAGTTGATCTGCTTAATATCTTGGCCAATATTGATTACCTTGAGACATGACTGGCATCAATCAAAAGGTTTTTTTGAGGGCTTTTCATAGCCTTTGAGACTGTGAGAATTGTCAAAGAATTGATAAAGATATGGCCAAATGAAGTTTGTGACATATATTCAGTCTATTACCTCATCAAAAGATATATGGGACTACTTATGTCAATTCCATGTTACTCAAAGGCAAGATACTAATATTCATTATTACTTTTAAGAGCTTTACCTCAAAAAATAGGACGAATGCACCTCTATGTTTGATTATATTAGTTCTTTTTTGAACTTAAAATATCATATTACTGAAGCTAGTTATAAACTAGATGACATACTCATTATTCATGCCATTCTCTACTCTCTTTCTTGCTCCAACATCTGGGATGTTATCAAACAAAATCTTTTAGACAAAGGAAAAGACCTTATTTTAGATATTCTCACTGTAAAACTCATTTCAGTTCATAACTATGCTAAACATGATTATCTTGCTGATGAGAATGAAAAGAAAGCCAAATATAACTAGGTGGTCTTATTCACTAGGTCTATGTCATCTTTAAATAATTCTAAAAAAAGAGAAAAGAAAGTCAAATACTTTAATAAAGAAAGAAAGTCTAAAACTCAACCTTCAGGCACCAAGTGTTATATTTGTAACCAAGTAGGGCATTAGGCCCTTGAGTGTTTATCTAGATCTAACAAGAGAGACTCACATCAATCTGGAGAATCAGCTAACCTAGCTATTGAATATCTATAGTTATCAAAAGAACATAAGGTTAGAAAAATGCTTATGACATTCAATGATACCATTTCAAGTACTAGTATCCTCTTGAACTATGGTGTTACATGACATATGTTTATAAGCCAGAAACACTTTACCACTTACAAAGAATTCTCTAATGAATTTATTATGGTTAGCAGTCATAATCATATATCTGTCTCTAACTAAGGATCAGTTTTTTTCTTAACTAAACTCCCTGATAGTCAACTTGATATCACTCTCCACAATGTTCTCCATATTCCTTATCTAGGTACAAATCTTGTTAGCCTTGGTGCTCTATATTGTCAAGGAATGTCTATAAAAAGCTTTGACAATAGACTTATATTCTCTCAAGACAATAAGAAATTATTTAGGGCCTCTCTGACAGGCTCAACTGGGATCTTGTATCATATTCAGTGTACTACTCCAGTTACTGGTGCTGCTTACTTAGCTGGTGATCTTCTCAGTATGCATTTCTAGCACTGATGGATAGAACACTTGAGCTCTCATACTAAATTTTATAGAACACCATAACTTGGTCAATGGTCTTAAAATAAGCATACCTTGAGAGTTTGACCATATTTGTAGTGGTTGTATAAATGCCAAGTCCCATCATCTTTCCTTCCCCAAATCTAGCAATACTCATTACTTCAAAATGGAACTTGTTGTGATAAGTCTTACTAGTTCTATGTTGGTCCCAACCTAGGATGGCTTTCTCTATGCCCTTGTAGTGGTTGAAGTTAGCTGTTGATATCCTATAAGAAGACTCTTATACTAATAGAAATCAAAAGAGAATTGATCACAAGACAAAAGTGATAACAAATAAAAGAAATGAAGTCTCTGAGATATTTCACAATTGTGCACTAAACAAGTAGGTACTAGAGAGATAATAAAATAAGAAAGAGAGCTTAAGAAAAGGAGAGAAAACTCAAGTAACTAAAAGAAGACAAAGTAATATTTTTAATAAATCTACTCAAGGTTGTCCTCATTATGATAGAATCTCTAAGGCATGTGTTTGTCTTACACTATGACACTACTGCCCTTACCTAGTTTAGTAGTCTAGCTCACCATCAATATAGCAGAACTACCTAAAACTCATGTGTCTTCATGTAAGCTCTACTTTAGCTGACTATATAGCTAGAAGTCTACTCCAAAAACACATAGTGAGCTGTTAGCTTCTAGCATAAGCAAATGCCCAAGTCTGTTGGGGCTCAAATTCCTGTCCAAGAGAAGATTTTTGGTAGTTTTTAGAAAATAGACAAGCTTAGAAAATAAAAGACTCAATTACTTAAATAGCTGTTAAGCTCTAGAGCAATAGAGAAGAATCCAAATTCCCAAAGATAGTAAGGCCAAAATGATAAGGTAGCCCTTCTCCTGAATACTTAACAACTACTCCCCACTCCTCTAACCCTATTCTGGGAATCCTACTCTACACAATAGGTGGCTCTCAAGTCTTTTAATGAACAGTAAAGAGAGGTAGTAATCCTGAGTTATTTTGCTCTCAAGTACATTATCTTCTTCAATTCTCTTTTCTATCTTTCTTCCCAACTTCCCTAGTCTTCCTACTGTCTCTTCTATATCTTCTTGTTCCTCTGTACTCTAGTTTTCTGCTATTGCTTTGTGATATAGTCCTTATAATGACTTGGCTTCCCTGTTCTTGCTATAATTAGCCATAAGCAATGATGGCTTGTATCTGATGGTAACCTAGAGTTATAAATAAACAATGGGCTATTAATATTTAACATCATTTTGTTGGAGATAAGCTTTCTAAGGTTCTTTCTGCTCTTGAGAGTATTACAAATGGCTATTTACTGATTTGTGATTGGTAATTTGGATATTTAAAAGGCTCAAAAAAGCAAAGTTAGACAAGTAGCAAGAGATATTGTTAAGTCTAAGGTCTAATCCTTAGACAGAGAGTCCTTATATACAGAAAAGTGATGGTCTGTGCACTAGAACAGATCATCATATGCTACTACCTATTGTTTTACATATGGTAGTGCCTTTGTGCTTAATATAGTGATAACTTAACCATATGGAGGCTGTCCTTTGTTCTAAGAAAAGAACAGATGACTATCTATGGGTAATTAATAAAGCTCATGTGCAAATATTAAGGCCTTTATATTTTCACTATTATTAATCACCTTGAGGTCATTCTAGGCTTGTTCTGAGCATTATAAAAAAGACTTCTGCTAAGCCTAGAACCAAAGTATTAATCATGGCAGTTTCCAAGATATTAGCAATTTAACAAATAGTTACATAGTAGTTATCTGTTAATTTGCTTAATATCTTGGCCAATACTGATTGCCTCAAGACATAACTAGCATCAATCAAAAGGTTTTCTTGAGGACTTTCCATAGCTATTAAGACCATGAGAATTGCCAAAGAATTGATAGAAATATAGCCAAATGAAGTTTGGAACATTATCTCCTCTCTTGGTTCGAGCTCTGTTGAGAAGTTATCTTGCTTTTGGTATACTCTGAAGATATTCCTGCAGCTTTTTGCCTGCATTTTGTAAATTTTCTTCAGGTTTCCATATGTTGTCTCCTTGAGTATATTCTTTCCATCTGATAAGGTATTTGTTCTTCCCATACCTTTGTTATAAGTCCAGAATTTTTTCTATCTCCTATTCTTTCTGGCCCTGTATTAAGGTTGGTGGTAGGAAAGTGGCTTTCTGACCATGAATAGTAGATTCAAAGTACTGAGTTAACTTGCTTATATAAAAGACTAGGTGTAGTACTCAGTAGCAAGGTGATATTTTAAGCTGGAACTTAACTAAGAACAACTTTTTGATTATTTCAAATGATCCTTTGTACTGGGGTTGTAATGCTAGCTCTATAGTCTGGTAATCCTTCAAATTGAGTAGCACTTTGTTACTAACTTTAAATGGGATACTTTGGACTTTCTTGTTATAGTATTACTTCATTCTCTCCGTTACAAGAGTAAGAGCTGCTTTTGCCTACTCTAAGACTTCATGTCTTTTATATATTAGGTTATTCAAGTCTCTTTGTAGTGACTCTTTGACTAAAATTGGGCCTGCTCTTAGGTGTTTGCCATATTCAAGATAAAACAAACTTTCTTTGATTTCTTTGTATATTTGATTGTTGTATGCAAATTCTGTACTTGGTAGTAGATTTGACCAATTACTAAGGTTGTAATCTACATAGCACCTAAGATATTGCTCTAAAGCCTAGTTTACATGTTCTGTTTGTCTATCTGTTTATGAATAGTATGCTGTTGACATAATAAATTCTATTCCCAAAATTTTGTATCATTCTTGAAATAGCTCAGCTGAGTATTGTACTCCTCTATCCAAAATAATTTATAGGGATAGTCTATGCAATGGATAAACCTTATTATATAGTAACTATGCTGTTATGACTTGGTAAAACAGCTAAGTTATTTTCTATTTTCATTTTCTATTTCTTTTTTCTTTTATTTAGTTAAATTACTACTATGAAAGTAAAGTGTGGGAAAGAAGTCACAGAAATGGTCATGTCACAGGTCATAAACATATGACAGGGTAGTCATATGACAAGCAACATGAGGACTTATCACAAATGGTCACTTACTTGATTTGTGATAAATTGAGATTTGGATTCAAAAGTGCTTATGAGCAGAGTTAGACAAGCGACAAAAGATGTTGTTAAGTCTAAGGTCTAATCCTCAGACTATGAGTCCTTAAATACAGAAAAGTGATGGTCTGTGCACTAGAACAGATCATCACATGCTACTACCTATTGTTCTACATATGGTAGTGCCTTTGTGCTATAAATAGTGATAACCTAACCATATGGAGGCTGTCCTTTGTTCTAAGAAAAGGACAGATGACTATCTA
>Ga0153971_1000074_pt1:2500-14830 | contig 14830 bp, 11 predicted proteins | sample TSGA055MetaG_FD_104686 | JGI IMG/M metagenome (GOLD analysis project Ga0153971, IMG submission 104686) | Attine ant fungus gardens microbial communities from Georgia, USA - TSGA055 MetaG | ecosystem: Host-associated > Fungi > Mycelium > Unclassified | place: USA: Georgia, George L... | reverse complement strand
CTGGGAAAGAATTGGGGTGCGGCAGGAAGAAATGGAATTCGAGAAGTATAAACTTTCTTCCCAACTGCTGAATAGAATCCTCACTGGGTGGCACTGAAGTTCGGTTTCGATCAAGACATCCCAACAACTGACTAAAGAGGGGGAGTCATGCGGCAGTTCAATCGATGACAGAGGTCCTTTTCCAGCAACTCTCTATTTGAAAGCCCCTACTCCCATAAAGAAAGAATGCGCAGGAGAGGACTGAGCTCGGCTCAATATGGGCACTGGTGGGTCAGCTTCAACAGGGAGCGCACAGCCATACACGAATCACTTTAAATACAAGAAGCCGAGAACCCAATCGTGTCACTAGAGCCAGGATAGGCAGGGCGCCTTCATCAGCTACGGGCACCAACTTACTCACACACATAGGGCACAGTATCAACGGCTCCCAAGAGGGGCCAGATTTCAAAAACGTCTATCGGCGGCAGTAGACCAGTAACAATCCGGGAATGTCACACAACAACTGCTACCTCAAGTGCAGGCAACATTGCTTCAGAGCAAGTTACTATATTACTGGAATCATCCTCTGGTCGTCGTGTGAAGCAAATAGCCAAAAGTCTGGCTGTTACAGTACCCAGAGACTCTGGTGATGAGGAGATAAATAGAAAGCAACAATCTAAAGCATTGGTACCGCCCATTGGAATGCCTTTTTCTCACAGGCCGGATTGAGGAGTCTTTCATAAGTTGACTCCCGTCCCTCAAGTTCTCTACGGAAACACCAGTTGCGGGGCTTCCCGCCTATGAATATACTTTCACATGCTTATCTATTTGAGTTCTATTTGAACTTTCGTGGCCGGTGAGCCTCACTTTATAGATAGAAATCCCCTCGCGCTGACCAGATTTCTTTCCACCCACAGAGTAGAGTATCCTATTCCCGCCCATAATGGTCCCCAATGTTATGATCTGGCCTGGTCGACCCAATCATGATAGTCCGTTTCTCCCGTATGAGCGTATCGAACAGAAGACCTGCTCCGCTCTCGAGGCAAGGTAGATTAGCCGGTAAGCACGAACATGAACGTAACTCGCATTCTTTCCGGTCCCCCTTTCGGGATATAAGAACGCGAGCGGTGGACGGAACGGAACTTCTCACTGAAGGAAGTTTTACCGAACATCATGTCCAGGTGTGGTCTCCCCCTACTCCTAGAAACAGCTAGCCACGGAGCTTGGATACGGGCTCCCTAGGTATTCAAGGTACATCACAAGCAAGAGCTAAGTCTAGTCCGTGTCTAGCCAAGCTCTAGACGGGATAGACATTCACGAGTACGAGAAGGTAGTTTACTTGCTTAGATTATAAGGAACTACCACTCATTAGTACAAGCCTAACAAGAAAAGGGGCCGGTTGAAGGACCTGGCAGATCCGTAAACCGCCTTCGATTTGCTCCCTTTGAGGGACTCTAGAAAGTATCTCCTGTCAAAAAGGATAAAATAGTAAGAGACCCCGAGGGAACCCAAGACCGAAAAGAAAAGCGTCTGCAGACATATGTCTTCCTCCTAGAAGAATTCGTTTTCCAAAAAAGAAAATAGTGTAGTACCTTTATCGGTCCAGTGACTAAGGGTTTGGTATTAAAACTCTCCCAAGGAGACAATCCATCTGAATTCTGCTAACTGTCTAGCCCCCTATGTCGACTTTAAAGCTTAAAGCATCTCGTAGTTGAGCGGTACTGCCATCAACAGTTCCAACATGGACAAGGACTGCGGAACATGGGATCCCACCAACAGAGAGAGGGATCAACTTCAACTAGCGCCCCTATAGATCAAGGCCGAAAGCTACTAGTCTCCTTCTTGCCTACTAGTCTCCTTCTTGGGGAAAGCCCCACTAAACGTTCCCAGGGCAGTCAAGATAGTGAACTTTACTTTCAATTCGATCCATTGGAGAAAAAGCATAAAGAAAGGGCATAGCACCAGCGGTCCCTCAATGCGGTGGGTTCGCGGTGGAACTCTTTGATCGACGATCGCCTCGTCTAAGTTCACCATGAATTGCGTAGAAATAGAGGATAAGTTTGGAGCTATAAGGCTAGTTATTACTGGCGGATGATCCTTACTTAACTACAGAGGTGGCTCTGATGATCAGTGGACTCTTCTTCCTCTACTACTGAGACTGACCGACCTGCTAAGAGGGTGGTAGAGGCATTTTAAAGGATATCGGGGGGAAGATAAATAGAACCTAGAAGGAAAGGGAAGAGCTCTTCCTTACAAGTAAGCAAGTAAACTACCTTATTTTTGACTTGACTGGTGATGTGGACAAATAGGCATCCCTTGAATCCAGTGCTATTGACTCAGCTGCTCTCGAATAAGCTCTTTGCGCACTCATAGGTGTGGGACTTTCTTTTCTTTGGGCATCTGTGAACGTAACCGCCGCTAGTTCTGTTACAGTAGACGGTCTTGTTGTCATATCCCTTCTTTGCGTAGACGCTCTTGGAGAAAGAACTGCTCTTGGTCTTGGGAATATCATAGGAAGGAAGACAATCTCTCCTCGAAGATGGATGGGCTTAATCCAATAGCCAAAATAGTCAAAGAAGATGGCATTGAATGAAGAGGGGGCTGTGTCGTAGCAGATAGAAATTCTCATTGCGTGAATAAGACCGTTACAAGGATCATCTGCTCGTCTCATACCAAGGCAATTACTACAATGATTATGTGTGTCGGATAGTATTTCGTCTCCGAGGCCGCTTTCCTCGCTTCTCTTGCATAGGATTCTGTCCCTCGTACCGGGCCCACATGGAAGGTTCGCAAATGAGGGTTCAGGGCTGATAACTAGGCTAAAAAGAAGAACATAGCGGCTGTTGTGGCCAACTCACTACCAATGGTATGTCTTTCGAAAGTGAGATCACCACCGGCTCCTAAACGCTGCCGTGATCAACTATACCATTCGCCATGGATGATACGATTCAAAGAGACAAGAATAGGTTCCAATCGTTTGAGGAAAGCCCGTTTTTTTGGCATCAATGAAACTCTGTGATCTAGGTTCGAAGATCCTCATCTCGTTCAGTCTGGGAGATAGTGGAATTTTGTCTTTCAACCCGTACATACACCTTTAAAAGGTATTAGTAGTAGTCACATCCTCTCTTCATTCTCTGTTAGATACTGGATCTACTGTCTCTAATTCAGCATCTGCTTTCAATGGTGCTAAAGCCCTCCCGTCCCGAGCTAACTTGAGAGCTGGGTTAAGAGCAACTAAGCGAGTAAACAACCTTATATATATATATAAGGTAGTTTACTTGCTTATTATAAGGAAAAGAGACTAGAAACCTCTATTTGGGTCATCGCATCAATACCGATTACGTACGGCATTGTTCCTAGCCAGCTTTCTCTGTTCAAAGATGAACCGGGCGGACCCCGGCTTCCGACGTAAATAAAGATCAAGCCCTAACGTCGTTCTGTTTGTGCCATTTTATCTGCCAAAACAACAACATTTATGTCGGTCATATAGAAGACCAACGCTTAATTCCGACGGACGACTCAGACTAAAGATACCAATAGTCACCAGATTCATATGGGCTACTGAAGAGTAAGCACTTATCTTCCTCCGCTGCTCTTACTTCCTTCACTTACTGTCTTAGAAAGGAAGAAGCAACATTGAGGCACCTACCACCTTGCATTGTCGCGCTGCTTTTTGCTCGGGAGCTCCACTCAATGCCTGCTGACTTACTGGCCACGTTACTGAGTTCCTAGGAACGAACAAGTAAGATTCTTATCCCCAACGACTTCGGAACGGGCATTTTCGGGGACTAGCCCGCTTCCCATGTTAAAAGAGGGCAATTCCTCGCACATAATTAAGGGAGCCATTGAAAGGTGACTAAAACACCAGAAACGGGGACTACCCGAGCTAATGATAGAGGCAAGAACACTTTCCGGCCAAGTCCCATTAATTGATCATAACGATATCGTGGAAATGCTGCACGGACCCATATATATAGGAACAGAAACAGAATCACCTTGATACTAAACCGGATCGAGCCCGGGATCTTCTTGGAAATGGGAAGATCTAGGATAGGCGGCCAACCTCCTGGAGAGAGCGATGTGCATGGACCGGGTGAGTAGGGATGCAGCTCCGTGGACCGCTCGTCGGGCCTGATAGGTGGTGGTATCACACCCTTCTCAAAGGAACCGTACGTGACACTCTCGCGTCATACGGCTCCGTCCCGGAATCAGGACCTCCCCTTTCCTTTGACCAACGGGTCCTCGAACCAACCTGTCCTCCTCGCAAAACTAGAGAGAGAGATTCCAATTCTGAATCGCCCTTACCACTCTCCTATAAGGAATGCTCTGCCGAGTGCCATTTCTTTCGATTTGGTTTATATAGGCATCCAAGGTCCGTTCAGAAAGAGCGACCGCTCTAGTGGGATGATTAAATAGGATTCCTCGGATTTCGTGCCGCTGCATAATAATACGATGGGGATTATACCCATCTTGCACCAATGCCGCCTCGATTCTCCTTTCGAGCAGCACTTGTTTCTCCAAGGTGCCCAAGAATTGGGGGAGGTGCGCGGCGTCGTGCCTACCGATGAAATAGACACTTAGCCGTTGCTGAAGTTCGACCCTCCGAAGGGCATCGGGCATTAAAGGCGGATCTAGCCACGGCACCTCCGGAGGGACAATCGGCACAGGGGGAACCGGAGGCTCCGGCGGGACAGAAACAGGTGCCCGAGGCTCTAACGCGGGAGAATTGGGTCTCCCGCTAGGTGGTAGTGGATGCATAAAATCACAATCACAAAAGGAATAAAAAAGAGAGAGAGAGTAGGTCTTTCGAAAGAACTGCAAAGTTCCGGATTCCTTTTCAAATCGAGGAACAATTTCAAAATAACGAGAAATAAAAAAAACAAAAAACAAAGAATTTCCGCGGCGTCTTTTTCTCTCAATCCTAATTGACAAGGCTCGTTTGGAACGACTTCTATTGGTCCTAAAGTAGAGAAGAAACATTCTAGAAAAAGCATAATCGAATCCATACTACAGTGGCTGACTCCTCTTCCTATTAATCAAAAGCTTCCAGCAGCGCCACGCCGGTTTGGGTTTGGCTCGACAAGACGTTATCTTGCCACTAGCGCGTTCTCAGAGTATATCTAGGCTTCTTTGAATTCTCTTTATTCCCGAAAGAAACCTACCAAAGCGGGCGTAGACTTGGATTTCCATCCCCGCAGGTGGAACCAGAGGGGCGTCCACCTAGCTTTTCCTTAACGTTCAGACTTCAGCGTTTTCGACATCTGAAGCTCGCTTCTTTCCCCTTCGCTTGGCCCCCCTTGTTGGAGAAGTAGCCCTTGCTGGGGCAGCGGATTTTTCCCTATCTGAAGGCTCGCGAAAAGAAGAAGCAAAAGCGGAAAACCCTTGCCGCTGTGAAAGCCACGGCTTCGCAACCTGAAAAGGCCAAGATTTTGGCTCCGCTTCGGTTAAGGGAAAATTGCCATTTTCCACAAAAAGGCGATTTCTTTTCTTCCTCGAAATCATCATCACGGCCCGCTGGATCAAGCTGAATTAGGTTTTCAGAATGAAATCGATACTTGAGAATGCGGAATAGAGTGTTAAGGATAATAGCTTATTATTATTATTGGTAATGTAATCTAGCGTGACGCCCTATGTAAGTTATTAGTTATTATCCTGTTCCTCTCCCTTCTTATGGTAGACCTAAGTCGTTTTGGGGTCGCCCCGAATCCGAAGGTTACGTTGCGCTATCACTTTTGAACGATTAGGATTGCTGATCGCCGTTCTCCAGCGCGTTGCTTCCTGTTGGCTCTCTTCATAGCCTTGTTACACTAATTGTCCCCACTTCTTTATATGTTTAATTGGTTTTCGATCGGCTTCTCATCGTTGGTCCTTTCTTATAGTTTAGTGTAGTTAGTGGGGGTCGGACTTGTTCGCTAATGACTGAGCCACTCGTTATTGTTATTGGACCGGCGGTTTTGATCGGTTCAGGAGTGGACGGGAGCGGGGGACCGAAGATCCAGAGTTTCAGGATTAGAGGGCAGGTCCGCCTTCCCTCTATGTAGGAGCGCGGAACACTTACTTAACCCGTAGGGTGATCGAGTCGAACTATCATGCCGGCTTCGACAGGGTGGGGTGAGCCCCTAGCCCGCCTGAAGGTACTCATCCGTGAGGATAGGGTGTAGCCTAGGGAGAGGAATTAGATCCGCTAGAAGGGCTTAGACGAGACCTAGCATCTCTCAGCTCAGATTCGGCATATCCGGTCTTAGCAGCAAATCCTTCCTCCGAAGATGGACAGCATCCGCTCTTTGACACCCGTAATGGGCATGGTATCCCCGAAAGAGAAGAGTTAGAACAAGAAGGATTAGTTAGCACTACCCCAGATCCATATGCATAGTAAAATAAGAGGGTAGACAGAGGTGCAACCTTATTGGCTTAAGCATCCGATTTTGTCCATGAGGAGGAAGAATACCGGGTTATCGAATCCCCTGCATGTGAGGGTGGTAGGCTTTATGCCAAAAAGAATCCCGAGGACAAAAGTAAATCAGAATAGGCTTTGAGGGAGAAGGAATCCCCAGCTATTGACTCAGCTACTATTGAATCCGATCCTAGGGCTTTAAAAGAAGAGTACGAGTTAGCAGGGCTGTCTCACCTTGGGCTTGTTGGCCTAGCTTTTGGCGGAATAACCGCAGTAACCTCCTTCACTTCATGCCTTTGATAGAACGGAGATGGGAATTAGGCTGCTGGTAGTACAACTAGGCTCTTTGCAAGATTCTCAGCATCTACGGGGAGAATGCCCCAAAGCCCCCTTTCTCCAATTGCAATTCCAGAATCCTTTTAGAAGCTCTCCTGGCATTAGCGGAATAAGAGCAGTGGGACTTGAGCTAGTGGGATAGATTAACTATTTGAATGTCCCTCTTCGATTTCGATGAGCAGAGGACATTAGCTTTAGCAGACCATTTGCGGCATATACTACTATTTCCATGAAGACGATAACTGAACACTTACTTTCTTAATAAACTGACACTAGGAATAGTCTCGAGAACCCCTAGTTGCCCGCTACGCCCCTTCTGCGACTTTCTTTCCTTGCTAGGTCCAATAGGCTGTCGGTCTTGATGCCGAGAGCTGGAGTTCATCCAATGCAGCCGTGATCTTATATACGATGATACCACCAGACGCGCATTCCTTGGGATCAGAAGGAAGACTATCCCTGTGCGTGCTACTGCTCTAAGGCTTTCCATAATGAATTTGATGGCATGCTTTCGACGTGCTGTGATGAGAGGTGCCTTAGCCTAAGATTGTAGGAGGTGGCACTGCCGGTTGTCCGTTGGCCGCCACCTTGTCACAGTCCTATCGAGTTCTTGTGCTTGAACGAGGTGGCGTTCCCTATGGCAACCCCAATTTGATGAACCAAGAAAGATTCTTGGCCACACTCACTGAGGTTGATACATTTGACTCCCATGCCCAAGCCAAGGATGGGGTCCCCAACGCCAGAGGACACATTCTTGGTGGCAACAGTTCCATAAATGCCGGCTTTTACGGCGGAGCAGACCAGCAATTCTATCAGAAATCGGGTGTCAATTGGGACCTGAGAGTTGTGAACGAGCCGTACGAGTGGGTTGAGAAGGCAGTTGTCTTTAGGCCGGAGCTTAGGAACTGGCAATCATTGGTTAGAGCCGATGTTCCTTTCCTTGGCAGTCGAGCTCCTTCGGATCCTTTTAGAAGGGCAGAATCGAAGTATAGTGTTGAACAAGTAGGTGTAACTGTTGAGTTCTACGGCGGCGAACTCAATGGAGTGAGTTATAGCGATCCTGCTACTGTGAAAAAAGATGCTATACGTGCTCAATTGGGTGACATTTGCGAATTAGATCGTGCTACTTTGAAATCCGATGGTGTTTTTCGTAGCAGTCTAAGGGGTTGGTTTACTTTTGGGCATACTTCATTTGCTTTTCTTATTCGGACACATTTGGCATGGTGCTATAATCTTGTTCAGAGATGTTTTTGCTGGTAGTGACCCAGATTTATATGCTCAAGTTGAATTTTGAGCATTCCAAAAAGAAATATGGATTGAAAAGATTCAAAGAGGCCTGTAGAGAAAAAACATTTATTCAAAAGATTTATTCATTACTACTACATAAAGCACTACATTACATAAACTACCACATATGCCTTTACTAGAGCTTTAAAAGCATTATGCTAACTACATTAATTATTTAATTAACATAAATAAGTCAAAGGATAGGCCTTAACAAGTAGACAGAAGATAAAGTCACTACTTTTTTGAATTTCTTCTAGTGGTTTTCCCGGTCACCGAAGGTGACAGCCCGCACAATGAGTGCTTGCTGCTCCTCCCGCAGCACTTGCAGCCTCCTCTCCAAATCCCTTATGTTCTCTCTGGCAGCGCCAATGCGTTCTTCTGCCTCTGCAGGATCTCTTGCTCTAACATTTCTCAAAAAGAGGTTGAGCGCTCTACGACGCTCTTGAATTTCATTTTTAAGTTTCGGCAGCAATTGCAAAAAGCCTGTTTGTAACAGCCATAGCCATACGTGCTATTACTCAATTTATTTGATTTGATGAAGACACTTATCGAGCCTCCATTTATAGAGTGGTAGAGGAATCTCGCCATGCGTCACGAATTAGATGGCAGGCACAATTCTGACTAGTTCTCCGCACTACTTTTCTGCAGTTGAAGACTATCATGCCTTTTTAATGATTAATGAAAAACTGGCTGGCTCTGGCTACCTTGCGGAGCAAACAAAATATCCCCAAATCACACTGCCTGTATGAACAAACAAACTTTGCACAACCAGCTTACGTAGAAAAGATTCCATATTCTATGCCAATAGACTCGTGACATCCATGTACTGAGTCGTCAAATGAGCCACGTTAAGAAAGCCCAAGCTTATACGCATTGGCCCACAGGGTGCCCCAATAGGGCCCGAATGAAAGACCCCAGCCTACATGAACCATCAAAGAAAGTCCTACAAATGAAGACTTGGGCCTATCAAGCCTGCTTTCCTCGATGAAAGCCCACAGAAGGGCCAAAGCACAACAAGCCTACCCAGCATCAAAGCAAGCCCAAGTACATGGCCCGCTGGATCTGTCCAAATTCAAAGCCCATCAAAGGTGGCTCCTCACATGAAATCATGCAAAGGATCCGAGCCCATCTATCTCCTACATGAAAGGATCTGAGTCCATCCAAATAGCCCAGAAAATGACAGCCATCAAAAGGCCTAAGCCCATAGAGCTTTCCGCCAAGTTTTTTTGTCACTTTCTTCTTTTATAAACTTCTTCACTAAACTAAATTCAAAAAAAGCTGTACTGACTAGTGTGAACTTACGGATTGAGCTGTAAACGGCTGGGAAAAAGCAAGCGTCTGATCAGATCAATCAAGTCAATCAAGTTAATCAAGGACGGAGCTGCCGAGTGACGATTGGCTGAACGTACTTTGGCAGCTCCTGGTGGAGTACTAGTCTGACAGATTCTCATCGGTGTCAAGCCACGTTTCGATACCCGCGAAAAACAGGGGTCGGTCCGTCGTCATAAGCAAGACAGGACACCACTTTTTATAAAATAATCAAGAATTACTAATAACTAATAATAAGAAAGAGTTAAGGGCCTCCAACGCCTATAAATAGAAGCTTCTTTCAGTCTCTATTTGGCAAAGCAAAGGGAGATGGATCCACCAGTTACCGTCGAAAGACTTTCCCAAATCAATCAAGAAATTCTACGTATAGATAACGAGAAGCAACAACGGGAGCAAACCCTGGCTGCCTTCTGGGAGCACTTGCCTCCTATCGATCCGGAGGTCGTGGCCAAAGCCATGCAAGAGCTCCGGGACCGCATTCGAGCTCTTGAAGACCGGAAACGGGCCCTACTTCAAGAACAGCAATCTCTCATTGTGGAGGGGGCCATAAGCAACCGCGGGGGAAATGGAAACAACGGGGGGAACTAATAAGAGTCAGTTGTTTACTTAATATGTTGTGTTTAGTTGTTTGGCTGGTTTGTCTATGTGTGTGTAAGCTTCCTTTTGGATGTACTTCCCATGTAACGGCTATTAATGAATAAAAAGTGCTGGTCTGCTTTGTGCAGAAAGCTTCCATGCCTCGCTATCCTATCTTATTACTCGTACAACAACTATGGCAGCCAAGAGCGCTGCTTATTCCCCTTCATCTTTAGATGCTTTCTGTACTGCTCGATGCTTTGAATAGCCCCAGTTCCAGTTAGTTCATACTACCCGCTCTCGCTTACTTGCCTGCTGGCTAATGGCTTTCCTTATTGGGATTTCTTTCCTATTGCTTGTCTTCAAAGAAAGCTTTCAAACAAAAATGAGAAATGCAGGTTATATATAAGAATATCTCTGAAAACGTTGACAATAATGTTATTGATTGATATTTGTGGTACTTGTTGGCAATTAAATGATGTGTCTTACATCTGAGGTATCCTAAATGCGAGCTAGATATGCTGACTGATTTCTGGTCTGTCTCATGATCACTATTCAGAGGAAGGAGAGAGAAATTGGAATTTTTCCCATAATGTCACGAACGAAGTAGCTCTCCTAAAAGGAACGAAGTAGCTTGACCGCAGGGAAAGGAGAGGAACAAGGTTGTTTACTTGCTTATATATATATATAAGTAAGGAGAAACATGTTCTTTTTACGAAGAAGAAGTGCTACGACGGGACAGAAGTAGTGCAGGATAGTTCACAGATTTGCTTCTCCATTTGATTGAATGGCATAAGTGTCTGGTGGTTTCCTCGTCAAGGGTGTAAGAAGGCGATTCCGAAGTCTTGTTGGTGTCAAAGGGCAGCACATGGTGCAACAAACAAGGCGGTCAGACATTCCATTCTGTTGAAGCATGGTCGGCGGGTGGAGAAGCCATACTGGATGGAAGGATGCCTCTTTGGTGGCTGATATGATAGGTAATGGTATTCCAGTGAGACCGGACTGGGCTCATTCGTAATAATCGTATAAACCAGATTTTATACATGAATGAATGAACAAGTCAGAACTCATGCCGGTGGATGATACAGAGGAGAGCGTTGTCGGCCTCGAGAGTCAGTGATACGTAGTCTTGCTTACTTGTTAAGGAACAAAGGTCGTTTCATCGATTCTTCAACATTATCAATAAATGGATCGACCCATAGGATAAAGGGGATGGAAGAGAGACAGGAATTGAATCTTGGATTCTTCTGGCAATGAATGGCTGCCCGCTGACGAATGATTGATCGTGTTGCCATAAGCATCGAAATCAATAGGATAGTAAAAAGGAGGGGTAGGAAAGGTAATCTGCTGAGATGGGGATCACTTCACGGATCTATCTGGTAACAAAAGCACTCTTGACCCCCGATCCTTCGATTCGTTCGAATGGCGAAAGCGATTCCGGCTAGGGACCACCTCAGGCTTTTCACGAGAGTTACGAGATGCGCCCGAACTCGAGAACCTTCGCTGAGCTAGGCAAGGCCTCGCTAAGCTTGGTCATTCCTTGGTCGTAACTTCAGTGTGGTGTGACTCGTGAGGGCTACGAAGAGCTTGGTCTGCTGGGGCTCACTCAGAGACAAGTCAACCAAAAAAAAATGAAAAAGAGGGTAGTTGTTCATCACTTGGTGGAGGCAGAAGCGAAGAATAAAATAAAGAAGGAAAGCGGAAGAATGAATGCCGAGCGTGGGCCGGCCAGCAAAAACAATTCCCCCAGTTTTGAAAGGTGGTATTCAAAGTCGGGATTCCGCAGGGAGTTTCGCATTTCCTACATGGAAGCTGACCGAGAACTCCCTGAGCTGGTGCTCGCTGTTGCGGAGCTGCCGAACTAGTAAAGCATAAGCATTAGGAGTATGCTTCAAAAGCCAGACTAAATAGCCAGACAACTCTCGTTCGTAGATTGGAAGAGCTGAAGTAACTGTTCGTTGGGGGGGGACACCCGACTTAGGCAGCCCAGTCTACAGTCCCCTGAGAGTTTCCCTTCTCTAAACTGTTCCATGTGGGTCAGAAGCTTTTTCGTTCCTCAATTCAAGTTCTCATTTTCTTTCTTTTATTTACTTTACATAGTGCCATTGTCCTAGTTTTGTCATAGATTCTTTCATCCCCCTCAGTATGTTCATTCGTGTGGGGTTAGGATGTTGGCCTATAGCGTATTGGTTGTGTTCGCTCATGGCTCGGCGCTTTCATTATCCTTTTCTTTTTTCTTCCTTGGTCAAGCTACTTCGTTCCTTTCCTTCTTTTTAAGTTTCACTTCTTTCGCCTATCCTTGACTTTCTTTGCTCGCTTCATACCTTTGATCTATGTCGTTCCCAGTTCGTTCAGCCAGGTCTTTTTTTTATTATTGAAAAGGTCGTCGTTTTTGAGTGAACCAGGAAAAAACCTCATCCATTTCACTTTGA